>JAEEGL015052931.1_pt1 | contig 11402 bp, 10 predicted proteins | sample 9134231 | NCBI WGS metagenome assembly JAEEGL01 (sample SAMN16246548, study PRJNA631951) | gut metagenome | biome: gut microbiome; feature: rumen; material: fiber-attached | host: Bos | place: Iran: Karaj | collected 2018-10
TGCTGGTAGTTCTGGTGCTATACTTGCTTGTGGAACTTTAATAGTAGGAAGAATTAAAAATTTAGAAAGACCTGGATTTGGAACTATGGTTCCAGTAAAAGATGGAACTTGTTTATTACTTGATTCAGGTGCTAATGTAGAGTGTAAGCCTGAATATTTAAATCAATTTGCAACAATAGCAACTGCATATTATAAAGAAATGTTTAATAATAAATCTCCAAGAGTTGCCCTTTTAAATATTGGCACCGAAGATGAAAAAGGCAATCAACTTGTAAAAGAGGCAAGCACACTATTAAAAAACAATAAAAATATTAATTATATAGGTTATATTGAGGGCAGAGAGGCAATTTTTGGTGGATGCGATATACTAATATGTGATGGTTTCTCTGGTAATGTATTTTTAAAAACTTATGAGGGCATCGCAAAACTATTTATTGATAATATTAAATCTGTATTTTATAAGAATTTGAAGACAAAAATTGGAGCAATGCTTATAAAAGATGAATTTAAAAATATGCTTGGAAGTTTCGATTATAAAAAGCATGGTGGAGCACCTATTATAGGACTCGAAAAAATATTTATAAAGGTTCATGGCAATACACAAGGAGAAGAAATAACTTATGCAATTAGTCAAGCTAAAACTTTTATAAAAAATAAAGTTAATGAAAAAATTGCAAGCATGGTAAAGGAGTAAATATGGATATTGCAAAACTTAAATCTATAATTGCAGGCATATTAGATATCAGTGAAGAATCAATTGATGAGACATCTGATTTCATTAATGATTTAAATTGTGATTCACTTACCCAGTTTCAAATTATTATGGCAATAGAAGATGAACTTGATATTGAGTTTCCAACCGAAGAAATAGAAAAAATTAAAACAGTTTCAGATGCATTAAAGCTTATAAATGAGATAAAAAAATAATTTTAATTAAGATATGTATTTAAAGTCAATAGAAATACACGGATTTAAATCATTTGCAAATAAGACAGTTCTTGATTTTTCCAAGAACACTATTGGTATTGTTGGCCCAAATGGATCTGGTAAATCTAATATCGTTGATGCAATTAGATGGGTACTTGGTGAAACTAGTGTAAAGCAATTGCGTGGAAGCAATACTATGCAAGACGTAATATTTAATGGTACAGAATTTAGAAAGCCACTTAATTTTGCATATGTGTGTATTACTTTTGATAATGAAGACAGAAAAATTGCACTTGATTTTGATGAAGTAAGCGTATCAAGAAAATTATTTAGCTCAGGTGAATCTAAATATGAAATCAATGGATCTGCAAGCAGATTAAAAGATATAAAAGAGTTGTTCTATGACACAGGTATCGGAAAAGATGGATACTCAATCATAGGTCAAGGACAAATTGGAATGATTCTTTCCAATAAACCTGAAGATAGAAGACAGTTATTTGATGAAGCCGTAGGTATTTATAAATTTAAAAGAAGAAAAGTTGCTTCACTTAGAAAATTAGAAGCAGAGCATGATAATTTATATAAAGCAAAACTTGTCTTAAAAGAAATAGAAAGGCGAGTTGGTCCTCTTAAAAAGCAAGCAGAGTCAGCCGATAAGTATAAAGTTTTAAAAGATGAATTGTTATTGATAGATTCAAATCTTTTTGTTAGAAAGATGGCACAATTTGAATCAGATTTACAAAATGCAGTATCAGATAAAGAAACATCTGAAGTAGAACTTAAAGCTATTCAGGATAAGATTAAAGATTTTAGAGATAAACATAAAGAAGTAGAAGATAAGATAACATTAATTGAGCAAGAAGTTAGAGATTTAACCAATGAAATTTCTGAAGTTAAAAATCAAAAAACAGAAATTGAAGGAAAGATAAACCTTGTAAATAATGAAATATCTAATGTTAATGTTGATAAGCAACGTAGACAAAATAGAATTCAAATATTAACAGACAATATAGGTGAGCATATAAACGATATAAAAAATAGGTTATCTTTTCTTACTTCAATAAAATCCCAAATTGAATTTATAAAAGGTAATGTTGAGACATCTATCCCATCTGAGCAACTTGAAAAGGATTTGGACTCAATCAACATATCAATTAATGAAAATACAGATATTATTCATGGGCTTTTTGGCAATGATTATATTTTAGATCTTTCAAAAATTACAAGTAATGATAGCGAGTTTAAACTGTTTGATGAGATAGAAGAAAAGCGAAATAATCTTAAAAATATTGAGAAAAAATTTGTAGATAGTAGTAATGAAATACTAACCATTAAAAACCAAGTATTATATGCAACTGAAAGATTAGAAGAGCTTGAAAGTGAAATAACAAAGAAAACTGCTGATCATTCTGCTAATATGACAAAATTTGAAACAATTAAAAATTTATCTGAAAGATATGAAGGTTTTGGCAACGCTGTTAAGTCACTTATGGAACATTTTTCATCTAATAAAAGTGTTAAAGGTGTTGTAGCTGATTTAATTTCAACCGATAAAAAGTTTGAGAATGCAATAGAAGTTGCACTTGGTACTAATATCCAAAATGTCGTTGTAAATGATGAATTAACTGCCAAAGAAATGATCAATTATCTTAAAGAAAATAAGCTTGGTAGAGTAACTTTCCTTCCGATTAATTCTATAGTACCTAGAATGGAAGAAAAGTATGAAAGAGCAAAAAGAGAATATGGAGCACTAGGTCTTGCATCAGAATTCGTAAGAGGTAATAGAGAGTATCAAAATATTTTTGATTTTTTACTTGGCAGATGTGTTGTTGTTGAAGACTATGATAAAGCATATTCACTGCATAAAAAATATAATTTTAATTTAAGAATTGTAACATTACAAGGAGAATTATTCCTTCCAGGAGGAAGTATTTCTGGTGGAACATTTAAAGATCAGTCTAATTTACTAAGCAGAAAAAGAGAACTAGATGAACTTGCTCTTAAATTATCTCAAGGTGAAAATCAATTAAATGATTTAAATTCTGAAAGAGATAGATTAAAAAATCAGATTAATACTTCATCGGATATGCTCGATAAATTAAGAGAAGAAGTCAGTCAACTTGAAGTAGATAAAACTACATATAATTTAAATATAGTTAAAGAAATTGAATTACAATATACACAGCTTTCTGAAAAATCACAGTCAACATTCGAAAATTTAAAAAGGTTATCAAACGAAGTAAAACAATTATTTGATGAAAAAACCATAGAAGAAAATGAAACCTCTGGCTCTAATAAGATAATTGAAGAAAAATCCAGTATTGTTACTAATTATAATGATGAAATTTCTAAACTTGATGAAAAAATTAAAGAAAAATTGAATTTATCAGATGATAAGAGCAAGGAAAGAGAAGATTTAAAAAAAGAAAGAGCTGGATATACAGATGAAGATGATGCATTAAGAATTAAAGAAAATGAATTGACAAGTAAGGTAGCAACACTTTCATCAAATATTGAAAGAATTAACGAAAAAATTGTTGAAACTACAACAAAATATTATGATGTGTATCAAATGACTCTTAAAGATGCCAATGAAAAATATGATGAATCATATAATGATTTAGAGCAACTAGAAACTATTTCTAAAGAAAAGAACAAAGAACTTGCAGATCTTGGTCCTATTAATCTTGATGCAATTTCTCAATATGCCGAAGAATCTGAAAGATATGAAACAATTTCTAAACAAGTTGATGATATTGTAAGCGCCGAAAAAACTATTAAAGATGAGATAAAAAATATTGATGCTTCAATGAAAGAACAATTTAACAAAAACTTTAAAATAATTAATGAAGAATTTAATAAAGTATTCCAAGAATTCTTTGGCGGTGGTAATGCAAGACTGGAAATTGTTGAAGAAGAAGGTGTTGATATTTTAGACGCTGGAATTGACATAAAAGTACATCCTCCAGGCAAAAAATTATCAAACCTTTCCCCACTGTCAGGTGGTGAAAAGGCATTTACTGCAATTTCACTCCTTTTTGCAATTCAAAACTTTAAACCTTCACCATTTTGTTTCCTCGATGAAATTGATGCTGCGCTTGATGAATCAAATGTTGATAGATTTGCAGAATATTTACAAAAACTTTCAAATACTACTCAATATATATTAATTACACATAGAAGAGGAACTATGGAAAGAGTTGATAAACTTTATGGTGTAACTATGCAAGAAAAAGGTGTCACAACTATAGTTTCTGTAGATATGACTAGCGATAAATTAGAAGAGTTTGGTATTGAAAATTAAAGGAGTGTTTATGAAAGCAAAACGCAGAGTAATGATTAAAATTACTGGTGAAGGATTATCATCAAAAGATAAAAATAGTTTTGATGATAAAAAGTGTACTGAGGTTGCAAAGCAAATAAAACAGGCTCTTTCAAAAGGCATTCAAGTTGCTATTGTGATTGGTGGTGGTAATTTTTGGAGAGGCCGTCAAAATGATTTTATAGATAGATATAAAGCAGATCAAATTGGAATGCTTGCTACAATTATGAATTGTCTATATATGGCAGGTGTCTTAAAAGAATTAAAAGTAGAATCTAGTATATATTGTTCATTTGAATGTGGAGATATGGTTAAGCTCTTTAACAAGGATAGTGCAATAGAAGATTTAAATAATAAAAAAGTAGTATTCTGTGCTGGTGGAACTGGACATCCTTATTTCACAACTGATACTGCAGTTGCTCTTAGAGCACTTGAATTAGAATGTGACGAGATGATACTTGCTAAATCTATAGATGCAGTATATGACAGCGATCCTACAAAAAATAAAAATGCTAAAAAATATAAAACAATTACTATAAAAGAAATGGTTGATAAAAAGCTTGGTGTTGTTGATTTAGCTTGTAGCATATTATGCCTTGAAAATAAACTTCCATTTAGAATTTTTTCATTAAATATAAAAAATTCAATATATGATTCGCTTTGTGGAAAGGATATAGGAACAAAAATCACTGCATAATTTCATATATCTGCCTTTTATATAAATGGCATGAGAATATATATGTGATATAATTAAACAAAATCGGAGGTGACTATGAGTAATTTAAATGAAATGTATGAAAAAATGGAAAAGTCTTTTGATGCACTAGCAAATGATTTAGCAACAATTAGGGCGGGGAGAGCTAATCCAAAAATTTTAGATAAAGTATCTGTTGATTACTATGGTTCACCTACTCCACTTTCTCAAGTAGCTGCAATAAGTGTTCCTGAGGCAAGACTTATAATGATTAAACCTTGGGATAAATCTATATTGAAAGAAATTGAAAAAGCAATTAATGTTGCAGATGTTGGTATCAATCCAACTAATGATGGAACATGTGTAAGACTTGTGTTTCCTGAATTAAATGAGGATAGAAGAAAAGAACTTACAAAAGATGTCAAGAAACGTGGCGAAGATGCTAAAGTTTCAATAAGAAATATAAGACGTGATTGCATTGAAATTGTTAAGAAGATGGAAAAAGATGGTGAAGCAACAGAAGATGATAAAAAACAATTAGATGATGAAATCCAAAAAAAAGTTGATAAATTTATAGAAAAAATTGATAAAGCTGTTGAAGACAAGTCAAAGGAAATCATGACTGTATGATTAACGATATTGCGTTTTATGATAGACTTAAAGATCTTGTCATACCGCAATCAGTTGCAATTATTCTTGATGGCAATGGTAGATGGGCTAAAAAAAGAAATTTGGCAAGAGAGCTTGGCCATAAAGCTGGATGCGATACTTTAGAAGAAATAATTGATTATTCATCAAAAATAGGAATTAAATATCTTACAGTATATGCATTTTCAACTGAGAATTGGAAAAGATCTAAAGAAGAAATTGATGCATTATTTAGATTGTTTAGATTTTATGTTCCAATAATAATTGAGAATGCACATAAAAATAATTCTAGATGTCTTATTATAGGCGATCTTTCAAAGTTTTCAAAGCAGATGCAGGATACTTGTAAAAAGCTTATGGAAGAAACTAAAAATGGAACAAATATGACATTTACTATGGCATTAAACTATGGTGGCAGGGATGAAATAATTAGAGCAATTAAAAAACTATATACAGACCTTAATTCAAATAAGATTCAAGATTTAAATAGCATAAATGAAGAATTGTTCTCTAATTACTTAGATACAGCATTAATTCCAGATCCAGATTTGCTAATTAGAACTTCTGGCGAGATGCGACTTTCAAATTTTATGCCATGGCAACTTGCATATACAGAATTTTATATGCCAGATACCTTCTGGCCAGATTTTCATAAAGAAGAATTAGTTAAAGCAATTGAAAGCTACAATATGCGTGATAGAAGATTTGGTGCAAGAAAAGAATAATGGCAAATAAAGAATTAAAATTTAATACATTTATAAAAAGATTTGTAAGTGGAATTCTTCTTCTTGCAGGTTCTTTGTATTCACTTTATTATGGCGAAATAATATTATTAATTGTTGTAGGTTCAATATCCATAATTGGCTTATTTGAATTATATAGAGCAATGGAACTTTCTAAAAGCTACTTTGCATATTTAAATTATTTTTTATCTATACTATATTATTTTTTAATTTATAAAGCCAGTGGTTATACTGTTATTATGCTTATAATAATTGCTCTTATGACCAACTTAATTTATTATGTAATTAGTTATCCTAAGTACAAAATTAATGAAGTTGTTATAGCAATTTTTGGATTTTTATATGTAACTGTATTGTTTAGTTTTGTGTATCTTGTGCGCAATTTTCCTATCTATGGAAAGTATTATGTATGGCTTATGCTTATTTCAAGTTGGGGTTGTGATACATTTGCCTATTGCATAGGTATGCTTTTTGGAAAACATAAATTGTTTAAAACTCTCTCTCCACATAAATCAATTGAAGGTGCAATTGGTGGGATTATTGGAAGCGGAATAATTGGATTAATATATGGAATTTTAGTTAACAAAAGACTTGTTTCTATTAATGTTTCAATACCCCTTTGTGTATTTGTTTGTATGTTTTGCAGTATAATTTCACAATTTGGAGATTTAGTAGCAAGTGCTATTAAGCGAGATTTTGGTATAAAAGATTATGGTGAATTAATTCCAGGCCATGGTGGGATACTGGATAGATTTGATAGTATAATATTTACTGCTCCAGCAATTTATTGCATAATATTGATATTTTATTATATAAATTAATACATGATTAATGTGTAATTTTAAATTTAATGTTATTATATTTTAAATGAATTACAAGAACCATTCAAAAATTAAATACATAATATTTATAATTATGATTTCAATTACATGTGTTTTCCCTACTTATGCCACTGGTCCTGGTGGAACTAGTAGGTACGAGGAGGCAGAAGATGCAATTCTTGGAGAAAGTAAAGAACCTATAACACATAAAGTTAAAGAACAAGGAACGATTACTGCAGGTGATAAAGTAGGAATTAAACTTGGTGCCGATGGTGGATTAGGTGGAGGATCAGCATCAAATAAATCTTCTAGCAGTGGTAAATCAAGCGGCGGAGTTACTGATAAATCAAATACTGCAAACCCAGTTCAAGCACAAAAGGCTGTTAAAGGTAACAAAAATACTAAAACAGAAACCATTATTTCTAATGATAATATAAAAGAGACTGTAGATGTAAGTGAGATTAATGAAGAAACTAATAAGAGTAAAGAAACATCTGCAGTAGAAGAAACATCAAGAGTTGTTGAGGAAACAACAAAAAATGCTCCAGAAGCTCAAACTGAGCAAGAAAATATAGAAACGCTAGAAAATGTTGAAAATGTTAATGCAGAAACTAATCCTCATCGAAATGATGCAATGGAAAATGAAAAAGCTGCTGAAAATGAAGAGACAATAATTAGTAAAGTTCAAAATAGAGATGATTCACAATCATTTAAAGGAAAAAAGATATTTTTACTAAATTCGGGCGGTGGACTTGGTTTTGGTGGCGGAGGTTCAAGTAAAGTTGTTAAACTAAATGTATTTGCGATTATTATTTCAAGTTTGTTACTGATTGGATTCTTAAAGGCATTTATAAGTTTTCAACTTCAAAAAAGACAAAGTTTTAAAGTATAAAGAGGTTTTTAATGTTAAGCAATATTTTAAGAAGAATTTCTGGCATACTAGAACAACCGGTTTTATTAGTTCTAGTTGTTATGGTCGTTTTCACAATTATTACAATTGGTGGACTTATTGGAGAATATTTAGAGAGAAGATACCTAAATATTAAAGTTCCAAAAGTTTTAGATGCAATTAAAAAGAATAACAAGGAACCTATGGCTGTAATTTACAAATCTGGTTTACTTAAAAAACAAAAAGAACTTTTATATGAAGTTTCAGTTCATAAAGAATTAAGTCCAGAAATTAGAGAAACTCTTGCGCTTAGGCTACTTGATGAATATAAGTCTAAACTTGATATGAGAGTTAAGATTTCTGATCTTATTACTAAACTTGCGCCTGCATTTGGTCTTATGGGAACTCTGATTCCTCTTGGACCTGGTATAATTGCACTTTCAAGCGGCGATACACAAACACTTTCGCAGTCTTTACTTATTGCGTTTGATACAACTATTGTTGGACTTTTATGCGCTACAGTTAATACAGTCATCACAACAATTAGAAAAAAATGGTATGCCAATGATATGTCAATGATGTCAACAATTATGGAAAGTTTATTGGAGGCTGAAAATAATTTATGATTAAATCAAAGTTTAAACAAAGACTAGCAGATGATTTTGCTTTCACAGAAGCAAATCCTATGGATGGGGTTTCCAATATGTCCGATGCAATGCTTGTCCTTGCTGTCGGAATAATGCTCGCACTAGTTATAAATTGGAAGATTGATATTAAATATACTGAAAACAAAACTCAAACCATGGAAGAAGTAAGCAAAGAAGAACTTACGGAAATTGAATATGAGATGCTTGAAAAAACAGATGTGACTGAAAATATTGAATCAGATTCTAAATACAAACAAAGCGGTAAAGTTTATACAGATTTAATAACAGGAAAAACCTATGTAATAATGGATGGCGATTAATAAAAAATTGCTTGACATATTTTTTTAATTTTAGTAAAATACTTTGTGGTCTTGGAGAGGTATCGAAGTGGTCATAACGAGGCGGTCTTGAAAACCGTTTGACCGTAAGGTCACGTGGGTTCGAATCCCACCCTCTCCGTTTAATAAGCAACATATAGTTGCTTTTTTTATTTCTAAAACGATAAAATTAGTTATTTGGCCAGTAGTTGTTTCTTTCTTGTTTTTTAATGCTATTTTTATTATAATATTGTATATATTATGCGTAAAAATAGCTTATAAGGAGCATAAATGAACGAAAATAATAATAACAATAACAGTAATAACAATAGAAATAATAGAAATGGGAATAACATACTTCAGACGATTTTTGGCATACTAATCTCACTTGTATTTATTTACTTTATTAATTTTATGCTATCAGGATTTTTAACTAATAATTTGATGGGTGAGCTAACCTATGATCAATTTATAGAAAAAGTTGAGGCAGGAGAAGTCGAAAAAGTAGAAATTGGTGATTCCCTAGTAGTTTTTACTAAACAAACAAAAGAACTCCCAAAATTAGAAAATATTGATGAAAATAATCTTAACTCATATCTTGGTTCAATTACCAATAAATACAAAGTAGAAAAACTTGAATCTAATTCAGATCTTGTAAAAAGATTATTAGAAAAAGAAAATATTAAAATTGTTGGCGTTCGAGAGAGTATTCTCCAAGAATTGTTCATTAGTTGGGTCCTTCCATTCTTATTCCTCATGCTATTATTTAATCTTTTAACGAGAAGAATGGGTGGCGGCTTCCCAGGTATTTCAGGCGTTGGTAGGTCAACTGCCAAAATGTATATGCAAAAAGAAACAGGCGTAACATTTAAAGACGTAGCTGGTGAAGACGAAGCAATAGAAAGCTTAATTGAGATTGTTGATTTTTTACATAACCCTGGTAAGTACACTGGTGTTGGTGCAAAACTTCCAAAAGGCGCACTTCTTGTTGGCCCACCTGGAACTGGTAAGACTTTACTTGCAAAAGCTGTTGCTGGTGAAGCAAGGGTTCCATTCTTTTCACTTACTGGTTCAGATTTTGTTGAAATGTATGCAGGTGTTGGTGCTTCAAGAGTTAGAGATTTATTTAAACAAGCACAGGCTGCAGCTCCATGTATAGTTTTTATTGATGAAATTGATGCAATAGGAAGGTCTCGTGATGCAAGAGCAATTTCTGGTGCAGATGGTGAAAGAGAACAAACCCTTAACCAATTACTTTCAGAAATGGATGGTTTTGCAACTAACAAAGGAATTATGATTCTTGCAGCAACAAATAGACCAGAAGTTTTAGATCCAGCGCTTCTTCGTCCAGGAAGATTTGATAGAAGAATTATAGTTGATAAACCAGATCTGAAAGGCAGAGTTTCAATATTAAAAGTTCATGCTAAAGATGTTAAACTTGCCGATGATGTAGATTTTGATGAAATAGCTCTTAATACATCTGGAGCTGTTGGTGCTGATCTAGCCAATATGATTAACGAAGCTGCAATAAATGCTGCAAAAAGAAGTCAAAAGAATGTATCTCAAAAAGATTTATTTGATGCAGTTGAGGTTGTTTTAGTAGGAAAAGAAAAAAAGGACAGAGTTCTTTCTAAAGAAGAAAGAAAAATAGTTTCTTATCATGAAATAGGACACGCATTAGTATCTGCACTCCAAAAACATTCAGAACCTGTGCAAAAAATTACTATTGTTCCACGAACAATGGGCGCACTAGGATATGTAATGCAAACACCTGAAGAAGAAAAATATTTAAATACAAAAAAAGAACTAGAAGCTAGACTCATTACATCACTTGCAGGTAGAGCTGCTGAAGAAATTGTCTTTGATACTATAACTACTGGTGCAGCTAATGATATAGAAGAAGCTACTAAACTTGCAAGAGCTATGGTTACACAGTATGGTATGAGCAAAAAGTTTGGTGTCATGGGATTATCAACCAGAAAAGATATTTACTTAACAAACGAATCTGTTTTAAATTGTGGCGATAAAACAGCAGCTTTAGTAGATGATGAAATTAAAAATATGCTCAATGATGCTTATACACAATCTAAAAAACTTCTTACAAAACATAGAAAAGCTCTTGACGAACTTGCCAATTATTTAATTGAAAAAGAAACAATAACAGGTAAGGAATTTATGGAAATTTTCACAAGAATCACAGGCATCAAACCATCTGATAAGTCAAGAATTAGCGAGAATAAAAAATCTGGTTCAAGTAAGAGTAATAAAAATGTTGAATTGGAGAAAGATAATGATCAAACAGTTTAAAATAATTATAACTCTATCTTTATGCATTTCTATACTTATATCAAATATTTGTTTTGCTACAAATAATGACATTATAGTAAACAATAA
>JAEEGL010888111.1_pt1 | contig 11401 bp, 9 predicted proteins | sample 9134231 | NCBI WGS metagenome assembly JAEEGL01 (sample SAMN16246548, study PRJNA631951) | gut metagenome | biome: gut microbiome; feature: rumen; material: fiber-attached | host: Bos | place: Iran: Karaj | collected 2018-10
ATAAGATCCGTATTGAAAAAGGACGGCATCTCATCGGATACTTCAGCTACGATGGAGTTTTTCACAGGAACAAAGGAAGAAAAGAATGATGCAGAACAGACCTGATGATATCAATGTGCTCATACTCTCAGCCGGCCGCAGAGTCGAGCTTGTAAACTGCTTCAAAGCGGCCAGGGACCGCCTGGGGATAAACGGGCGTATAGTTGCGGCCGATGCCAGCGACCTGGCACCTGCGCTCTATTTTGCGGATGTACCCGAGATCGTTCCTTTCATACGGGAAAACGATGCTTATATCACTGCGATAATCGATATCTGCAAAAGAAACGACGTATCGCTGATAGTTCCCACCATTGACACGGAGCTTCTGCTCCTTGCCGACAGACGGGATGAGATAGAAAGTGCATGCTCCGCAAAAGTCCTCATCTCCTCTTATGATGTGATAGGAATATGCAGGGACAAGATCAATACCCAGAAATGGCTTGAGGAACACGGTTTCCTCGTACCACGCATGATCACCGACGAAGATATCGAAGCGGGAAACATCTCCTATCCCGTTTTCATCAAACCGCTCGACGGCTCCTCTTCGATCAATGCTTTCCGCGTGGAAAACAGGTCTGAACTCGACACTTACCGTGAGCTCATAGGCAAGGGCAGATATATAATCCAGGATTTCATGCAGGGAACCGAATATACCATAGATGCTTTTCTTGATTTCGAGGGAAACATCATCACGATCGTGCCCCGGATCAGACTGGCGACCAGAAGCGGTGAGATCGCTAAAGGAAAGATAGTCAAGGACGATGAGATCACGGCCGACGTGACCAGACTTCTTACAGAACTTAAGCCCATCGGTCACATCACCATTCAGTGCATGCGTACTGACAGGGGCATCGAATATATCGAGATCAATCCCCGTTTCGGAGGAGGTGCTCCGATGTCCATCCGGGCGGGAGCGGACTCCTGTGAAAATCTCTACCGTCTGATCCGCGGTGAAAATCTGACGAGAAGTACAGATTATCGTGCCAACATCACTTTCTTACGATTTGATGCATCGATAATGCTTAATGAGAACGGAAAACTCGAAGAAGACTGACCGCAGGTAAGAAACAATGAGTGAAAAAGAAATAAAAGCCGTAATATTCGATCTGGATGATACTCTCCTGTCGGAGTATGAATTCGTAGTCAGCGGATACAGGTATGTATCCGTATTTCTGTCCAGAATGATCGGCGTCAGCGCCGAAGAGATAAATGACCGGCTTTGGGAGTTGTCCAAAGAGACCTATGCCAATGCCTTTAATCGGCTTTTTGATTCATACGGGGTTACTTATACAGCTGATGAACTGAGAAGTCTCATCAAAGCATACCAGCAGCATCCCGCCAACCTCACCTTCTATCCCGATGTATATCCGACACTCAGGACACTGAAGGATAAAGGGATACTGACCGGCATCATCTCCGACGGCGATCCTCAAAGGCAGTGGAATAAGATCAATTTCGCTGTTGCAGCGATGCATTCGGATAACCTGTCGGATAACGATGATCCGAAGCTTGCATCCCCCGACAACTGGTTTGATGCGATCATACTGAATGATGAATTCGGCGGAGAGAGTTTCAGAAAACCAAACCCTCACGGATATGAAGTCATTGCCGAAAAGTTAAGTGTAGATCCCGCCGAAATGATCTATGTGGGCGATAATCCCGCAAAGGATTTCCACATATCGGCCGATCTCCCCGTGCGTACCGCACGCATCATAAGAGAACACGGGATCTATAACGACAGAGAGTATCTGGATGGCATAAAAGAAACATACAGGATAGAGAGTCTGACCGATCTTCTTGAGCTGATCTGATCTTCAGAAAGAAACCTATTCTTCCCGGTCTTTATCGGAGTCCCCGTAAACATACGTAACCTGATCATTGGGGATCCTCTTTGCGACAACGACAAAACGTGCTGTCGATGTGGAACCGTTGCATGTCGAAAGCGTAAGGAGCTGATCACCGTATTTGGCGGTGACTCCCGTATCATAGAGGCTCATCTCGGCCATTGCATTCATATTGGAATCGAACTCTTCCTCGGACGCCGCATCTATGAACTGATAGTATTTGAATCCCACGTTTCCCGCATCCTTTATGGTATCGCGGAATACATACATCACCTCATACAGTCCCTTTTCGTATATCGTATCGAACTTGATCAGATTATGTTCCTTACAGTAATCCTCTGACTCATATTTTTTCAGATTGCCGAACATCTTGCCGGACTTCATATGATGTCCGTAGATGATCAGATTGGTGCTCCGAAACATCGCATTGCAGTTGCAATCCATGAATATCGAGCCGTTATTGTCTTCTTTTCCGTCAAAATTGTGATTCAGGTAATACTCATTATTGACGGTCTGCATGACGGGATAATCTATGTTGGTGCCGTCTATCGTTATCCATCCGATAACGGATTTGTTCTTGATATAGACGTTCTTGTATTCATCGAGTATATCGGGTATCTCGTCCTCTTCGGCAAGTGTGAAGAGCGGTTTCTGCTCTATGTCCGAAGTTACCGGTTCGGTACCTTTAAGAGATGCGAGCGCATCCATCGCCTGCTGATTCTCATATGCCGACTTGCTGTATATGATGAAAATGATAAGGCTCGCAGCAGCTACGATTCCGGCGGATATCGAGATTATCCTGTTGCGCAGGTTTGATTTACGTATTATCTCGGCTGCGGCGGCATCCAGATCTTTATCGGTGCTGTCAGTAGCGGCTTGAAGATATCTGCCCGCGTTCTTATCCCTTACCGTGATATTCGCCGTCTCGGTCTCTCTTATCGCTCTCTGAGCGCGTCTTATCTTTTCCTCTTTGGTAAGTTCGGTATCCCCGTATGGATCAGTCTCTTTTACGGATTTGGATACACCGCGTTTTGAAGTTTTGGAAGGCTTTGGTGCTTTGGCGGTTTTCGCTGTCTTTTTGCTCTTTACCGGTTTTTCGCGCTTAGGTTTTTCGGGCGGTTCATTTCCCGGAAGCTTGCCGCCGTTCTTCTCCATCTCCTGTATAAGATCATAGAGCTCGTCATCAAAGTCACGTCCGACCACGGTGCGGAAGCGCACTTCACCGCTCTGCATGGATGCGTACAGTTTACGTACCGATGCAGGGTTGTTCATGTCGACCTGAGCGCGCAGTCTGTTGATCAGCCTGGTATCCTCAAGCGCTGCATTATAATCGTTTATATCGGTGAATTTATGTCCGCCTACCATTCCGCCGGGCATGGTTTATCCTCGATTCCAAATACTCATATAAACATAATAAAAGGTCACTGCATCTGCAGTGACCCCCATTTACTACTTGTTCATTCTTCAGCAGTGCCGCCGAGAAGCTGCGACTGATGAATCCAGCTCTGTGTCATCTGACTCAGGAGCACATCTGCGAAGTTGGCAGTTTCCCCTTTCTTAAGAGGATTGATATTAACCTGCTCTTCCGCTGCTTGAACACCCGAAAAATCAACGCCACCCTTGGTTGCGTCATCAGATATACGATCAACAGCATTAAGGCTGGCTGAGCTGACCTGTCTGGTGTTATAAATATATGGATCGTAAGCTACGCTTCCGATCGCACCTACTGCACCTACGCCCATAAGTAACCTCCCATAAGAATTCTTCAGGCTATTTGATTATAAGTCATCAAACATATTATGTCAACAAAAACGCTTCGATTTAGGATATACATAAAGACGCATCAAAAGATATAAAAGGTCCACCTATCAATAAGATTTCAATTTCGCGATAAATCTGCTCGGTTTCAGGTTTTCATCCGTACGAAAAAGGATGTGGAGGTGCTTCTTGGCGCGGGTCATCGCAACATAGAACATACGCCTCTCCTCCTCTACCTCGACGGGAGTATGTGCCGACCTGGATGGGATCTTATTCTCATTTACATCCGGCAGGATCACCGTATCAAACTCAAGTCCCTTGGAACCGTGATAAGTCATGATACGCACTCCCGGGCCGGGTACCTTCTTTGAACTGCTTTCAGCGGCCTTGCCGCGTATTACTTCCAACAGTTCTTCAACTTCACGGTAATTATCTGCTTCCTTAATGAGCAGGAGAAACGCCTCTTTCTCCTCGACATATTCCCTGTACTTATCCGGAGTCACATTTTCTTTTACATAAGAGTCATATCCGATCGTATTGCATATGTATCTGAGTGCAAGGTGCGGTCTCATGTTCCTGATACGGTCGATATGACGGAACATCTCATCTATACGCTTTCTCATATTCAGGTCCGATGAATAGTACTTAAACAGATCCGAACGCTCCACAGTTTCGTGCGGCATTGCCTCCCTCCTGATATATCTGAGCGGTTTATTCACTATCCTTAAGTATGTGCCTCTGGATCTGTCTCCTGCCGCCAATGCCATGTATGCGCATATGTCCCTCATATACCCCGACGAAAAAGGGATATGGGTGTCATTATACTCACACTCTATGCCACATGCCCGAAGCAGTGCCGCATACTCCGCTCCCTGTCTGTTGGTGCGGGCAAGTATGGCTATATCCGGTCCCGTAAGGCCGTCCGAGAGTGCTTTACGGATCAATCCGATGATATGGCCGTTATGATCATCCTTGCTCTTAAAACCGTTTACGTGCACTTCTTCTCCGGTTCCTCCTCCGGATTCTATTCTTTTCTCAAACCGGTCGGTATTTGCACTTATAACCTGAGTAGCAAAAGACACTATCTGTTCCGAAGACCTGTAATTCACCGAGAGCAGGTCCTGTGATGCTCCCGGTATATCATTCAGGAGTCTTCGCATCAGAGCGACATTTGCTCCGCGGAAAGCATATATGGACTGATCGTCATCCCCTACCGCAAATATATTGTTTTCCGGGTAAGCCAGAAGCCGTACAAGTTCATATTGATTGGTCGATATATCCTGAAACTCATCGATCAGGATATATTTAAACCGTTCCTGCCAATACTTCCTGAAGCCTTCATCATCCCTAAGCAGCGTAAGGCATAGATTTATCATGTCGTCAAAATCGATCATTCCGAAATCATTAAGCAGTCCCCCGTATGCCTTAAACAGACTTATGAATGCCTGCTTATCCAGCATGTCCTGCACGAAGTTATCCGGATCGTTTCCGTTATTCTTGCACGAGCTGATCAAACCCAAGCATCCGACAAGATCGTCAAAATCAGCGCACTCATCCTTCAGTCCGCTCATCTCGACCGCTCTTTTGATCATATTCAGTTTATCCTTGTCACTTATGGGAACCACTCTGCGATAAGCTCGGTGGTTTCTCAAGATTGAATAGAAAATAGCATGGAAGGTGCCGAAGGTAACCTGCGCATCATCAGGAGCGATCAACTGCAAAAATCTCTCCTGCATTTCAAGCGCCGCTGCCCTGGTAAAGGTGATGACCAGAATGTCAGAATCCTTTACTCCCGCTTCCATCAGCGCCCTGATGCGGTGGGTAAGCACCGTCGTCTTACCCGACCCCGGCCCCGCCAACAGCAGCAGCGTTCCGTCCCGAAAATTCACGGCACGCTGCTGGTCTGCGTTCATTTTGGCCATATTTTATTGTCCTTTGTATACTTCTTAAGTCAAAGATCAGCCAAGCATCTCTATCGCTTTTTCGATCCTGTTAAGAGTCTCCTCCTTGCCGATCACTTCCATGATCTCGGTCGCACCGGCGGGAGTCATCTGTTTGCCCGATACGGCTGTACGCACCGGCCATAAGACATATCCGTTCTTGTATTCATGCTCTGCAGCATATCCCTGAAGCAGTTCATACAGGGAATCGTTCGTATAGTCGTCATGCGCTTCGAGTATGCCCTTCAGATCCTTCAGTACCGCAAGGGAAGACTCCTTGTCTGTCTTCATCTTTTTGTGCACATACATCTCGGTATCATACTCTGGCAGTTCCTCAAAGAAATCTACCATCTCACATATATCGGGGAATACTTCTATACGTGTCTTGACCATGGCCGCGATCTTCTTTAAGTCCAGTTCTTTCGTGATCGCCTGCTTAAGGTAAGGCTCAGCCATCTCATAGAACTTATCGAAATCCATGGCCTTGATATACTCTCCGTTCATCCAGCGAAGTTTTACGATATCGAATACCGCAGGTGACTTGCTGATCCTGTGATAATCAAACTCCTTGATGAGCTCGTCGAGTGTGAATATCTCTCTGTTATCCTCGGGACTCCATCCCAGGAGCGCGATGTAATTGACAACCGCCTCCGTCACAAATCCCTGATCGATCAGATCCTCGAATGATGAATGTCCGCTTCTCTTGGAGAGTTTCTTATGATTCTCATCCGTGATAAGAGGAAGATGAACATATACGGGACTCTGCCATCCGAAAGCATCATAGAGTCTCTGATACTTGGGAGATGAAGAAAGATACTCGTTTCCGCGCACCACGTGGGTGATGTTCATCGTATGGTCATCAACAACGTTTGCAAAATTGTAAGTGGGATATCCGTCGGACTTGATAAGGATCATGTCGTCCATCTCGGAGTTCTCGACGGTGATATCGCCATAGAGCTCATCCGTGAATGTGGTAGAACCTTCATTGGGGATGTTCTGACGGATGACGAAAGGTTTGCCCGCTGCGAGATTGGCTTCGATCTCTTCTTTGGACAGACCGAGGCAGTGCTTATCGTAGAAGCTTATCTCCTTGCCATCCACAACCTCCGTCTTAAGAGAAGCAAGTCTTTCCTTATCGCAGAAACAGTAATACGCTTCGCCTTTGTCTATAAGTTCCTTGGCATACTTCATGTATATGCCGGTCTTCATGCGCTCACTCTGGATATAAGGACCGTATCCGCCGTCCTTATCCGGGCCTTCATCATGCTTTAAGCCGGTCTTTTCGAGTGTTCTGTATATGATGTCAATAGCGCCCTCAACGAAGCGCTCCTGATCGGTATCCTCGATCCTGAGCATGAAATCGCCGCCGTCATGCTTGGCGATCAAAAACTCATAAAGGGCCGATCTTAAGTTCCCCACGTGCATTTTGCCTGTAGGGCTGGGTGCATATCTTGTTCTTATCTTAGCGGTACTCATAGGTCACTCATACTCTCCTGTCTTGTATCAAAATCGGGCAGTTCCTTATCTGCCTCTTCGACGAATCCCTGAAGGGCCTTGGCCGCAACGTTCAGATCCACGTTTGTTCCGGCTCCCGCTATGCAGCCGCCGGGACATGCCATTCCTTCTATCAGGCATCCGTTCTTTTTGCCTGCCTTGGCAAGCATAAGCATCTTCTTGCAATCATTAAGTCCTTCCGCATGTTCTATATGAACATCCACATCGGGATAATACTCATTTATGCATCTCTCGATCGCGCTCGCCACGCCGCCCGCAACTCCGTATCCGCGGCCCGCTCCGGTAGCGCCTTCGAGCTTATCCATGGCCTCTATCTCTTCCAGAAGTATTCCTCTGGATGCAAACATGCCGGTCAGTTCTTCAAACGTAATGACGAAATCGACATCCGATCTGATCGTGCGTCTTGAAGCCTCAAGTTTCTTTGACGCGCACGGACCGATGAATACGACCATCGCATCCGGATGTTCCTGCTTGATGACACGCGCAGTCGCGACCATGGGTGTCAGCGCGTTCGATATCTTATCAATGGTCTCGGGGAAGAATTTCTTGGCTAGCACAGACCAGCTCGGACAGCAGGACGTAAGTGCAAATGCCTGATTTCCCGTCGCAACCTCATTCGCATAGTGTTCGGCTTCGGTCATGCATCCTAAGTCCGCACCGATCGCAGTTTCATATACTTCCGAGAAGCCCAGCTGCTTAAGCGCCGATTTCAGCTTATCTCCGTTTACATTCGGTCCGAACTGCCCCGCAAAGGAAGGAGCGACCTGGGCTATTATCTCCTTACCTGTCTGAAGAGCTCTGATCAGCTGGAAGATCTGTGACTTGTCCGCAACGGCTCCGAAGGGGCAGCTGACCATGCACTGACCGCAGGATACACATACCTCGGGATCGATGTACGCTCTTCCTTTTTCATCGCTCTTTATGGCATTAACGCCGCAGGCTCCCGAACACGGCCGCACCTGATGCGAGATCGCATCATATGGACATATGGACTTGCATTTACCGCATTTGATGCATTTTTCCTGATCGATAAAGGACTTGCCGTCCTTCATGGATATCGCGCCCCTCGGACACACTTCCTGACAGGGATGTGCGGTGCAGCCCATGCATCTGTCCGTGACCTTATACATGTTCTCCGGGCAGGCATTGCAGGCCGAAGGGATCACCTGCATGAGCGGAGGTTCATAGTATTTCTCGCCGATGTTTGATTCCTCGAGACCCTGAGTCAGGTGCACGGGTTCATTCTCGGGTCTGAGTCCGAGTCCCATGGCCAGTCTCATACGCTCTCTCACTATCGCTCTGCTGCGATAGATACCGGCATAATCGGTACTGTCCTCCTCCCTTACTATCTTATAAGGCAGGGCTTCCATATCATCTTTTAAATTCTCCGAATCATACGCCAGATTGGAGACTTCGGTAAATATCCTGCGCCTTATCTTGCGTACTTCGGTATCAATGCCACGCATGCTCATGCTTATGTCACCTTGTATGGATCACTGTTTTCCCGTGGATCCGAATCCGCCTCTGTCTACCGCATCGAGATGTTCAACCTCATTGAAAACAAGCGCGGGCTGATTCTCCATGATCCTGAACTGACAGATGCGGTCGTTTACGTGTACGACGGTATCCTTAAGTGCGATCATCGGTACAAACCACTGATCGTTGTCTCCGCAATATGAGCAGTCGATCACGCCCATATGATTGGCCTGGATGAGCCCGTAGTTCTTGAATGTGGAACTGCGGGGAACCACATGTGCTTCATATCCCTTGGGGAGTCTTATGCCTATTCCGAGAGGGATCAGTTTGAACTCTCCCTGTTTAAACTCGACTTCCTCGGATGCACGCAGATCTATCCAGTCGGATTTTCCGTCGATATATTCAAGCTTATCTATTTTATCACTGAAATACTTGATATCAAGTGTCTGAGTCATTTATTCCTCCCTGTCGTCATGTTCGACTTTTATGACATTCTGATTTGACGATCCCCTCCAGTGGAGTTTCACATCCCTTAAGTCCTCTTCATAGCGCCCGTCAATGACCGTATCGATGTATCTCATCACTTCCAGGTCCCGCACGTCCGCATAATCATATCCTGTATAAAGCCAGATGCTTTTGTCGGGCCATTTGTCCCTGACCTCGCGGCAAAGTGCCGTAACTTTCTCGCGATTGGCCGGATACAGAGGATCACCTCCGCTTAATGTAAGTCCGGATATATAATCCCGGCCCAGGATCTCCATAAGTTCATCGTGCGCTCTGTCATCGAAAAGGAGACCGTCATCGGGATCCCATGTCACGGGATTCTGACATCCGGGACAGTGGTGTTCGCATCCCGATACCCAGAGTACCGCGCGAAGGCCGGGGCCGTTTCTCATATCGTCTTTTGTTATGTCGTGGTATCTCATAATGTATGCTGTCCGGTCACATGCTGATCCTGTCTGCGATCTCAGCCATCTTCGAATCCGACAGTCTCGTGTCACCGTGGGTTCTGGAATAAGCAAGATACCCGTTCATTCTGTCTATCTTGGTGAGATTGGATGATCCGCACTTAGGACATACATCCATCTCAAGCTGTTCGTATCCGCAGTCATCACAGTACGAAAGACTCATGTTGACTCCTTCATAGAAACCGTACTTCATGGCGCGTCTGATAAGAGTCTTGATCGCATCCAGATTATAGTCTATGGGATATCTGACATACTGGATCTTTCCGCCGTTAAACAGCTCCCAGAATCTCTTTTCCAGATCCTGCTTCTCTATGGGAGTGATCTTCTCCGCCACATGACAGTGGAACGAATTCGATACATACTCTCTGTCGGATACTCCCGGAACGATACCGAACTTGTCCCTGAACTGACGTACCTGAAGTCCGCACAGATTCTCCGCGGGAGTTCCGTATATCGCATAGAGATGATGATCCTCTTCCTTGAATTCCTGAACTCTCTTATTGATGTATTCCATTACCTCGAGTGCAAAAGCGCCGTCCTCGGTAATGCTTTTTCCGTTATACAGGATCTGGAGCTCGTTGAGCGCGGTGATGCCGAACGAAGCCGTAGCCGCATCGAGCAGCGGTGCTATACGGTCGTGCAGATCCAGGTGTCCTCCCAGGAACCCGCCCTGACAATAAGCAAGCGGATTCGTTGATGCCTTCATCTCACCGAGATAAGCATATGTCCTGATATGAAGCTGGCGGATCATGTTCAGATAGTAATCCAGCACCTCATAGAAATCTTTGGATTCTTCACGGGATTTGGCCAGGATCATCGGCAGATGGAGCGATACCACGCCTATGTTGAACCTGCCTATATACACGGGTGTGTCATTCTCGTCAGCGGGAGTCTGTCCTCCTCTTTCCCAGTAGGGAGAAAGGAAAGCCCTGCATCCCATCGGGCTTATGACCTTACCGTATTTCTGATAGGTCTCCGATATATAACCTTCGCCCGACATGGACAGCCAGTCGGGGTACATGGATCTGGACGAGCACTCGATCCCCGCTTCGAATATGTCCTCAAGCTCACATCCGGGACCGTGAAGTTTCTCGTCATACAGGAATACGATCTTGGGGAAGAGCACGGGCTTTTTGTGACCCGGTTTGCCCTGTCCGTTCATGCGCACCTTAAGCAGCGTTTTGGATGCCATGCGTGCGAATCTCTCGGTACCGAGTCCGGCGGTAACGGTTATGAACGGATAATCTCCCCTGGAACTCGCAACCGTATTGAACTTATACTCCCATCCCTGGAAGCCCTGTTCGAACTCTCTCTGTATGTCGGCATATGCCTGTTTCTCGGCTGTTTCCTGTTCAACACCGAGAGAAAGGTATTTCTTAATGTATTTCTCGTAGCTGTGCTCTGCGTAGGGAGCGAGCATCTTATCCACTTCGGGTACCGTAAAGCCGCCGTACTGCTGTCCCGCTGCCGACAGGATGATATCACCGCATACGTCGAATACGGTATCTAAGCTCTTCGGTTCGTTATACCAGACATTGCCCATCTCAAAACCGCCATGCAGCACTTCGGAGATATTGAACAGACAGCAGTTCATCGTATCTCTTCTCGCGGACATGTCATGAACATAGATATATCCTTCCCTGCATGCCTGGATCTCCTCTGTAGTCAGGAAAAACTTCTCATACAGGCTCTTGTTGAACTGATTGAAGATCAGGCTTCGTTTGGTGCTTACCAGCGCGGAATCGGTATTGGCATTCTCACGATCGCCCACATACATGATGGCCTGCGTCTTCTTATACACATCATCCATCATCCGGACGAAGTCCTGTTTATAGTTCCTGTAATCTCTGTAGCTCTTGGC
>JAEEGL011038436.1_pt1 | contig 11401 bp, 14 predicted proteins | sample 9134231 | NCBI WGS metagenome assembly JAEEGL01 (sample SAMN16246548, study PRJNA631951) | gut metagenome | biome: gut microbiome; feature: rumen; material: fiber-attached | host: Bos | place: Iran: Karaj | collected 2018-10
AAATGGAAAAGAAATTATTTGATATTTTAAAAGAAAGAGGTTATGTTAAAGACCTTACACATGAACAAGAAATTATTGATTTAGTTAATGGAGAACCTATGACATTCTACTTAGGAATAGATCCTACAGCAGATTCATTACATATAGGACATTTCTTTGCATTAACAATGTTTAGATGGTTACAAGATTTTGGGCATCATGGAATCATATTAATAGGTGGAGCTACTGCTTTAATTGGAGATCCAACAGGAAAAAGTGATATGAGAAAAATGCTATCAAAAGAAGAGGTTGCTCACAATAAAGCAGAAGTAAAAGAATTAGTAAAAAGATTTGTAAGAACTGATGGAGATAATCCAGCAATCATAGTAGATAATGCAGATTGGATTTGTGATAAGACATATGTAGATTTTATGAGAGATATTGGAGTACACTTCAATGTCAATAATATGCTATCAGCAGATTGCTACAAAAAGAGATTAGAAAATGGTGGATTAACATTCCTAGAGATGGGTTACATGTTAATGCAAGCATTTGACTTCGTACATTTAAATAAAGAATTTGGATGTAGATTACAAATTGGTGGTTCAGATCAATGGGGTAATATTTTAGCTGGAGCTGATTTATCTCGTAAGATAGGATTTAGTGAAGGCAAAAAAATAGATCCATTGTTTGGATGGACTTGTCCATTATTAATAAAAGCTGATGGAGAAAAAATGGGTAAAACTGCAAGTGGTACACTATGGGTATCAAGAGATAAGACTACACCATTTGACTTTTTCCAAGCATGGATTAATTCATTTGATGAAGATGTAGAAAGAAGTTTATCATTCTTTACAAGAATGGAAATATCTGATATTAAGGAACTATGTAAAAAGGATATTAGAGAAGCTAAAAAATTATTAGCATTTGAGGTAACTAAATTAGTTCATGGAGAAGAAGAAGCTTTAAAAGCTCAAAAGACTGCAGAAGAATTATTTAGTAACAAAGGTGTATCAGAAAATATGCCAAGTATAGAATTATCAAAAAATTTATTAGATATTAATATAATTGATTTACTTGTTGAGTCTAAGTTAGTAAGTTCTAAATCAGAAGCAAGAAGATTAATAGAACAGAATGGTATATCACTTAACCAAGAAAAAATAAGTTCAGTAGATCAAATAATAACTGATAAAGATTTAACTGATAATTCATTGATTATTCAAAAAGGTAAAAAAGTATTCTTAAAAGTAATTTTTAAATAAAATTAGGTTACTAAAAATTTTTAAAAAATTCAACAATGGTAAATTTTAGATACCTTTTTAGATACCTTCTGCTAGATTTCCCGAGCGCTCTCGGAAGCTAAAAAGGGCAAAAAGGGGCTCCTAGACGCCGCCAAAAGCCCGAAAGCGCCGTCAAAAGTTCAATAACTAAAATCCATGTGGCAGTGGCAAAAAATATAAACAGTGCCACGGTAAATAAGCCTGCAAACCCGCATAAATAAAGGAATTGTGGGCTTTTCGTTGATTACAATTTTTAGGTAATTTTGCATCAAAAAAGGCGTTTAGATAAGTTTTAGATAAGTTTTAGATAAGTTTTTTTACTCAAATCAGCGCTTACTTAATGGTATAATAGATATATCCACTATTAAAGAAGGTCGTTTAATTTGAAAGATAGAGCAAAGAATTATTACTTAATGGCAGATCAATATTTGGAAACAACAAAACTATTATTAAATACAATTGTTGAGAATGATAATACTAATTTTTGAACAGGAAATAGCGAGCAAGAGGCATTAAAGAATATGGAAAAATGTATTGTTAAGAGTGATGTATATTTATTTATTCCATCTATGTTTGCTGGTCTTCAAACAGTAGAATTATTTATAAAGGGATTATTGTTATTTAATGGAAAAGAAGTTTCGTATAGCCATGAAGTAGATGGAATGATTAATGATTTAAAAAATATATATGGTGAAAATTCAAGCATATATAAATCAATAAATATTTTTTATAAGAATCAAATGGAAATATTAAAAAAGTTTAAGAAAAGTAATAATATTACTACAACAACTGATTTATATGAGGCATTAAGATATCCTGAGAGTAATGAAAAGGAATATGAGTATTTTGATTTAAAATATAATGGAAAAGATATCATAAAGCAATATTTAAAAATGTTGGAAAAATTAACAATAATAAAAAAGGAAATTCTTAAAGAATTTAGAAATAAAGATTAATATGATATAATTAAAAAGGAAGTGATTAATTATGATTAGATATTTAACAAGTGATTTTGGAAACTATGAAAAGAAAGATGGACAAAAGATAACTCATCCAATTGATAATATAAATGGAATTGTTGATCAATTTAAAAATGATATAAAGAAATTTAATAAAGTTGTCTTTGTTGCATCTAATATGAATAATCCTACAGAAAAAGTTATGGAATATGCCAATATATTTTTTGATAGTTTAAAAATGGTTGGAATAGAATTTGCTGATTATTTAGTTTTGGATGGAAGTAAAATAAATGAAGCAGATAAATATATAGATGGAGCAGATTTGATATTTCTATGTGGTGGAGATACATATAATCAACATGTGTTTTTTGAAGCTATGAATTTAAAATCTTTATTGGAAAATTATCAAGGTGTTTTAGTAGGACAAAGTGCAGGTGCTTTAAACATGCCTTTAAATGTATTTAATAGTCCAGAAGAAATGGAAGAATCGGAACCTGTATTTTTTGATGGTTTAGGGTTGGTTGATATTAATATTGAACCACATTTTGAATATGATATTTCTAATTTTGATGCTGCTAAAAAATATCAAAGAGAAGCAATTATTAAGGAATCATTTAATAGACCTATATATGGGCAAGTAAATAAAAGTCATATAAGAATAGATGAGGACAATAAAGCAGTAATATATGGTGAAACTTATCTTATTGAAAATGGTAATATAGTTAAAATATGTGATAATAAAAATAATGTAGCAATAAATAGAAATAGCAAAACTTTATAAAATAAAAAAAATCAAATTATAATATAATTAATTGATAAATTTTAGAAAAGTTTTTAGATAAGTTGTTGAAAAATTTACCGAATGGGAGGAAAAATAATAATGGAATTTGAAGACATAATTAGAAAAAGAACATCTGTAAGAAAATTTAGTGATAAAGAGTTAGAACAAGTTAAATTAGATAAAATATTAGAAGCCGGCAGATTAGCCCCAACAGCTAAGAATAGTCAACCAATTAAAATATATGTTATTAAGAGCAACGAAGGTATTATAAAGCTAGATAAAGCTACTAGATGTCGATATGGAGCTAATACAGTTTTGTTGATATGTGGAAATATTGAAGAAGCATATCATAAAGAAGATTATTCAACCTATGAAATGGATTCATGTATAGTAGCTACTCATATGATGCTTGAAGCAACAAATATTGGCATAGATAATATTTGGATTGAATCATTTGATGAAAGTATATTAAGAGAAGAATTCAATATACCAAATGAATATATTCCTGTATGTTTAATTCCTTTAGGATATAAAGCTGAAGATTGTCCTATAAATCCATTACATAATAAAAGAAAAAGTATTGAAGATTTAGTTGAATATAAATAGTATTTGTGAGGTATAAAAATGAATGAGTACATTAATTTAGATTTTAATAATATTGATGAAGAACACATTTGCTGTGCCATTGGAGACCCAAAGCACCAAGCTGGTGTCGATAAAAAGAAAGAATGGATTAAAAGTAAATTAAAAGATGGTCATGTCTTTAGAAAACTAAATGCAAGAGGTAAAATATTTATTGAATACGAGCCACTAGAAACATCATGGGTTCCAATTAATGGTAAAAACTATATGTATATTTATTGTTTATGGGTAGCTGGTAGTTTTAAAGGAAAAGGAATTGGCAAAGAGTTATTGGAATATGCCATTAACGAAGCTAAAGAAAAGAAAATGAGTGGTATATGTACACTAGTATCACTTAAAAAGAAACCATTTATTGGAGAAAAGAAATTTTTTGAGCACTTTGGCTTTAAAGTAGTAGATACCATAAATGATTATGAATTAATGGTCCTTTCTTTTGATGATAAAGAAACACCTAAGTTTAGTGATAGTGCTAGAAAGATGGAAATTGATAATAAAGATTTTACCATTTATTATTCTAATGAATGCCCATATGTTGAATATGAAGTTAAAGAATTATCTGATTATGCTAAAGAAAAAGGAATTAAGTTAAATTTTGTAAAAATAGATTCATTGGATAAAGCTAAAAATGCTCCATGTGTATTTAATAACTGGGCTAACTTTTATAAAGGAAAGTTTGTATCAAATACAATTCTTAATGCGAATGCATTTGAGAAGTTATTAAAATAAGATAATCGGAAAATTAAGATATTAGGAACGAAAGTTCCTTTTGTTATGGTATAATACTAGTTGAAAGTTAGGAGGAAAATATGAAAAAACAAACTGCAGGTAGAGATAATTTAGGCAATCTAGCACCTAAATTTGCAGAATTAAATGATGATGTACTATTTGGGGAAGTATGGTCAAGAGAAGATAAGTTATCTTTAAGAGATAGGTCAATGATTACAATAAGTGCATTAATGGCACAAGGCTTATACCCTCAAGTAAAAGCACATTTAATTTTAGGAAAAGAACATGGATTAAAAAAAGAAGAAGTAGTAGAAATTGTTACACAATTAGCATTTTACTGTGGTTGGCCTAAAGCATGGAGTGTATTCCCATTAATAGAGGAGGTATATAATGACTAAAGAAGAATTTGATAAGATTAATGTATTTGGAATAGGAGAACCTAATGTTAATTTTGCACAATATTTTATTGGAAATAGTTATTTAAATCCTCTTGCAATAGACAATGAAGTAAAATTAAGTATATTTAATGTTACATTTGAGCCGGGTTGTAGAAATAATTGGCATATACATCATTCTACAAATGGTGGAGGCCAAATATTAATCTGTACTGCTGGAGAAGGATGGTATCAGGAAGAAGGTAAAGAAGCAATTAGTTTAACGCCAGGAAAAGTAATTCAAATACCAGCAAATGTTAAACATTGGCATGGAGCTAAAAAGGATTCGTGGTTTAGTCATATTGCAGTAGAAGTACCTGGAGAAAACACTTCAAATGAATGGTGTGAACCAGTTACTGATGATATTTATAAAAATCTATAGAATAATCGTAAGATTAAGATATTATGATGCAATGAAGTTGGAGAAATCTAACTTTTTTTGTATATAAATTATGATTTTTATTGACACATAGTATAAATAATTATATAATGTCATTGTATTAATTAAATAATACAATGAGGTGAAATATGGAATTTACATTTGATAACAATATCCCAATTTATATTCAATTACTAGAATATATGAAAATTTATCTTATTTCGGGAGTATTTAAATCTGGTGAAAAACTACCTTCTGTAAGGGAATTTGCAACAACCTTTAAGGTTAATCCAAATACAATGCAAAAAGCCCTTGCTGAATTAGAAAGCATGAAACTTATATATACCGAAAGAACAAATGGTAAGTATGTTACTAATGATAAAGAATTAATTGAAAAATTAAAAGATGAATATGCTATTACGCTTGCCAAAAGTTATTTTCAAGGTATGAAGAAAATTGGTTTAGGAAAAGCAGATTCAATTAAATATTTAGAAGGGATAGATGATTAGTATGAATTTATTAGAAATTAATAACTTATCAAAGTCTTATGATGATAAAGAAGTTCTTAAAAATATAAATTTAAGCATAACAAATGGTAAAATAATTGGTTTATTAGGTAAGAATGGTGCTGGTAAAACAACTTTAATTAAATTAATTAATGATTTACTTACTCCAACAACTGGAGAAATATTAATCAATGGTAAAAAAGTAGGGGTGGAATCTAAAAAAGTAATATCTTATTTGCCAGAAAGAACATATTTAAATAAACAGATGAAAGTATCAGAAGTAATTGATTATTTTAAAGATTTCTATGATAATTTTGATTGTAATAAAGCTAAAAAATTATTAAAAGATTTAGACTTAGATATTAATCAAAAATTATCAAAGATGAGTAAAGGTATGCAAGAAAAGGTACAGTTAGTACTTGTTATGTCAAGAAATGCTGACTTGTATATTTTGGATGAACCATTAGGTGGTGTTGATCCAGCCACTAGAGATTATATTTTAGATACTATTCTTTCTAACTTTAATGAAAATGCTAGTGTCATTATCTCAACCCATTTAATATCCGATATTGAAAGAATTCTTGATGAAGTAATATTTATTGATAAAGGTAATTTAATATTACAAAGTGATGCCGATAAACTTAGAAATAAAGAAAAATCATCGATTGATGAAATCTTTAGGAGGATGTTCAAATGTTAAATAAATTACTAAAATATGATTTGAAATATATGATTAAAAATATGAGTATATTTTATATATTAGCTATCTTCTTTTCGGTAACTACAAGAATTTTATTTTCTTTAAAAGAAACGATAATTGTTAATATAATTGGTCAAATTAGTGTAGGATGCATGTTTGCTATGTTAGCCAATATTTTAATAAATACTATAATGCGAAGTTGGGTAAGATTTAGAGATTCTATTTATAAAGACGAATCATATTTAACACATACATTGCCGGTTACTAAAAACGATATATATAATTCTAAGTTTATAGAAACTTTAATATTCTTTATATTTGGATTTATGATAATAATTATTTGCTTATTTATTGCTTATTATACCAAAGATAAATGGTTGTTATTAAAAAGTTATATTGATACTATAACAATAGGCTTAGACTTTAATACATCATTATTCGTAATAAGTATGTTAGGAGTTATTTTTCTGGAAGTATTTAATGCTATTCAATGTGGCTTTTTAGGTATAATATTAGGATATAAAAAGAACAATAATAAAATTGCCTTTTCCGTATTATTTGGATTTATATCTTACATATTATCACAAAGTATTGTCTTATTATTAGTATTTATCGTAGGCTTATTTAATCCTAGTATTATGAATCTATTTAAAAGTAATATACTAGTTAATACTAGTTCATTTAAACTATTAATTGTTTTATCAATAATTTTATATTTTTTAATAATATTCCTAATAAGTATAATATGTAAAAAAGAGTTTAATAAAGGAGTAAATATTGAATAAACTTAATGGAGGATTATATGAAAAAGAAAATTTTAATTGTACTATTATTATTTGCATGTTTTGGATTAACTGGTTGTAGTAAAAAAATGAGTGAAGAAGAAATTAAAAAAGCCCTTGAAGTAAATACAGATGAAAGAACATTTATAGTAAACAAAGTAACATATGCTACTGATAAAATCAATGTTAATACCATTAATATGAATGTATTAGATAATAAAATAACATTGGGCAATTATTCATCTACTTCAAATGAAGAAGAATATAAGCAAATAACAGGATATTTTGATCAGCCAGGAGCTATATATCACATATATGTATTATCTAAAGATACAATATGGAAAATAGATTCAAATGAATCATTTATTGATGCAAAATGGAGCAATATGAATATAACTAATGCTACTGATTTAATTTTGATAGATTGTAATGAAACTATTAAAGAGATGGGTGAGACTCCAACAAGATATCAAGTATATGCCCTAGTAAATAATGAATTAGTATTGTTAGATTAATTGGAACTTATTATTTAGTTCCTTTTTAATACAATATAAAAGGAACACTTAAAACTAGAAATTACTTGGATATCATTATATGTTTTAAAGTGTGCTATAATAAAGACATAAAAAGGAAGGAATGTAATATGATAGAAATTAAAAATGTTACTAAAAAATATGGCGATAATGTTGCCCTAAATAATGTATCTTTTAAAGTAGATGATGGCTGTGTTTTTGCTTTTATTGGCCACAATGGGGCTGGTAAAACAACTCTAATAAAAGCTATTACTGGTATTCATGATTTTGATGAAGGAGATATCTTAATTAATGGTAAATCTATTAAGAAAGACGCTATCGAATGTAAAAAAGAAATGGCTTTTGTTCCTGATAATCCAGAGCTATATGAAAATATGAAAGCGATTGATTTTATTAATTTTATTTGTAATATGTATGAAGTTGATTATGAAACAAGAAAGAATAATATCGATAAATACGCTAAAATGTTTGAAATGGAAGACCATTTAAATGAAACTATTGATTCATTTTCTCATGGTATGAAACAAAAAATAGCTTTAATAAGTGCTTTATCTCATAATCCTCAAATATTAATAATGGATGAACCATTCGTTGGCTTAGATCCTAAAGCTGTCTTTGATATTAAACAAGTAATGAACGAAATGGTAAAAGAGGGAAAGACTATCTTTTTCTCAACTCATATTCTAGATGTTGCTGAAAAATTATGTTCTAAAGTAGCGATTATCAAGCAAGGTAAGTTAGTTAAAGTTGGTACCATGAAAGAGATTAAAGGTGATAAATCACTAGAAAAAGTCTTCTTGGAATTGGAACAATAATCATGAAGAAACTAATATCTTTAATTAAAGCTTGTATGACTTCTGATATGAGCCTATTTAAAATAAAAAATAATAATCAATCAAAAAGAAGTAGAGTACTATTACCTATATTTTTATTCATAATGGTCTTTTTCTCTATTTGGTCATATGCCAATATGATTATTGAACCTTTAACTAAAATTCATTTAGAATATGTTTTATTATCAATATTTGTTCTTTTTACCTTTATATTAACTTTAGTTGAGGGTATCTATAAATCAAGTAATCTATTATTTAATTGTAAAGATGATAATTTATTATTATCACTTCCTATTAAAAGAAGAACGGTCTTGTTTATTAGAGTATTTAAATTTTATGTCTTTGAACTAATCTATAATACTATGTTTATGGCTCCAGCCATAATTGCCTATATAAGATATGTCAAAGTTACACCTAGTTATTATCCTGTATCAATTATCATGCTATTATTATTACCAATAATTCCTATAGTCTTATCTATTATTATTGGTATGTTCTTATCAGCAACCTCAACTAAATTTAAATATAAAAACATTGCTCAAATTGTCTTAACAACTATTATTTTATTATTTGTCTTTTATATTTCATTCAATTTAGAAAATGTAGTTAAAGATCTTGCCTTAAAAGCCACTAGTATCAATGATTTAATAACCAGATTATATTATCCAGCTGGTGCTTATGTAAAAATGATTACTAATTTTGATATTTTAGACTTATTATTATTTATAATTATTAATATTTCTTTATTTGCTTTATCAATCTATCTTTTAGGAAATACTTATTTTAAAGTTAATTCCCGTGCTAAAGCAGTAAAAACAAATCATAATCATCATAATAATTATAAAATTAAAACAAATAAAGTTATACCTTCACTTATTAAAAAAGAATTCACTAAGTTTATTTCATCCCCAGTTTTTGTTACTAATGCAGGCTTTGGTTTAGTATTATTTGTCTTAGGATGTATCATCCTACCGATAAAGTTTGAATCTTTAACTACTGCAATTGCTACAATTGAACCAAGTGTATCTATTGAAACAATTAAATCTTATATTCCCGTTATTTTGTTTGGCTTAATTTGCACATCATCACTATTATCATCAATTACTAGTTCGATGATATCCCTTGAATATAAATCATTTAATATCTTAAAAAGTTTACCAGTAAAGCCTTATACGATTATTTTAAGTAAAATATATACCGCTGTAATTATTATGTTACCATTTATCTTAATTGGTGATATTATTACCTTTATTAATTTTAAATTTACTTTTATCCAAATTATTCTAATTATAATATCATCTATTATTATTCCTTTAGTAGCAGAAACTCTAGGTATTATTATCAATATAAAGTATCCTAAAATGGATGCTGAAAATGATACTCAAGTCGTAAAACAAAGTATGAGTTCAATGGTAGCAGTCATGTTAGGAATGCTTTTAACATTTATTACTATCTATAGTTTAGTAACCTGCCTAACTAATAATATGAATATTGATTTAATTATCTTATTAGGATTACTTATTTATACACTTATTTATATTATATTGTTAATATACCTTAATAATAAAAGTATTAAAGAGTTTAATCTAATAAATTGTTAAATAGTATTGAAAATATGCTATAATAAATATAGATAATAATTCAGGGAGGTTAATAAATGAAAAAAGAAATAAATTACCCCATTAAATATGCGGTATTAAAATTAAAAGAAAAAAGTGGTTATGGTTATAACTCAGAAGAAACTATTTTTGGTTATATTGTATCGAAATGTTATGTCATAGAAAAATCAATTAGATATTATCCAGATGGAACCAACAAACTATTTTATAAAGTTGTCTTCCCATTCAAAGATATTTCTGAATATAAAGTTAACTTATATTATAACTATGAAACCCAAGATATTGGTAATGAAAATATTCCTATATTTGATCGATATAGAAATGTTTGTCCTATAGATATTGTTAGTAATATATTTGATGATTATGAAGATGCTTCAGAAGTATCCAAAGAAAAAAATGAAGAATTAAAATCAAAATTAATTTCAGAAATACCAATATCACTTACTAATTTAAAATCAAAAATTGACGACTTTGAATTATTGTTTTCATTAAGAATGAATACATGTCATAAATTTGAAAAAATAGTTGAAATGAAAACTCAAAATATGAATATTACTATAAATCAATCAAAAATATATGATAATATTTACAATGAAGAAAATATTGATATTCAAAATATGACTAAAGGATTATATAGATTTAAATAAAAGGAGTAAATATGAAAGATTTATTTATTATTGACAATTATGTTGATGAAAGAGAATTTAGAAATTATATTAATTTATTATTAACAAAGAAAGGTTATGAACGAGTATCAATAGATGATACTAGAATTGCTGATCATGATAAATTAAATGATAATGATATGTTAGCCAAAAAAGGTGAATTATATTATACGATTCAAACATTCTTAAATACAGACATTAAAAAATCCCAAATTGATGAAACATTAAAAGATATGCAAAAAGAAAATGTATCAGTTGGTATTATTATTACTAATAATTATATTGATAATGAAGTAAAAAATTATGCCAATAAAAAACTAATTCAAATATGGGACCGTGCTGAATTAGAAAAAGATATTAATTAAGCCTATATAGGCTTTTTCTAATTAAGAAGGTGTATATTATGGAATTAACTTTATCATATGTTTTATCACAAGTATTTATTATCTTAAATTATATATTTTTAATAATAACATATCAATTAAAAGATCGAAAAAAAATATTATTATTTAATATTGCTTCCTTATCTTCAGCAGGTCTTTCATATATTTTCTTATCGGCCTATACTGGCCTAGCCATGGTT
>JAEEGL012041360.1_pt1 | contig 11401 bp, 4 predicted proteins | sample 9134231 | NCBI WGS metagenome assembly JAEEGL01 (sample SAMN16246548, study PRJNA631951) | gut metagenome | biome: gut microbiome; feature: rumen; material: fiber-attached | host: Bos | place: Iran: Karaj | collected 2018-10
AAATTCAGTTGTTATTTCAATATTGGCTTTTCCAACTTCAACCTCCAGTAAAACGTCACCTTTTTGAACTATAGAGCCAACCTCTTTTTTCCAACTTATAATGCAAACCTTTTCTGGACTATCACTTAACTTTGGAATACGGATCTCTGCAACTTTTGGCGTCATATTTCTCTCCTCAATAATTAAGCAAAGGTTACAGCAGTAATCTTAAGTTTGACAAGGGAGTGAGTTTTAATAAAAAGTTAATGGTGTTCGATATACGCCTGTAACGTATTTGCCATCAACATTGCCACGGTCATAGGCCCTACCCCACCAGGAACTGGGGTAATAGCAAAACACTTCTCTGACAATGCTGGGAAATCAACATCACCAACTAATTTTCCATCCTCTGTTCTATTAATTCCAACATCGATTACAATCGCACCATCTTTTATAAAATCCTCTTTAACCAACGATGGCACACCAACTGCAGCAACTACGATATCAGCGGCTCTGGTATAATTTTTAATATCAGCCGTTCTTGAATGAACAATTGATACTGTTGCATTACGTTCCAATAACAATTGAGCAACAGGCTTACCGACTAGAATAGATCTTCCGATTACAACAGCGCTTTTACCACTTAAATCTTTTTCTGGAATTGAATCGCTGAATTCTCCATTGTTATAGGCGAGATCAATTAACTTCATAATTCCAGCTGGAGTACAAGGTCTTAAACCTGGGATCCCACGCATTAATGCTCCTTGATTTACAGGATGCAGACCATCAACATCTTTTCTTGGATCGATTAAATTAATTAATTTTGCACTATCCAAGTGTTTAGGGAGTGGAAGTTGAACTAAGATTCCGTCAACTTCATCATTTTTATTGTAAGCTTCAATCGTTTGTGCAACATCATCAAAGCTTGCATCTTTGGGGAGTACGGAATTAAAAGTCCGAAATCCACATTTTTGTGAGGCGGTTTTCTCCTTATTTGCGACATACGTTTGTGAAGCTGGGTTGTCACCGACCAAGATGACAGCCAATCCAGGCGCACGTTTTAGATTTTGAACTTTAGCATAAATCTCAGCATGAACTTTCTTTGCAAGTGTTTTTCCATCTAAAAGCAACATTTATCACCACCTCCTTCGGTTAAAGCAAAAAATTTCGCAATGTTTTTTGATCTGTTATTAATCAATATCGGACTAAAAATCCATATCCTTTGAAACAGCTATCGTCACTACTCCATCCACTATACTTTTTATATAATACTTTCTCTCTTTCTCAAGATCTGTAAAAGTCAGAGGATCTATTGAAAGATTTGTTTTATATGGTTTATGAGCATCTTCAACCGCCATCGCAATATCAATACTAACAAACGCTATCGAATATTCCGTTGATTCCTTTTCTGCAAAACATTTGGAGTGAGAATAGTCAAGCTCCAACTCATTTTTATAAACATATTTAATATCACAGTTGGCATATCTATCAGCGGAACTGAATATGTAAGATTTTGTAGCCGACATAAGGGTTAAACTTTGCCCAGAAACTTTAACCATCAAATCTTTATAATTAAATCGTTTTACCAAAAGCGAATTCAAATCCAGCTCTGAAAGTTGAATAACTTCATCAGGATTTTCCTCTGCTTTTGAGAGAAACGAATCGAAACGTTGTTCAATCTCTTCATATTTGGCATAAGAAGCAACTTTTGGATTTAGCAAACGAGGAGAAACAGCAAGCGCTCCGTATAAACTATACAAATAACCAACCACTACAATCAGGACAAGAAGCGGCGGTATACCAAACAATGCCGATAAGCATCCACAGCTCCAGCATCCACAAGATCCTTTTTTTTCTACTTCTTCAATCTCTTTCATAATTTTCCTTTATGGATATTTAATTTTCCAAATAAATTAAATTATGAATTAAACGATTAGTAAATAAAAAAAGCTCTTCAATTTTTCAACCAAAGCTCCATAAATCCTAGCAACGGGGGTATCCTGCGCTTCAACCGCTAACGCGCTTTCGCTTGTCTACCACCCGCCTAGTAACACTCCGCCACAAAATGCGGCTCCGTTTGTTTCACCCCTTCGGGGTGGCGTCGCACTCTCATTTTTAAATAAACCCCGTAGGGGTTTTCCAAAGCGTGCGCTAGCACGCGGCGCCAGGATGGGGTAGACGAGCAAGCCGCATTAGCGGCTCCGTTTGTTTCACCCCTTCGGGATGATGCCGCTCGTTGTCGCATCGTCCGTTCGTAGTCGCAGGTGCGACTTAGGTGTTTCGTCTTAAGACGTAAGATCCGAAGGTCTTATAACAATGCTTTAAACCACAACCTTTGAAATTTCATCATTAATTGGACTTGGTACGCATCTAGGATGCTCTTGGTGAATGTCCCGCAGGGACATATTAAGTGAGCCGAAGGCGAACGTTACTAGGATGGGGTGACCGTAGGGAACCCCATTATAAGACCACACCTCCACCCGCACCCCGTAGGGGTGCTACAAAATGTTTAAACAAAAAAAGGAGCTTTGATTTTTCAACCAAAGCTCCATAAATCCTGGCAACGCCCAATGGGGTTGCACCCCATCCTAGCAACACTCCGCCGCATAATGCGGCTCCGTTTGTTTCACCCCTTCGGGGTGATTTCTCCGCGAAACTTTAAACAAAAAAAAGGAGCTTTAGTTTTTCAACCAAAGCTCCATAAATCCTGGCAACGCCCTACTTTCCCGGTAGTTCCAGTATCATCGGCGTAGGAGAGCTTAACGACCGTGTTCGAGATGGGAACGGGTGGGTCCTCTCCGCCATAATCACCAAGAAAGTAAGCACACCTTAATGTGATTACTTTCGTGGTGAACAATGATTAAATCAGAAGAACAATACTGAACTTCAAAAGCTCAAATGTACTAAACCAAAAATCTTAGCTAAACTTTCTCGAACTCAAAGAGTAGATTAATCAGATGTTATCTCCACTATGCGCTACTATTACTCATAGCTTCCTTAACTCCAATTCAATCCATCATGCTCTCCAATATTCTACCTTTCTCTTCCTCTAAAAGGAAAAAGAAAAATATTAAGCCTCACGGCAAATTAGTATTGGTCAGCTCCATACATTACTGTACTTCCACCTCCAACCTATCAACGTCTTAGTCTTAAACGTGCCTTCAGTTCCACAAGGGAATGGGAAATCTTATCTCAAGGCTAGCTTCCCGCTTAGATGCTTTCAGCGGTTATCTATTCCGCACTTCGCTACCCTGCTATGCCTCTGGCGAAACAACAGGTACACAATTGATGCGTCCACTCCGGCCCTCTCGTACTAGGAGCAGCTCCTTTCAAATTTCCTACGGCCACGGAGGATAGAGACCAAACTGTCTCACGACGTTTTGAACCCAGCTCGCGTACCACTTTAATCGGCGAACAGCCGAACCCTTGGGACCAGCTTCAGCCCCAGGATGTGATGAGCCGACATCGAGGTGCCAAACCTCCCCGTCGATGTGAACTCTTGGGAGAGATAAGCCTGTTATCCCCGGGGTACCTTTTATCCGTTGAGCGATGACTCTTCCACGAAAAATCACCGGATCACTAAGGCCGACTTTCGTCCCTGTTCGAGATGTCCCTCTCACAGTCAAGCGGATTTATGCCTTTGCACTCAACGCGTGGTTGCCAACCACGCTGAATCCACCATTGCGCGCCTCCGTTACTCTTTAGGAGGCGACCGCCCCAGTCAAACTACCCACCATGCTCTGTCTTGGTATAGGTTCACTATACTCAGTTAGAAACCAAAAACTAAAAGGGTGGTATTTCAACAGCGACTCCCAGCACGCTGGCGCGCACTGCTCTACGTCTCCCACCTATCCTACACATCCAGTTCCCGGAATCAAAGCAAAGCTATAGTAAAGGTCCACGGGGTCTTTTCGTCCTTCCGCGGCTAGTGCGCATCTGCACGCACTCTCCAAATTCACTGAGTCCGTGGTTGAGACAATGGGGAAGTCGTTACGCCATTCGTGCAGGTCGGAACTTACCCGACAAGGAATTTCGCTACCTTAGGACCCTTATAGTTAGGGCCGCCGTTTACTGGGGCTTCGGCTCACCGCTTCTCGTTCGATTACAGCTCACCTTAACCTTCCAGCACCGGGCAGGCGTCAGACCATATACCGCCTCTTTCGAGTTCGCATAGTCCTGTGTTTTTGCTAAACAGTCGCTACCCCCTCTTCTCTGCAACCTATCTATGCTCCAGGTGTACACCCTTCACATTTCAAGGCCTACCTTATCCCTAAGTTACGGTAGTAATGTGTTAAGTTCCTTAACCACGGTTCTCTCAAGCGCCTCAGTATTCTCTACCTGCCCACCAGTGTCGGTTTGCGGTACGAGCACCAATAGTACTCACTTAGTGGGTTTTCTCGGAAGCTTGGACTCAGCAACTTCGACTTCGACGTATCTCCGCCTCGTACTCGTATCTCAGATATAGAAGAGCGGATTTGCCTACCCTTCCATCCTACGTACTTAAACCTGGATATCCATCACCAGGCTCACCTATCCTTCTCCGTCACCACATCGCTCAAACGCACTATTAGCGGTACTGGAATATTAACCAGTTCTCCATCAACTATGCCTTGCGGCCTCGTCTTAGGTCCCGACTAACCCTGGGAGGATTACCCTGCCCCAGGAAACCTTGGGCTTACGGCGTACGGGTTTTTCACCCGTATTATCGTTACTTATGCCAGCATACTCACTTGTCTACAGTCCAGTCCGCTTCTCAGTCGGCCTTCACCCCAGTAGACAACGCTCCCCTACCAGATGCCAAAAATTAATCTCGGCAAATCCACAGCTTCGGTACCATACTTAGCCCCGTTAAATCTTCGGCGCAGGTTGACTGGACTAGTGAGCTATTACGCTTTCTTTAAATGATGGCTGCCTCTAAGCCAACATCCTAGTTGGCACTGTCCTCCCACAACCTTTTCCACTTAGCATGGATTTGGGGACCTTAGCTGATGGTCTGGGCTCTTTCCCTCTCGACTACGGACCTTGTCACCCGCAGTCTCACTCCCGGATTCTCACTCTAACTGTATTCGGAGACTAGCTGGGTTTGGCAGCCTGGTAGGGCCCCTAGTCCAATCAGTGCTCTACCCCAGTTAGATATATCGTCCGAGGCTGTACCTAAATACATTTCGGGGAGAACCAGCTATCGCCCGGCTTGATTAGCCTTTCACTCCGACCCACAGTTCATCCGAAGAATTTTTAACTTCAACCAGTTCGGGCCTCCACTAGGTGTTACCCCAGCTTCACCCTGACCATGGGTAGATCGCACGGGCTTCGGGTCTACTCCGTGTAACTGCCGCCCTATTAAGACTCGCTTTCGCTGCGGCTCCACCTACCGGCTTAACCTACGCTACACAGAAGTAACTCGCTGGCTCATGATGCAAAAGGTATGCGGTCGCACTGCTACCAAAAGTAGTTAGTGCTTCCACTGCTTGTAAATGCACGGTTTCAGGTCTATTGCACCCTCCTCTCGGAGTACTTTTCACCTTTCCCTCACGGTACTAGTTCGCTATCGGTCGCTGGCTTGTATTTAGCCTTGGATAGTGGTCTACCCAGATTCCCACAAGATTTCTAGTGTCTCGTGGTACTCAGGTTTGCACTCACGCCTTCAGTCAGTTTCGGTTACGGGGGTGTCACCCTCTCTGCCAGTGCTTCCCAACACTCTTCACCTACCAACTTCCATACGCTTTATTGTGCACCCTACAACCCTTTGGAAAGTCACCTTTCCAAAGTTTGGGCTCCTCCCAGTTCGCTCGCACTACTACGGGAATCTCTTCGATTTCTTTTCCTGCAGGTACTAAGATTTTTCAGTTCCCTGCGTTCGCCTCCTTAACGGATAGTCTTCATTGCTAAAGACTGGGTTTCCCCATTCGGAAATCCACGGATCACTGCTCGATTGACAACTCCCCGTGGCTTATCGCAGCCATTCTACGTCCTTCTTCGCCATCCAGCGCCAAGGCATCCACCGTGCACCCTTAGTAGCTTAATAAAATATCTTTGAGCTAAAATCTAACAACAAGTGCTAGACTCTTCGCGCTCGAGAAAATTCGCTACAGTGATTTTCGGTTTTTTAAACCGCTGACAGATTATTGCTTTTAGGAAAAATCTATCAGGCAGTTCTAACAAAAAAACAAATCATACATTGCTGTATGACCCCTTTATTTTCAATGAATTTGAAAACATTTAGAATTTTAACTACGTTCTCGCACCGTCTCGGTGCGAGTTACCAAGTATCATCTAAGGCTGTCGCCTCAAAGGATCTATAACCGAAGCAACGTCTTATGTCCTTCGTATCATCAATCCAACTCGAAACACCCAAGTCGCACCGGGACGGTGCGACAACGTAATTAAAACTCCGTATGCCTTGTATTTATTACATTATGTTTGCCCTTGAAATTGGTTTACTTAAACATCACTCAATTAAATGACTCTAAGCACCAATTCATCAGTATCACTCTTCTACTTTAACCAAATTTTAGATATCGTATCGGATATCGATAGAAGCTGTAAACGTCTTGCACAATTTGTAGCAGAAAGACCAAAGAAACATCTTTTTTCTCTCTTTGTAAGCATAACAGACTCAACCTTCTTGCTATCAGGGGTGTCAGTGTTTGAATCATCTTTCGATAATCATCTTTGACTATTTGCGTTTTCTGAATCTTGGCTTTGCCAAGTTCAGAATAGCCAACAACACTGCTCTCCTTAAAAGGAGGTGATCCAGCCGCAGGTTCCCCTACGGCTGCCTTGTTATGACTTAACCCCAGTCATCGGTTCCACCATTAAGCCCTGTCTCCTTGCGGTTAACTCAGACTCTTCAGGCAGCCCCAACTCCCATGGTGTGACAGGCGGTGTGTACAAGGCCCGGGAACGTATTCACCGCGGCATGCTGATCCGCGATTACTAGCGATTCCAACTTCATGAAGTCGAGTTGCAGACTTCAATCCGAACTGAGACCGGCTTTCTGCGATTTACCCCCCCTCTCAGGTTCGTAGCGCTCTGTACCGGCCATTGTAGGACGTGTGTGGCCCTAGGCGTAAGGGCCATGCGGACTAGACGTCATCCCCTCCTTCCTCTGCCTTATCGGCAAGCGGTCCCATTAGAGTGCCCAACTTAAGGCTGGCAACTAATGGCAAGGGTTGCGCTCGTTGCGGGACTTAACCCAACATCTCACGACACGAGCTGACGACAGCCATGCAGCACCTGTCTCCGCGTCCCCGAAGGGAACTCCTACTTTCATAGGATAGCGCGGGATGTCAAGCCTAGGTAAGGTTTTTCGCGTTGCATCGAATTAAACCACATCCTCCACCGCTTGTGCGGGCCCCCGTCAATTTCTTTGAGTTTTAACCTTGCGGCCGTAATCCCCAGGCGGGATACTTAACGCGTTTGCTACGTCACTGAGAGTGCAAGGCTCCCAACAACTAGTATCCATCGTTTACGGTGTGGACTACCAGGGTATCTAATCCTGTTTGCTCCCCACACTTTCGCACCTCAGCGTCAGTAATTGTCCAGAAGACCGCCTTCGCCTCCGTTGTTCCTCCTGATATCTACGAATTCTACCTCTACACCAGGAATTCCGTCTTCCTCTCCAACACTCTAGTCTAGCAGTATCCAATGCTCTTCCACGATTAAGCCGTGGGATTTCACACCAGACTTACAAAACCACCTACGTGCTCTTTACGCCCAGTAATTCCGAATAACGCTCGCACCCTCCGTATTACCGCGGCTGCTGGCACGGAGTTAGCCGGTGCTTTTTCTGCGGGTACCGTCATTTGTTTCTTTCCCACTAAAAGGACTTTACAACCCGAAGGCCTTCCTCGTCCACGCGGCGTTGCTGCGTCAGGGGTAACCCCATTGCGCAAAATTCCCAGCTGCTGCCTCCCGTAGGAGTCTGGTCCGTATTCCAGTACCAGTGTGGCTGATCATCCTCTCAGACCAGCTAACCATCCAAGCCTTGGTAGGCCTTTACCCCACCAACAAGCTAATGATTCTCAGGCCGATCTCCTCGCGTCTTACGACTTTTCCAAATAGGACCGCAGTCCCACCCAGTATATTCGGTATTAGCTGAAGTTTCCCCCAGTTATCCCCAGCAAGAAGGTACGTTACCTAAGTCTTACTCACCCGTGCGCCACTCTACTCGTTCTCCGAAAAGAACTTTCTCGTTCAACTTGCATGCCTGAAGCACGCCGCCAGCGTTCATCCTGAGCCAGAATCAAACTCTCTAGTTCATTAAAAAATCTGCTACTATCTGGTTGTACACCAAATAAATAAACTTTTTATCCCCTAGTTCAATCTGTCGCTCTAAAATTAAAGCTACTTTACAAAGCGTTACTCAAAGAAATCTCTTTGATCTCAATTGTACACTCACTGTTCATTGTATCTCTACTTTCACAGTGTTTGCCTACAGCTTCTACCCATATCCGATTGTATTTTCCTCTGATTCAAGGCGCGCAAAAACCTCAGCAAGCCGTATAGCCTCACTTAAGGTTATCTAATATGCCCTTCAACAGAAGGATTTCGCTATAATACGTTTTTTATCTTGAAGGTAAAGTCTTTTTTACAAAATTTTGCAAAATTTTTGCAAAATTTTTTAGGTTTTAAAATTTTTTAGCAGAATCAACTAATTATCCTAGCCAACTTTAAGCACTTTTAACTTTAAAATTCAGCTTTTTCAGCCTTAAAGTCGTAAAAATCCAACAAAAGCACTTTGTTATCTGATAATTAGTACATTAATTTATTTATTTTGCCATTAAATACATGGCAAGAAATGCACCAAGTGAACCTGTAAGATTTGTTAATGCGATAATTAATAAAACTTTTGTTACCCTATTCTTCCAGAAATCAGAAACGCCTTTAATATCTAGAACATTTTCAAGGTCACTAACTCTTGGTTTCCTAATCCACGCTTCTGCTAGCCCTGCAAACCAACCTGAAGCCAAGGCTGGGTGAACTGTTGTAATAGGCGCCGAAATCGCAGCAGCTAAAATTGATAATGGATGAGCTAAAGAAATAATTGATCCTATGGCAGCTGTTGATGAAGTAACCCAAGCCCACGTCCAGACTTTACTCCAACCTTCTTCACTTCCACCGCTAATAAAGCCATAAACAATTAATGCAACAATTAAAAGTGGAATAGCCCAACCAATTAACTTTGTAATAAGCTTTGTTGGTGGAATAACTTCAAGTTTTGCTATATCGATATCCTTTTCAATATTTCGCTTAATACCTGGTACATGTCCTGCTCCGACAACTGCAACTACACGGTTACCACCACAAGTTGCGATCTTTGCAGCTAAATATTCATCACGTTCATCTATCAAGGCTCTTCGAACATCAGGGAGTTCTTTTGTAAAATCTTGCATCAACTCTTCTAAAGCATCAGATGATTTAAGGCGTTCAATATCAGCTTCATCAAATTTTTCATCGCTAAAAACGCCTAAAAACATCGATACTACAACTTTACACATCGACCAAAAACCAAGTGCTCCCCAAGTACGTTTTAAGGTTGTTTTTATATCTCTATCAGCTAAAGCTATCTTCGCCCCTGTATTTTCCGCCTGCTTTATCGCTTCCATCATCTCAGCACCAGGCTTAACTTCAAGTTTATCACCAAGTTTTTTCTGAAATGCGGCTAGCGCCAGTTGCGCCATTAAGACATAGGCTTTCCCCTCTTTAATAACAGAATAGAGATCCATATTGCGCCAACGATTTGGATCTTTTAGTGAGTTATAACGTGATTCACAAAGCTCTACAGCAACGGTATCGGGCTTTTTTTCTTGAATAATTTTTGACACGAGCTCAACACTGCTCTTACTGACGTGAGCAGTACCAACAATAATTACCTCCCTACCATTAAGATTAAGGATATCAACGTTTTTATCCTCAGCTGCGCTCTCTTGCATTTCAATTTCGTCACTCAATTCACACCCTTCCTTTATGCTACATTCAGCACCAAAAATGTTATAACATCACAAGATCTTACTATCTTTCAAATACTACGCTTAATGGATTGCCACAAGGTTATCTTTTTGAGAAATTGCAGGTGTTATGAATACTATATACGCAATTCAACCCACTATAACGACACTACTGATATTTATGCTGATACCATTCCTGTATTTTTTCTTCCATTACAGGTATTGGTATAACTTTAATACCCTCCAAAGGGCTGATGTTTTACTAAAGATGCTTAGCCTCGTACTTGGGGCAATCGTTATCGTTATTATTGCGAAAAAATGGAGCGCTTTTTCAAAAAGTGAGTTGCAACTTGCTGCTATGCACCTGATCCCTCTTCTCGCAATGTTTCTCACTGTTGAACAGCAAAAATTCATTATGCAGCAGGTTGCAAGATATGCTAGCGGTGTTAATTCCCATCAACAAGGACAACCCGATCCTGCTAATTACAACCCCGTACCTGTAAATAAAGCCATTGAACAACTTAGTTGGGATGACCTAATTATCAGCAATGAACTTAAAACTGAGCTGCACTCTGTAGCTCAACTACTTCGCAATCCAGAAGAATCACAAAAGTACGGTATCGATTTACCAAAGGGTATCCTTTTAATGGGCCCTCCAGGTACGGGGAAAACTACCATTGCCAAAGTTATGGCAAACGAAGCAGGCATGAATTTCTTCGTACTATCAATGGACGAAATTGTATCCAAGTGGGTCGGTGAGTCTGAAAAAAATCTTACTAAATTATTTATGGCAGCGACAAAACACGCTCCTGCCATCATCTTCATTGATGAGGTAGACTCCATTGGTCGCGGACGCTCAAACAGTGGAGAGCAATGGGCAGACAACCTCTTAAATCACCTACTTCAGCTCATTGACGGCGTTATAAAAACAAAAGGTCTTTATATTATTGCAGCAACTAATAGAGCGGATTTAGTTGATGATGCCTTAAAGCGTGCAGGTCGTTTAAACAAAGTAATTGAGATTCCACTACCCGATTACAATGCCAGAGGGCTTTTGTTTCAACACTTTCTAAGAAAACTTCCTCTTGCTGAAAACATTAATCTCGAAGTTCTGGCAAAACTAACACAAGGCAAATCTGGCGCAGATATAAAGGCTATCTGTCAGCAAGCTGGTCTTAACGCCTTTAAACGTGAATCAGGCAATAAACGCAAAGAATATAAAGTCACAATACAAGATATAGAGCTTGCATTGAGAGAATTCTTAAGTCAGTAGTTTATATATTGTTTGCCGGAATCTTATAAATAAAAACTGAATTATTTTTATCCTTAAATTTTCGAACAAAATTCCATTCTTTAGTTCGGTTTAGATGTTGTACTATAAAACCTTCACCAGCAGTAATTAAATACTGCGCACCAGTATCAGCTATGAACTCCATCCACTTTTTACCGTACTTTAAACGTTTACCACTCTT
>JAEEGL015172996.1_pt1 | contig 11401 bp, 10 predicted proteins | sample 9134231 | NCBI WGS metagenome assembly JAEEGL01 (sample SAMN16246548, study PRJNA631951) | gut metagenome | biome: gut microbiome; feature: rumen; material: fiber-attached | host: Bos | place: Iran: Karaj | collected 2018-10
AGAGCATTATGCTGAACCGATCACTCTGTCGGGAATGGCCAAGATCTTTGACGTCCATCCCAGCGTACTGTCACGCAATTTCAAACGCGTCACAGGCACGACTCCCATGCTGTATCTGAACAGGATCAGGATCGCGCACTCCAAGCAGTTGATGGAATCGAATCAGGACCTACTTTTGGAGAATGTCTGCGGCCAGGTCGGATACAAGAGCCTTATCTATTTTTCCAGGATTTTCAAAAAGCTGAATGGAATCACTCCATCCCAGTACAAAAAAAGCATCCATACAACCGACACTGCCGAAAAGGAATGATCCAAGGTCATAAGACGATACAGGAGCATAAATGGACAGAATCAGCAAGATCACGATCAAAGGTACTCGCGTACTGATCACAGTCGAAGGAGAAGACCGGGGATGGCTTCGAAAATCCACGCTCGCAGAACTGGGATGGAACGAGGGAGATGTTTTCGATGAATCTGCCTGGACAGAAGCCATGGAAGGTCCGGAATTCCGTGCCGCATTGGAAGAAGGCGCGCGTTACCTTGCTTCTCCCAGAAGCAGGAAGGAAGTCCTGCGCAAGCTGTCTCAGAGGGGCTATGAAGAAGCGGTCTGTGAACAGGCAGCCGACCGTTTGGCTTCGTATGGCTACATAGAGGATAATGATCTTGCAAAACGGGCTGTGGAAACCTATTCTGCGCGCGGAGAAGGCCGAAGGCGGATATATCAGCGTCTGATCCAGCGCGGCATAGGCCGCGATGACATCGAAGCGGCCCTCTCTGCCTATGACGATGCCTCCGAATCGGATCGTGCAAAGCATGAGGCTGTCAGGCTCTCAAAGCAATACGCTTCATTGGACAAAGCAACCGCCCGCCGCAGGATGGGTGCAGCATTAGCGCGTCGCGGTTTTTCATGGGAAGCCATTTCTTCCGCTCTCGACATACTTGAAGAAGAAAGCGAAGAATAATCTCGTCTTCTTTTCATTCACCAAAAAGCCTTCTCATAGGAGAAGGTTTTTTCTTTTAATTCATTGCGATATCGTCCGCGATCCTTCTGAACCGGGCTCTCGCTTCGCAGAGCATTTTGTCCGCTGTTTCATCACCATCAGGGGCTTTCAGCAGTCTGTCCACAGTATCCTGTGCTGTTTTGAGCAGACTCTCATCCCTCAGCAACCGAAGGATACGCGGATCCATTGTTCCGCTCTGACGTGTACCCAAAACTTCACCGGGGCCTCTGAGACGAAGATCCTCTTCCGCAATAGCGAATCCATCCGTACTCCGACACATGGCCGCCAGTCTCGGATTCTCCCTTCCCTGAGGAGAAAGCAGGAAACAGTATGCCTGCTGTCCGGCTCGGCCCACACGGCCCCGAAGCTGATGCAGCTGGGCCAAACCGAAACGTTCCGCATTTTCAATCACGATCACAGAGGCTGCCGATGCATGGATTCCGACTTCGATCACGGTCGTAGAAACGAGGACCCGTATCGTTCCATCTCGGAATGCCTGAAGGGTCTCCATACGTTCTGCAGCGCTTTGTCTCCCGTGAACAAGCGCGGCAGGAACGCTGCGCAGCGGTCCCTGCGTCAGTTCTCTGAACAAGGAAGAAGCGGACTGCATCGCATATCCTTCCGGGGCATCGTCGATCGCCGGACATACGACATAAGTCTGTCTCCCCTGCTTTGCTTCTTCCGCGACATAACGATAAAGATCGTCACGCCTTTCCTGAGGCACGATGCGCGTAATCACAGGCTTACGGCCCGGAGGCATCTCATTCATGATGGACAGATCCAAGTCTCCGTAAAGCACAAGCGAAAGGCTGCGCGGAACCGGAGTCGCGCTCATCACGAGCGCATGCATCTCCTGCCCTTTCTGGAGCAGTTCCTGCCTCTGACGCACACCGAACCGGTGCTGTTCATCCGTGATGACAAGTCCGGGATTTCTGAATTCGACACCTTTCTGAATCAGCGCATGAGTTCCTACAAGAAGCTGGATCGAACCGTCAGACGCACCGCGAAGAATATCTCTTCGTCCCGCAGCAGTAAGTGATCCCGAAAGATAGCCGCAGACAACGCCAAGAGGTCCCAGAAGCTTCACGGCTTCTTCATACAGCTGATTAGCCAGCAGCTCCGTCGGGGCCATGTAGATAGCCTGGCAGCCGTTTGCGATGGCCTGATAGGATGCCGCCAGAGCTACGACCGTCTTCCCTGACCCCACGTCTCCCTGGACCATACGGTTCATGGGATGTCCTGAAGTCAGATCCCGGTCGATTTCATCCAGCGTCCGCATCTGAGCACCGGTCAGTGCATAAGGAAGCCTTGCTTCGATCTTCTTCAGGCTTTCCCCCCGAGCAAGAACAGGAGCGGAGCGAATCATCCTTTCCCTTCGCCCTGAAGAAGTCATGAGCAGGAAGAACAGCAGTTCCTCGAGTGCCATTCGTTTGGCCGCCCGTTCCGCTTCTTTCCTAGATGACGGCAAATGCAATGACCTTACGGCTTCTTCCCTGCAGGGCAGATCCAGATCCCGGATAAGAGAACCCGGAAGAGGGTCTTCGATTCTCCCATGCGCATATTCAAGCGCCATGCGGATCGCTTCGCGCAGCGTTGCCGCACTGACGCCTTTGGGAGGCCGATATAACGAAAGGCAGTCGGGCAGTTCACCTTCCCAAGGCTCGGCTGTAGGATTGACCAGCTGCTTGGAGCCTCGGCTTTCCTGGACCTCACCGAGAAACAGATAGAGTTTCCCAGGCTCCAGTTGCCTTCGGAGCCACGGCTGATTGTACCAGACACACGGAGTAGACACTCCGTCATGACGGAATCTGGCCGAAAGGATCACAAGTCCGCGCCGCACCTGGACCTGTGTCGGAGAAGCGGCAAGACTGCCCAACAGCACCGCCGTCTCGCCAGGAACGATTGCAGGGGTTTCACCCGAGACATAATAGTCTCTGGGGAAAAAGGACAGAAGATCTCCTACGGTTTCAAAACCCGCTTTGCGAAGAACGCGGAGTTTTGCCGCACCGAGTCCGGACACACGTCCGATATCTTCAGTCCATACCTGCATCGTATCCTCCTATCAAAAACCCAGTCCGGTCGGACTGGGTTTTTCTTTTCGGATCCGACGGCGTCTCGGACTCCGTTGGGAGCCGGAAAAAAGCCGCCTTAGGATCACTCAAGAGAAAAGATATAATAGTATACCGGCTGTCCGCCTTCACACAGCTCGACTTCGCAGTCCGGGAACGCTTCGCCGACTGCCTGTGAAAGCTGTTCGGCATCTTCTGCCTGTATGCCCTCGCCGTAATACAAAGAGATGATGTCCTCTCCGTCATACAGCTTGCTCAGAACTTCCAGGAAGACTTCCGTCAGATCCTTGCCTGCAGCCAGGATCTGTCCTTCGCCGATACCGAGGATATCCCCCTCGTGGATCTCCAGGCCGTTATTCACGGAGTCGCGGATAGAATATGTGATCTGACCGGACTTCACATGCGATACGGCTTCCTCCATGGTGATAAGATTCTCCTCAGCGGACAGCTGCGGATTCAGACAGAGAGCAGCGGAGATGCCCTGGGGAATCGTCTTCGTCGGAAGAACATGCACGCGGCACTCTTCTTCCATGAGCTGCGCTGCCTGCTGTGCTGCCAGAACGATATTGGAATTGTTCGGGAGAACAATCACATCTTCACAGTGGACGGAACGGATCGCATTCACGATATCATCTGCGGAGGGATTCATGGACTGGCCGCCGGACACGAAACCCTTAACGCCCAGATCCTCAAACGCCTTGCGGATGCCTTCTCCCGACACGACAGTCACGACACCGAGCGGTTCCCTGGGCACGGAAGGTTCTGCCTTGTGCAGAGAGGCTGAATCGTCCGAAAGCGAAAGCAGATTGGAATGCTGCTGACGCATATTCTCTACCTTGACGGATGCAAGATCGCCCAAACGCAGGCCATACTGCAGGACTTTGCCCGGAGCGTTGGTGTGCACATGCACTTTGACATAAGTCTCCTCACCCACGAGCACCAGTGAATCGCCGATGATCGCAAGGCGGGAACGGAGGCGCTCTATGTCTTCAGCTGTCACGCCCTCATGCAGAGGATCCAGAATGAATTCAGTGCAGTAGGTAAAGGTGATCTCACCTTCCGCAGAAGCTGCGGCAGACAGTTTCGGGGCATCCAGTCCTTTTTCCACATAGGAACTTTCCCGGATGTAGTTCTCCACTTCCATGGACACGTCTTCGCCCAGAAGAGCGGCCTGGAATCCCTGGAACACCACGATGTAACCCATACCGCCGGAATCCACAACACCCGCTTCCTTAAGGACATTCAGCATCTCCGGAGTCCTTTTCAGCATCGCCTGTCCGGCTTTCAAAGCCGTATCTACGATGGAAACGATGTCATCTTCCGTCTCAGCCGCAGCAACGGCAGCATCTGCCACTGCACGGGAAACGGTCAGGATCGTGCCTTCTCTGGGCTTCATCACGGCCTTATAGGCCATGTCCACACCGCGTCTGAGCGCGGAAGCAAACATCTTCGCGTCGATCGTCTCTTCCGCAGAGATCGTTTTGCAGAAACCGCGGAACAACTGGGAAAGAATGACACCTGAATTGCCTCGGGCTCCCTTAAGGGCTCCCTGAGAGATCGCCTTGGAAAGAGCAGGAATACTGTTGGATGTTTCCTCCACGACTTCATGCATAGCCGAACGCATAGTCATGGACATATTGGTGCCCGTATCTCCATCCGGCACGGGGAAAACATTCAGCGCATCGACCTTGTCTTTTTGCTGATCCAGCATCACGGCTGCGGTCGTGATCATCTCGCGCAGCATGCTGCCGTCAATCTGAGTGAGTCTCACGAGTGTTCTCCTCCGTTACTGATTTACTCGAATGCCTTCGATCGTCACGTTGACACAGTCTACCGTAAGACCGGTGAGAGATTCGACCTGGTATTTGACGGTATCGATCGCCGCTTCCGCTGCGGCAAAAAGTGAAATCCCGTATTCCACGATGACATACATGTTGATGGTCAGGTGGCTGTTTTCATCGACCGATACCTGGATGCCTCTCGTATAGTTTTCCTGATTCAGAAGTTCAACCAGTCCATCGGAGGCTTTTTTTGCAGCCATGCCCACAATACCGTAGCACTGTGTGGCGCTGCGTCCGGCAATCTTTGCGATGACATCCTCGGGGATCGCGATGACGCCGGTATCGTTGTTCATCTGTGCCATCCGTATCTTCTCCTTTCCTGGGAGTACCCTGATGTGAAACTCCCCTTCATAAATGATATTATACCGAAATAAAAGGCTTTATGCAAGATATCGGCGGATCAACAGAGACTTCGGGGCCTTTCAGAGCATGATCCAGATACTGATGCGTCACCAGAAAACGTTTTTGGCGTTATCCACAGTCTGAAATCTTGAATTTAAGCAAATTAGCGCTTGCAATGCGTAGGGAATTCTGATAAAATACGAATGTTTCTATCGCGGTTCCAACCGCAAGGAGGTGTTACCCATGGCTAAGTCCTGTGAGATCTGCCAGAAGCGTGCGGCGCATGGCAACAATGTCAGCCATTCCAACCGCAAGACCAAGCGCACCTGGGCTCCCAACATCCAGCATGTGCGTGTGATCGTTGACGGCACGCCCTGCACCAAGTACGTATGCACGAAGTGCCTGCGTTCCGGAAAGGTACAGCGCGCTCTGTAATCGCTAAATCAGAAACGGCAGAGATGGGCGTTTGACGCTCGAAACAATAAGGGTTGACGAAAATGTCAGCCCTTATTGTTTTATTCACTCAGTTTCGTCCGCCTTTTGAACGGGAAGCAAACTACAGGCGAACCAGATAGATCATCAAAGCGATCTGTAAAACAGCAATCAGAGGAAATCCCCACGCAAAATACCAGTGCTTGGTCTTATGACGGAAGACCCACATTCCGAGCGTTCCTCCAATCCCTCCCATCAGGATCGTCAGCAGGAACAAAGTCTTTTCAGGAACACGGCGCGCTTTCTTTTTTGCCAGCATCTTATCCCAGCCCATCGTACAGAAAGCAATCAGGCTCATGACTGCGGCAGCCCATAATACGTAACGCATCTTCGTCCCTCCCGTTTATTGTTTTCTTCATGATATGAAGAACACGGTTTAGAGTCAAGTCCTTCTTCAGGATCCATTGTCGAAAACTTCCGAGCTCTGCATATGATCCGTTCAGGAAACTGCGCTTCCCCTCTCGTTGCCCATGACATCCTCCGGATAAGGACGAAAGAGTCTTCTTTGAACAGCCGCCATATACAGGGCAGCCAACAACTGCGCACGGACCTGGTAGAACGTCGTTTGCTCCATATTCAGGGTTTTCATTACAAGATGTCGTCTTTCAGCCGATGGTTTTGCGTTCCACTTCTCCTGCAGTTCCGGGCTCAGATTCAGACCGTAATACAGGCGCATCAAACCGGCAAGGCGTTCAGCATCCTGTTCGTCTTCTGTATCCCGGATCATACGGCTGACCGCATCCACGATCCAGCACCAATCCGCTGCAGTCCGAACTGTCCGCTGTAATTCTTTCTTATACAGAAGCATAAGATCCTTCTGCATCACACATCCTGGATATGCGTCTTCTCTCAACAAAAGGCCGTAGCGCCGCATGGCATATCGGCGTAGCTGTCTCATCCACAGGCCGTAACGGCTCAGTGTGTTCTCCAGTTCCCTGGCTGTTTTTTTATCGATCAGCATCATGAGTTTGCCCTCCGCACAATTATCGAACAAGTGTTCTGTTTTACGCAAACAGTATACTCCTGTTTCACAGATTGTGCAAGCAGAAAATACAAAGATATCCGCATGATGATTGATGAGGTTTACGCTATGGTCTATGTAACAAGTGAAAGGTCCGCATCAGCGGACCTTTCGAATCGGTTGTATTGAGTTTGGATCGGATTATCAGGTCAACTCGAACTGACCGGTGTAAAGCTGGTAATACCTTCCCTTAAGATCGAGCAGCTGCCTGTGATCACCGCGCTCGATGATCTCACCATGCTCCATGACCATGATGGCATTCGAGTTACGGACGGTAGAAAGGCGGTGAGCAATGACAAAGACCGTTCTTCCCTGCATCAGGCGGTCCATGCCCAGTTCAATCAGGCGCTCTGTACGTGTATCGATCGATGAAGTCGCTTCGTCGAGGACCAGAACCACCGGATCGGCAACAGCTGCGCGTGCGATGGCCAGCAACTGTCTCTGTCCCTGGGACAGGTTAGCACCGTCATTTACGATCATCGTATCGTATCCCTGCGGCAGACGGTGGATGAAGGAATGCGCATTGGCTTCTTTGGCAGCCGTTACGACCTCCTCATCCGTTGCATCCAGACGTCCGTAACGGATATTCTCACGAACAGTACCGGTAAACAAATGCGTGTCCTGAAGTACCATGCCCAGGCTCTCGCGCAGGCTCTTTTCGGCGATCTGCTCCAGAGGTATGCCGTCATAAGTGATCTTTCCGCCCTGGATGTCATAGAACCGGTTGAGCATGTTCGTAATGGTCGTCTTGCCGGCACCTGTCGATCCCACGAAAGCGATCTTCTGGTCGGGTTTGGCATAGAGCGAGATCTTCTTCAGGACCTGCACTTCTCCGTCGTATGAGAAATCCACGTCTTCGAAACGCACGTCCCCGCGAACGGGTTTGTAAATGAAAGTTCCGTCTTCCTGAGGGATCTTCCACAGCCAGTAGCCGGTACGCTTCTCAGCGATCACATAAGCGCCTTCCGCGTCGGTCTCGAACTCACCTTTGTCATCAACAACTGCCGGGACCATGGTAATCTTGCCGTGATCGGGTTCGACCTCTTCATCCATTACGTCAAAGACACGCTCTGCACCGGCCAGAGCCGCGAGAAGCATGTTGACCTGGTTGGTGATCTGGTTGATCGGCTGACCTGCCTGACGGGAATACTGCAGATAAGCGGCAAGAGTACCGAGCGAGAAGTTTCCGGAGATCGCCATGAATCCGCCGAAGATACAGATCAGAGCATAAGCGATGTTGTTGATGTTGCCCATGAGCGGCATGATGATACCGGAGATGAACTGTGCTTTGACACAAGCATCCCTGTATTCTTCGTTGAGCTCATCGAATTCATCGATCGCATACTGTTCATGCGTAAAAACTTTGATCTCTTTCTGGCCTTCGACCATCTCTTCGATGAAACCGTTGACTTCACCGATGGCGCTCTGCTGCCGCGCGAACATCTTGCGGCCCTTCGTAGCGATGACGCGGGAGATCAGGGTCATGACCGCCATGGCCCCCAGCGTAATGAGGAAGAGCAGCGGGCTCATGAAAAGCATGATCCCTACGACACCCACGAAGGTGATGACTGATGAAATCAGCTGGGTCAGCGTCTGTTCCAGCGCCATATGGATCGCATCCACATCGTTTGTGAAGCGGCTCATGGTATCGCCGTGCGTCCGCGTGTCATAGAAGTGGATCGGAAGCTGCTGAAGCCTGTCGAACAGATCGCGGCGGATCCTGTTCGTGATCTTCTGTCCTGCAACAAGCAGAAGTTTGGACTGGGCAAGGCTCGCAAATGCTGCGCCTACATAAACGATCGCCAATATGATCAGCTGTCTGGCCAGCCCCGCGGTATCACCGGGGATGATGTAGTTATCGATGATCGGACGCAGGAGGTAGGTCGACAGCAGATGGAGCACGGAAGACAGGCCTACCAGGAACAGCGCTGCGATCAGGTGGAATTTGAAGTACTTGAAGTATGAGAAAACACGCAGAAGCGTCTTTCCCGCATTCTTGGGTTTAGCGTTCAGGAACATGCCACGGCCAGGCCCTCTGGGACCGCCGCCTCCGGGCCCCCGCTGTCTTGCGTAGGGGTCGATGCGGCTTACTTTTTTCTTGGCTCCGTCGGGGCCTGCCTGCGGACCGCCGGTAGGCGGCATGGGAGGCCGTCTGTCATTCATCTGGCTCATATCAGCTGTTCCTCCCCTCTTGTATTGCTCTGGAGCTGAGACTGGTAGATTTCCTGATAGATGGAGGAATTGGCCAGCAGGCTCACATGGTTGCCGATATCGGCAATCTTGCCGTCATCCAGAATGATGATCTCGTCCGCATGCTGGATGGAACTCAGCCGCTGGGCGATGATGATGACGGTCGTATCCTGCAGTTCGTTGCGGAACGCCTCACGGATCTTTTCTTCCGTTGCGGAGTCGACAGCAGACGTGGAGTCGTCCAGGATCAGGATCTTGGGTTTCTTGATCATGGCTCGGGCGATACAGATGCGCTGTTTCTGACCGCCGGACACGTTCACGCCACCCTGACCGAGTATGGTGTCGAATCCGTCCGGGAAGGACTTAATGAATTCCAACGCCTGTGCGGAAGCGCAGGCTTCCTCGATCTCCTCGTCTGTCGCGTCCGGTTTTCCCCAGAGGATGTTGTCGCGGATCGTTCCGGTGAACAGCACGTTTTTCTGCAGCACCATGCCGATAGCGAGACGGAGATCTTCAGGATCATACTCCTTGACATTCTTCCCGCCGACAAGGATCTCTCCCTCCGTGACGTCATAAAAGCGCGGAATAAGGGAGACGAGAGTCGATTTTGCAGAACCAGTAGCCCCGATAAGAGCAATCACCTGACCGCTCTTACAGGAGAAACTCACGTTTTCCAGCACGTTGTCGCCCGTCGTGGATGTGGCGTAGCGGAAGCTCACGTTCCGGAACTCGATAGATCCGTTTTCGACCTGCGGTCTTTCGGCAGCGGGCACAGCCTTGACTTCTTCCGGAGCATCGATGTCGGGATCCGTGTCCAGCACCTCGATCACACGGTTCATGGAAGCCTTGGCCTGGGAGACCTGCATCAGGATCATGGAGACCATCTGCATGGAGAACAGGATCTGCATCATATAGGAAACGAAAGCGATTAGTTCGCCGGTTCCCATAGAACCTGCGGAAACCAGCTGTCCGCCGAACCAGTACACGGCGATCGTGGAGAAGTTCATGACCAGCATCATGATGGGCATGTTCCAGATAATAACGGAAACTGCACGGATTCCGGCCTGAGTCATCTCATCATTGGCATGATAGAACTTTTCACGTTCGAATTCTTCGCGGGCAAAAGCCTTGACCACACGGATTGCAATCAGGTTTTCCTGAACGGCAGAGTTCAGTCCGTCCAGTTTTCTCTGCATGATACGGAAACGGTTGGAAGCAACGCGCATGATCTGTGTCGCCGCAACAAGGATGATCGGCATGGCAACGACGAAGATCAGAGATAATTTCGCATTGATGGTCAAAGCGCGAATAAAGGCTACGATGAACATCAGGGGGGCTCGAATCATCATGCGCAGGATCATCATGAAGGTGTTCTGCATGCGGTTGCAGTCGTTTGTCATACGGGTCACCAGGGACGCCGTTGAAAACTTGTCGATGTTGAAGAAGGAAAAAGTCTGGATCTTCCGGAACATGGCTGCACGCAGTTGAGATCCGAAGCCCTGGCTGGCCATGGATGAACTGTACTGGTTCGCGCAGCCGCAGATGATGGCTACGAGAGCAAGTACGATCATCATAAGACCGATGCGGACGATGTAGGGTTTGTCCCCCATTTTGATACCCGTGTCCATGATACTGCTCATGAGCATGGGCATCTGCTGTTCACAGAACACATCGACCAGCATCAGAATCGGTGCCAGAACGCAGAAGTACCAGTACTTCTTCGCAAAAGGCAGTAGCTTTCTCAATTCGTTCTCTCCTCTTTCTGATTGATTTGGTTGAAATCTTCCATTCTTCTGATGATTTTACTCAACAGTTCATTGAAAACCCGGGCTTCTTCGGAGGTCAGTGAACTTTCCATCGCCTGATCCATCTCTCCGAACATGGCCCTGCATTTTCGGACCGTCTCTTCTCCCTGCGGAGTCAGAACGATCAGATTCCGTCTTTGGTCTGCAGGATGAATTTCCTTTCTGAGCAGTCCCGCCTTTTCCATCCTTTTGATGGATGTCGCGACCGTTGCAGGCGTCACTCTCAGCCGCTCGGCGATCTCGGTCTGTGTTCTCTGTCCGTCATGGCCCAGCATGAACAGGATCGGAGGCTGGCCGAAATACAGTCCGCACTCCACCGCGATCCTATCCAGGGCATGATGCTTCAGATGCTCCAGATACCCCAGCCGATGTGTAAAAACTTCATCCTGGTTTTCTGTCTTCATTGTATCTCCTTTCTTCCCGTATTATTAGCCGTCTAATCTTTAGCCGATTAAACATTAACTGTTTAATATTTTAACAGCTTATAAAAAAAATACAAGCCTTTATGGACGCTTTTTTTCTAAAAGTGTCTTGCAAATTCTTAGATTATCCAACACCGGCTTCTGCATCCCGTAACATTTGACGGGAAGGTTGCGGCCTCCATCAAATTATGTTAGCATAGAAATTGGAGGATTTTGAG
>JAEEGL015216727.1_pt1 | contig 11401 bp, 7 predicted proteins | sample 9134231 | NCBI WGS metagenome assembly JAEEGL01 (sample SAMN16246548, study PRJNA631951) | gut metagenome | biome: gut microbiome; feature: rumen; material: fiber-attached | host: Bos | place: Iran: Karaj | collected 2018-10
AAATAGAATAATAAGGTGATTTAAGATTTTAAAGTGCATCGCACTTCACAAAGAAAAGGGCCAAAAGATAGGGACCAAAGAAGATGGGACTAAAGGAGAATAGATAAAAGAGAATAGATAAAGGAAGATAGACAAAGGAGAATAGACAAAATCTGTCATCTGTTATCTGTCATCTGTTATCTGTCATCTGTTATCTGTTATCTGTCATCTGTCATCTATAATCTCTAATCTATAATCTATAATCTGAGCCCTGCTCCTATTCCCAGATGCTACGACGGTTGTAGGTAGGGAACTGTGCGGGTCGCGGCGCCTCGTCGGGCTGGGTGTCGAAGTGCTGGGTGGCCTCGATTTTCTCGTTGCGGCCACGCAGGTAGCCCTGCGTCTCGGCGTTGCTCACGTCCTCGTCGTGACTAACCGCGTGGGCCAGCGTGGCCAGCGATGCCGCGTCGATGCGTGTGATGCCCAGCGTGTCGGCCAGCGCCGTGATGCCCGCGATGGCTTCCTCGCTAAGTTGCAGGCCCGCGGCCAACTCACGGCAGCGCTCCAGCACAGTACTCTCAGCCACGACAGACTGAACAGACTCAGAGGCGACAGGTTCATTCACGACAGCCTCGGCAGGCAATGGGGGTGGGGTAATTTGCTTCATAATAAACAATGAGATAAAGTTAAACAAAAATCAAAATCAGCGTGACCAATAACAATCACGCCACAAAATTACCCCGCCCTCACCCACCCTTACAACCCCAATCAATAACACCCAAATCACCCCAAAAACTGCTGCCTGGCAAAAAATTTGCAATTGTCCACAAGTTTCAGTATCTTTGCAGATTAATAATTGTGGAATAACAAAAACTAATAAAAACATATATCATCATGAACGAGAATCATAATCACGAGCACTGCGATTGCTCGCACGACCACAAGGCCGACATGTCGCTCAACCGCTACGAGACAGTAGTAGAGAACAGTAACGTCACTATCGACGACGGTGCCGTCACGGCAGCCGTGCAGCAACTGCTCGACGAGCACTATCAGGAGAACCTCACCCCCGAGGTGTATCAGTTCCTGCTCAACTGCGTCGACCTGACCACGCTGGCGTCGGACGATAGCGAGCGCTCGGTGGCCGACTTTGTGCAGCACGTCAACGACTTCGGCGAGCGTTACCCGCAGTACAAGAATGTGGCCGCCGTGTGCGTCTACAGCAACTTTGCCACCGTGGCTCGCGCCCAACTCGAGGTGAGCGACGTCAACATCGCCGTGTGCAGCGCTTGCTTCCCCTCGTCGCAGGCCCACATCGAGACCAAGATTGCCGAGACGGCACTGGCCATCCAAGATGGCGCCGACGAGGTGGACGTGGTGCTTAACCTGGGCTATTTCCGCGACAAAGCCTGGGAAGAACTGAGCGACGAGATTGCCGAACTGAAGGAGACGGTGGGCAGCCACCACCTGAAGGTCATCCTGGAGACCGGACTGCTGAAGAGCGCCGAGGCGATTCGCCGCGCCAGCATCCTCTCGATGTACTCGGGTGCCGACTTCATCAAGACGAGCACCGGCAAGGTGTATCCCGGAGCAAGCCTCGAGGCAGCCTATGTGATGTGCCAGTGCATCAAGGAGTACTACGAGAAGAATGGCGTGATGGTGGGCTTCAAGGCCAGCGGTGGCATACGCAGCACCGAGGATGCCGTGAAGTACTACACAATCGTGAAGGAGGTCCTGGGCGACGCTTGGCTCGACAACAAGCACTTCCGCATAGGCGCTTCGAGCCTGGCCAACGCACTGTTCCAGTCGTTCACCGGCACGGAGGAGAAACCGTTCTGACACCTGTCGGCACACAGTAATTCACGCTTGCCATGCTGAATTTCACACCGCTCGCGAGGCGCTTTTTCCTGAGCCGCCTGCGCGACCATGTGCGCTACATCCATCATGCCGACTCGGTGCAGCAGGAACAACTGGTGAAACTCATCGAGAAAACCTCGCTCACCGAGTGGGGCCGAAAGTATGACTACTCCACCCTGCGCACTTACCGCCAGTGGTCGCAGCGCGTGCCGCTCACGCGCTACGACGACGTGCGCGCATACATCATGCGCATGATTCGCGGCGAGGCAAGCGTGCTGTGGCCCGGCAAGACCTACAACTTTGCGCAGTCGAGCGGCACCAGCGGCAAGAGCAAGTACATCCCCATCACCACCGACTCGTTCCGCCTGAACCACTACCAAGGCGCGAGCGACGTGGTGTCGCACTACCTGAACCTCAACCCTGAGAGCCGCATCTTCGCCGGCAAGGCACTGATATTGGGCGGCAGTTTTGGCAACGAACTGCGCGACCTGCCGCGCGGCGTGCGCGTGGGCGACCTGAGCGCCAGCCTGATCGACAATATGAACCCGCTGGTGGCCAAGTTCCGCGTGCCTGCCAAGGACATCGCCCTGATGGAGCAGTGGGACGAGAAACTGCCCGCCCTGGTCGAGGCCAGCATCGGCGAGGACATCACCAACCTCAGCGGTGTGCCCTCGTGGTTCCTCACCGTCATCAAGCATGTGCTGCAACGCACCGGCGCCAGTTGCATCCACGAGGTGTGGCCCAACCTGGAGGTGTTTTTCCACGGCGGCATCGCCTTCGACCCTTATCGCCCGCAGTATGAGCAACTGTGCGACATGAGCCGCATGCACCTGCTCGACACCTACAACGCCAGCGAGGGCTTCTTCGCCGTGCAGAGCGACTGGGACACCACGGCAATGCTGCTGCTTCTCGACGTGGGCGTATTCTACGAGTTTATCCCGCAGGGCCAGTGGGCCGACGACGACGCCACGGCCCTGCCCATCTGGGAAATCGAGGCCGGAAAGACCTACGAACTGGTGATTACCGCCTGCAACGGCCTGTGCCGCTACCGCATCGGCGACACCGTGACCATCGAGCAACTCAACCCGGTGAAAATCAAGATTGCGGGGCGCACACGCAGTTTCATCAACGCCTTCGGCGAGGAACTGATGGAGCACAATGCCGAGCAGGCCATCGCGCAAGCCCAGCAAGAGACCGGGCTGCGGGTCCTGAACTACACAGTGGCCCCGGTCTTTGCCACCGCGACCACCCGGGGATGCCACCAATGGCTCATCGAGTTTGACCAGCCTCCGGCCGACCCCGAGCCGTTTATGCTCTCGCTTGACAAGGCGCTACGCTCACTCAACAGCGACTACAACGCCAAGCGCACCGGCGACATCTTCATGGCGCCGCCCGCGCTCACCATCGCCAGCCCAGGCCTCTTCGAGCGATGGCTCGCCGCTACAGGCAAACTCGGCGGCCAGCGCAAAGTGCTGCGACTGAGCAACAACCGCGACATCATCGACGACATCCTAAAAATCGACAACCCCAAAAACAGCCTTTAGCGACCGCTTTACAGAAGGATTTCAATTATGCTATCAGAATTATGCTGAAAACATAATTTTGTCAGCATAATTTTGGTAGCATAATTTTGTCAGCATAATTTTGATGGCATAAAACCAGGCGAGAGCCTTTCCTATAGTCCCTATAGATGCTATAGTTGCTATAAATGCTATAGTTGCTATAAATAAAGATCGCCTGCTGCCTCCTCACGGAGGCTAAGCAGGCGATAAACTTTTTCTCTTGAGCGCCGGCCCGAAGAATTATGGCACAATATCGGCCGGGCTTTTGTGCTTATGAAAAAGTCGTTACAACTATGTTATCGTTACATGCCTTGACCTTGGCCTTGCTGTTGCTGGCCGGCATTGTTGCCGCCAGTGGAACTGCCGCCAACCACGTCGTCGTTTTCGATGGTCTTGTCGGTCTTTTTCACGCGGGCGTTCAGCGAGCCGAAGCGGTAACTCACGCGCAGTCCGAAATTGCGGGCAGTGAAACTGTAGTCGCTAACACCGGTGTAGTCGCCCTGCACGGTGTAGTCCTTATAGTGCATGTACTTGCCCGAGAAGGGATTCTGAGCGTTTATGCTCACCGTCAGGCGGCCATCCTTGAGGAAACTGCGCTGCAAGCCGAAACTGTGGAACCACATTGCGCCGCTGTGACCATAGAGGCTCGAGAAACCACCGCCCCACTGACCCACATTGGCCGTGAACATCAGTTGGCCAGGCAGGAATTGTGTGAGTTGAGCGAAGAAGAAGGTGCCCCAGCGGCGATACTTCAGGTTCAAGTCGTCGCTATGGTCGTCGTTGCAGCCGATATTGCCGTTGAACATCAGCGAGGTGCCCATGCGAGGCTGCCACTGCAAGAAGCCGTTCAGGCCGTAGTAGCGCTCCACTTGCGTGTTGCGATAGGTGGAGAAGGTGCGGCCGTCCTCAGCCCAGTTGACAGCGCAAATCTCGTTGTTGTTGAATGCGAAAGTAGGCGTGACGTTGAACGTAATCTTCTGGCCGATGTGCATATAAGTGAGCGTAATCGAGTAGTTGCGGGCACTCACCAGGTCAGGGTTACCATATTCGACCGACGTCGGGCTCTCGATGCGCGCGGGATTCAGATACTCAATACCGGGGCGCTGGATGGCGGTGGCAAAGCCGAGTTTGATGCTGTTGGCCGGGTCAATCTGATAACTAACGCTGGCGCTCGGCACCCAGTCGTTGAGCGAGTGGTGGAAACTTGGCTTCGAGCCGTCGCGGTAACGGGCCTTCAGGTAACTCCATTCGTAACGCAGGCCGGCGCGGGCGCTCCACTGGTTTTTGCGATAAGTGGTGCTGAAGTAGGCGGCGCCCACCTGAGTCAGGTGCGTGAAGCGGCTGTCGACACTAACGTTCGGGCTAACACCAATGAGATCAGTACTCATCCCAAGGTAATCCATGATGGTGTGGCTGCCGTTTGAGCGATAGATGTACTTCAAACCAGTCTCCATCGTCAGCGTCTGGGAGAGCGGACGCGTCCAGTCGAGTTGGCCGGTGTGTTCCCAGAAACTCTCCTTGCCGCGCTGGTTGGTGCCGTTGTAGGGCACGGGCAGGTTCAGCGCGTCGGCATAGCGGCGCTCGCTATCGGAGTGCTTGCGCGTGCTCGACACCATGTAACTTGCCGTGATGGTCTCGCCCACGCGGTGGGTGCGGTGCTGGTAGTCGAGTTGGCCGTTAATATTGTAATAATACATGCTGGGCACGTGAGTGTTCATCATGAAACTGTAAATCGGGGTGCCAGTGCGGTCATTGCGACGTGTGGCGGTGGTCATGTCGCTCAGAGCGTCATAGTAGTAACCACCCACTTGCGCGGTGAACAGATTGAGCGTGTCGGGCTCATAACTGGCCTCGAGGTTACCGTAGTGCACATTGGCACTGCTGCGCGATGAGCCATTGGTGCGCAACGTGTCGAGCGAGGCGGCAAAAGCCTGCCAAGTGTCGAAAAGTTGCTTGTTGCCATGGCGAGTCACGTGGTGGAAGCCATAGTTGACCGTGGTCACCACCTTGCCCAACTGCGACGTGACGTAGGCGCTGGCACCGGGATTGCCACGAGAGTCAAGGCTGGCGGTCACATTACCGGTCACGCCATTCACGCTGGTGTGATCTTCGGTGACGATGTTCAGGATAGCGCTCACACCCTCGGCATCGTATTTTGCGCCTGGGTCGGTGATGACCTCGATGCGCTTAATCATGCTTGCCGGTATGGCGCGCAGCACGTCCTTGGCGTTTTCGCCCGAGAGCATCGGGGCCGGACGGCCGTTGTAGTAAATCCTATAACCGCTGCTTCCGCGCACGGTGATGTTGTCCTGGCCGTCGACAGTCACCAGAGGCACCTTGCGGAGCATCTCCAGTACACTGTTGGTCTTGCTGTCGGCATCGCCCTGAACATCATAACTCAGGCGGTCGATGTCGTTCTTCACCAGCGGACGCTGCGCCGTCACCTCCACGCCTTTGAGCACGTTTTTGGCTATCGGCAGCGTAATATCGCCCAACTGCGCCGTGGACTGCGAACTGCTCACCGCAAACGAGCGCGATGTCTCCACCTTGCCCACTGCGGTAATCTTAATAATGTACTGGCCCGGCTTCTCCAGCGACTGGCTGAAGGTGCCGTCCTCCTCGGTGACGTTGACATACTTGGCGTGCACCGTGTCGGCGGCGGCATAGATGCGCACCGTAGCAAAGGGTTCGCCCACGCCATCAGGGTCGATGGCCTTACATGTGACTTTGTACTGCGCCGAAGCGACAATTGTTGTCAGAAGCAACAACAGAGTAAATAATCTTCGTATCATAATATCATATCCAATTATATTCTTTTTTACCTTTGCGAATGAGTCATGCCACTCATCGGCTAACCATTCACGTCTATAAGACGCACACTTCACCCGAAAAGTTGCGCAAAAATCCATTAAAAAATATTAATTTACCTTTAACAACCCCCGCGCGCCGCGTTTATCGCAAAAAGAATTGAGGATGTCGGCAAAAAGCGTTAACTTTGCACTCGGCGCGACACATTGCGCTTTACCACATTATGATTAAGAACATTCTATTTGACCAAGGGGGCGTAATCGTCGACCTGGACAGCAGGCGATGCATCGACGCGCTGCTGCGTCTGGGCATGGCCGACCCCGAGCAGTTTATCGGCCTTTACGCGCAGGCCGGACCGTTTGCGGCCCTCGAGGCAGGCACCATGAGTGTCGACGAGTTTCACCGCGTGTTGCTGCCGGAATTCCCTGCCAACGTCAGCGCCAGCGACCTCGACGAGGCATTCCAGTCGTTCATCGTGGGCATTCCACTGCACCGACTGCAGGCCATCACTGAGTTGCGACACAACTACAAGACCTACATCCTCTCGAACACCAACCCCATCATGATGAACGGTGTGCTGGCACGCAACTTCGCGCAGGAGGGGAAAACGGTTCACGACTACTTCGACGGCCTGATTCTCAGTTACGAGGCCGGCTGCTGCAAGCCCGACAGGCACATCTTTGACTACGCCGTCGAGCGCTACGGCATACGGCCCGAGGAGTCGCTGTTTCTCGATGACGGACAGGTGAACGTCGACGCCGCACGCAACCTGGGCTTCCACGCCGCCCTGGTACCTCCGGGCACCGAATTCGTCGATGTGCTACGACACGAACTCAATCTGACATTGTAACGCGGAGTTCGGTGGCCACGGTTGTGCCGTGGCACTGACCAACAATAGACCACTCATTTATCCAAACAAAAATGTAGAAAAAGGGACAGCCCTTTCTCTACATTTTTTGGTTTGAAAGAATTTCAGGATGGCGACTATTGCTTCCAGCGCTTGAGCATCGGGAAGAACCCCCGCATCATTTGCTTGTATTCCTCCTTTGTCATCGGCTTGGGCATGTGCTTGTTGACCTCGTCGACAAACTGTGCGCAGTGGTCAATCATCTCGTCCATTGTGCAGTCCTGCAGGAACTTGCCGTCGCTGTAGCAATATTTGCAGTAGTCAAAGCAGATGCTGCCGTCGGCATTTGTGCCACAGTCGTCGTCGCACGTGAGCGGCATGCCGCAACTTTGGCAGAATTGTGGCAACTGACCCGGTCTGAGCGTCTTAACCTTGGCGGGGAAGGTCGCATCGTAGGCGGCAAAGCCCGCCGGGTCGGCATCGCAAACAAAATAGCCCTTGGGCGGGCCATAAGTGGCCTCGATGCCGCCAAGCCAACCCGGGATGAGTTCCTGAGCCAAGAAAAATGGCACTTCGGCATCGCGCGGCTCCGAGTGATAATGGATGCCCAGCGTGCTGGCCAACACAAAGCCCGCCTGACTGTAGAAATCGATGTTGCCCTCCATGCACACAAAGCCTACGCCCATCGAGCGGGCCTTATCCAACGCAAAGTTAAGCAACTGCAAGCCGTAGCCACGACGCTGATAGTCGGGATGGATGCTGATGGGACCGAAGGTCCACGATCCGCGGCGGGTGCCGTCGTCGAGGAGAAGTTCGGCCCGCGAAAACATCACATGGCCTATTATGCGGCCGTCCTCTTCCATCACGAGGTCGAGTTCGGGAATGAAATCGGGATTATCGCGGTACTGATTGAGCACATAATGCTCATGGCAGCCTGGGCGATACACGTTCCAAAATGCTTCGCGGGTGAGGTTTTCCACCTCGCGATAGTCGGCTGGTTGTTCTAATCGAATGTTCATCTCTATTCAGTATTTTTTCTGCAAAAATAAAGATTTTTTCCCTCAACCGCAAGCAGCGCTCTACATTCTTGACTTCTGCTTATCGCCTGCACCCGTGCCACGATACTTGCTGCGCGCCTCGTTGAACTTCCACGTGAAGTCGACCATAAAGGTGCGGCGTGCGGGGTTGTGGCTGGTGAGTTCGCGAATGCCGAAGATGGTGGCGTTGGTCTTGTTGGTGTTGAACAGGTCGGCACAGCGCACGTCGATATTCAGCGAGCCGAAATTGCCCAAGTCGAAGTCGCGCTGAACGCCCAGGCTGCTGAAGAAACGCGTGCGCGTCAGGCGGAAATTGTTGTAGTCGCCCTTCGACACCCATTGCACAAGCGCATTCAGGCGGAACTGGTGCGGCAACTCGATGTCGTTGTTCCACGTTATCGACACGAACGGGTGGTTGAGGGTCAATATTGAACCGTCGGCCGTGAGCGACTTAGAGTTCTGGAACACAGCGTACAGGCTCCACGTGGGATGCCAGCAGCCAAACACCGGGCGCAGCGAGGGAATAATCGACAGTTGGTCATACTCCTCCTTGGTGTTGATAGGGCGCACAAGGCTGATCAGCGGGTCCTCCGAACCGGGGAATGGCTCGGTCGACATCGTGAAAGCGTCCTTGATGCGGCCATAGTTCACCGTCATGTTCATCCACTTGTAGGCGGCATTGAGCACAAGGCTATGGGTGTAAGTGGGCTTTAAGTATGGATTGCCGCTCTGGTAGGTGTAGCGGTTGAAGTAGTAAGTGGAACTGGTCAGGTTGCTGTAACCAGGGCGCTGGATGTCGCGACGATACGACAGCGACATTTGAACCTTGCCCACAGGCACCGAAACCACTGCCGAGGGGAACCAGTCGCCATAGTCGCGGCACACCTCGTCCTCACGCTGGCCAAAGTTATAATAGTCGGTCTTTAAGTGCTCGAAACGCAGGCCCAACTGGGCGTACACCTTGCCAAATGCGCGGCCAAATTCAGCAAATGCCGCGGTCGACGACTCGTCGATCTTGGTGTCGGTGGCCTTGACAGGCACTGCATCGCTCGCGGTGAACGAATAAGCATCGGTGCGGTGGTTGTTTGAGTATTCGCCGCCCACCGACAGGTTGCCTTGCCACACAGGATAACTGAAAATCAACTTCGTGGCCCAGAAGTCGTTGCCACTGTTGGTATTGCTGTCGATCGTGCGCGTCACATGAGCATCGGCGTTATCGGGCAGCGCTGTATGCTCGGTGGTGCTGCCTGGCGTCTTGGTGTCGTCAAACAGGCCGTCGACGTTGAAATCGATGCCCAACTGGCCCACCTTGCCGTTGTAGTACATGTTGAAGATGTGCTTGCGGAAGTGGTCGTTCTGCCAAATGTCGCTCTCGGAGTGCTCAGTGAATGCGCCATTCTCGTAGTTGTCGGTAATAAAGTGGCTGTCAAGTTTGCCACTGGGGTGACGGTCATACTTGTAAAACGCGCCGAAACTGTGGTTCTCGTTGAGCATATAGTTCACCTGCAACTGGGGCGACCAGCCCTTCCACACATTGCCCGACTTTTGCGAGGTGTGGCTCACAAAGCGATCGGGACCCACGAAATAAGTCAGGTCGTTGCTCTGGTAGCCCTCGTGGCCGAAGCGACCAGCCCAGAACGAGGCCGTGATGTCAAAACCGCCCGTGCGGTAATTGACGTTGAGGTCGTTGGTGATAGTGTGGGTGTACTGGTAGGAAAACGAGGCGTAGTCGCGGAAACTGAAGCCCTCGCCCTGAGCCTTCTTGAGTTGAATGCGCACCACAGCCTTGGTCGTCGCGGCATAGCGCGCCCCGGGGTTCTGCACCACATCCACGTGCTGAATCTGGTCGGAACGCAGACGCGAGAGTTCGCTCATATCCTGCACCCGACGGCCGTTGATATACACCTCGGCGTCGCCGCGGCCCAGCACCTTCACAGCACCGTCGCGCTCGGCCTCAACCATGGGCAGACGCGCCAAGGCATCACTCACCGTGCCGGCTTTCTCAAGTATCGTGCCCTCGACGGTGGTGCGCATGGCGTCACCCTTGACGCGCGTCTTGGGCAGTGTGCTCTTCACAACCAACTCGCCAAGCATCTGCGACGCCTCAACCATCTTGATGGGGCTGCCGTCGAACGCCTTGGTGCTGATGAACAAGGTCTCGTAGCCTACGCTCGACACTCGCAGTACACCGTCGTTTTTGATTGTCGTGATGTGGAAATGACCCTGATCGTCGGTCATCGCACCTTGAACAAATGCCGAGTCGGGCATCGACAGCAGCACAACGTTCACAAAGGGCATCGGCTCGCCTTTCTCGTCGAGCACCGTGCCATTAAAGTCGGGGGTTGCGGCATGCGACAGCGTTGCCAGCAACACAGCAGCCATCATGGCCGCAAATTTCATACTAAACTGTTTCATCGCTAAAATATCTTTCAATCATTTCAAACCTTTTTTTCTCTCACACACGCTTCGGTTTTTCGTCGTGCACTTGTTTGACGACAAAAATACGCCAAAAGTTTCAGCGCAACTCCGCTTTGGGATATTCTGCACGTTTCTGGGATGAATGGTAGACATCTGGTGGACAATCGGGATATATGTAGAAATACTCGGGATTGCACCAAATTATAAAAATAAATTACTACCTTTGTACTCGTTATGAAAAAAGGACGCAAAGAGATAATGGGTGTGAGGGCCGTCAGCGTTGGGTTTTCGGTACTCACGTTGGGGGTTTTCAAGCCCTTCGGTCTCGACGCGTGGCAATGGCAGGCCTACGCCCACCTTCTGATAATATGGGTACTGGGCATCGCCGTGTGCCTGGCCTCGGAGGGCATACTGAAATATATCGTCAGGATACCGCACTCACACGATAACGGCATCAGTTACATCCTGCGCCGCAACCTCTGGTTCCAAATCATCAATACGCCGCTCGAGGCACTCATGATTTGTCTCTACCGACATTTTGTGCTCAGCAATCGCGCGCCAGGCAACATGCTCTCGTGGAGCAACTATTTCGGGACCTTGGTCATCATTGCCTTCTGCTCGTTCGCCCTGGGTCTCTACTGGCGATTCAAGTACCGCAACAAATACCTGGCCGCAGAACTCGAGGAAACACGGCAACTGAACGAACAACTAATGAAATCGCAAACGGCATCGGGACAATCCGAGTCAACTATCACACTCACCGGATCCACCAGCGAGGCAATCACCATCAGAGTAAACGACCTATTATATATAGAGACCGTTGCCAACTACACCAATGTGTGCTATCTCAGCAACGGCGAAGTGCGCACCGACATGCTCCGCGCCACATCAAA
>JAEEGL015419001.1_pt1 | contig 11401 bp, 14 predicted proteins | sample 9134231 | NCBI WGS metagenome assembly JAEEGL01 (sample SAMN16246548, study PRJNA631951) | gut metagenome | biome: gut microbiome; feature: rumen; material: fiber-attached | host: Bos | place: Iran: Karaj | collected 2018-10
TATATGAGAAAGCTCGAACAGGAGCTTGAAACATATAACGATACCATTGGAAAGATTATCCAAAGGATCAACTATTGTAGTACGTTAATGTAATCAAAATGGGAAAGAAAAAAAACGTAGCAGTGGAGGAAGAAGTAGTAACTCCAGTAGAAGAGAACTTCGAGAACGTAGAAGTAGAGCCAGAAGTAGTGGATGAGCCAAAGCCAGAAGCTCCTAAAGGTAAAGTAGAAATCAAAGAAGAGGAATGCAAATCAGTAAACCTTGTAAAAGCTCCAGAAGAGATCAGAAAAATAATCCAATTCTATGGACTAACTGGAAAGGATCTATTTGAGTGAAAATTTGATGGAGTAAAAGCTGATGAAGCAAAAGCTCTAAAGGAATGGTATGCAACGCTAGCATAATTTATATCTTGTAAACAATAAAAGACATGGACTTGATAGACGCTATGTATGCGAATGAGATGCAAAAAAGAGAAAATTCTCATTCAACGTATATATTTCAGATGCAGAATAGGATCTCTAACGATCCATATGTAACTGAGAATGCATGGAAGTACGAAGTATTTGCATGGCTGAGGACTCTATGAAAGAAGATACCAGATGTGACTGAGGCTGAAATTGCTGAGAAAGGTAATAGCATTACTGATCCAGAAAGAAGATCTCAGTGGCTATACACACGAGCTCTAATTCTTTCTGAGTTCTATGGGATGCCACTTAGAATGGCGTACGATAGGAATAGCTATGAATGAGTACCTGAGGATAAGTTTAGAATGATGCAAGAGTATGGAAGAATAGATGATGCATACTACAAGTATCAGGCTCATGAGCAATGAGATCTAGACTCTCAGTGAAGAATCAAACAGCTAGAGCCAGCAAAGAACAATACTCTAAACAAGGTAGATATAGATGTGACTGACGTAGAGCTAGAGGAATGGAATAAGATCATGAAGCTACTGGAGAATAAACTCAAAGATGCTCAGACGGATGAAGAAGTGGAAAGTATACAGAAAGACATCCTAAGAGCAAAGAAAGCTATAAATGATTTATCCTCTAAGAAATAGACATGGAGATAACTGATGAAGATAAATTACAGCTCAAAAAAATGGTAGCTAGTGAGTGATGGAAAGTGCTAGAGAAACTGATCCAGAGCAAGATAGACTACTTCAATGAGCAGGTAAATATAAGTGCTCATGACTATACGAAAGTCAGAGAAAAGGTATACGATGAGCTAAACCTAAACGGAGCAATGATACGAGGAATGAGTCTGGTACTTAAAGCTCCATACGATATCCTGAATAAGGAAGCCAAAGATAATATAATCTCACAACTAAATGAGCATTATAGACAAGAGGTAAAGAAACTAGAGAGGTAATACCCTCTCTACTCCATTCAGACTTCCATGTCACTGAGTGGAGTAAAGAGCGTATTGCTGGTGCAATAGCTGGGAATTTGTGATGCTTACCCTCAAAAAAGCTAGAGGCGACAAGAAATACGCCGTGATTTATTTCTTAATCTATTAGAACATGGCAGAAAAAGAAGCAAGCTCAGATGAGCTTATGGAACAACTCCAATGAAGAGAAGATCTCTGAAATCTGGTAAACGGTAGTGAACAGTCAACTGCTGAATTGACAGCGGATACTGGGACTAAAGAAACTTCAGAAAATGTACAGTCTGAAGCTAAACCTGAAAGAAAGAAATCTAACTTCGAAAAAGCAATGATCAAGAAAAACAGCATCATTGCAGAAAAAGACGAGCTAATTGCAAGTAAAGATCAAAGGATTGCTGATCTAGAGAAGCAACTAAAAGAAGCTCAGGAACGTGATGACTATGAGGACATCGATGAGAAAGAGGAGGAAATCCAAAATCTCAAAAATGATATCTCATATGAGAAGAATCGTAAACACGAGATCCAATCAGAAAAAAATCGCATGAAAGAGTGACTTTTGGATCAGATGATGGATGAGATGTGAATCTCAGAAGAATCTAAAAGTGCAATCAAAGAAATGGCAAAACAAGATGCTTACAAGGGACTAGAGCCAGAAGACGTTATCTCACTATACAGTGGTAAAGTCTGAATGGAATACGACCAGCAAGAGCTCAATAAAAGATCTGGAGGTACTAGCGTGCTATGAGATAATAGAGTGCTCAGTAGCGGATCTATGGATAACATGGATACTAAAGCAATGGAGCAAGAACTCGCCAGACAGATCAAGAATGGAAATAGTCCATTCTAAATCATGATTGCATCTGGTGGGGATAAAATATTCTATTTATATCTAAACCAATTTTACAACCATGATGCAAACAAGCAACATCCAAGCTGTTGGAACTACTGATTTGTTTCATAAATACTTGGAAAAGAAGTTCTTAGAGAACTTAGAGCCAAACTTAGTGTTTTGGAAATTCTGAAAATGACCTGTATCTCAAAAAGGATACTCTCATGTACAATGGGCTAGAATGTCAAAATCTACTGCAAGTGCAAGTGCTTCAGTAATTACTGAATGAACTACTCCATCTTTCACTGATCTTACTATCAGTACTATCAGTGTAGCATGTGAGCAATACGGACAAGTAGCTCAGATCACTGACATCCTAGAAGATACTACATTACTCAATGTAGTAGGACAAGCTATGGTAGAACTAGCTCATAACGCTTCTAGAATTATCGACGAAGTAGTACAGACTGAATTGTCTACTAATGGAACTAACGTAATTTACGCTGGATCTGCTACATCTCGTGCAACAGTAGCTTCTACTGATGTAATGACTACTACTGAAATCAATAAAGCTAGAGCATTCTTATCTACTAAATGAGCAAAACCTTTTGCTGGTGGATACGTAGGAATTATGCATCCTAACGTATCTTACGATATGAGAGAACAAGTATGAGGAAATGCTTGGGTAGAAGTTAAGAAATATACTGATCTTGTAAAAGATATAGTAGCTGGAGAAATTGGAACTCTTATGGGAGTTAGAATCATTGAATCTAGCTTCGTACAGACTTTCACTTCAACTGTAACTGTATATCCAACTTATGTATTTGGAGAATGAGCTTACGGAACATCTCAATTGCAAGCATACGAAACAACATTCATCTCTAGAAACAACAAAGACAGCTATAATCCACTTGGATTATTCTCAATTGTTGGATGGAAGATGGCTATTGCTTCTATTATCTTGCAACAAGATGCTCTTGTTAGAATCGAATCTGCAAGTACATTATCTTACTCTTGGTAGTAGGAATCTAAAGAGGAGGTGCGAGCTTCCTCTTTATCTCGTATTATCAGGAACTTTTATCTCTAACTAATATACCATGCCAGATACAACTATGAATGATAGATTTGAGCAATGGAGGACATCCAGAACTAGATGAGCTAAACAGATCACTGATGCTCTAGGAACTCTATGGATGAAAGAATGATACAATGAGCTGAAGAAAAAGCTAATCAGTATCTGAAGAAATAATCTATTTGCTGACAATATCTGAATCGATACAGTAGCATGACAAAATGTGTATAAATTACCATTGGGAACTACTGATACTCGTCCTGCAAACGGATACAAAGATTTTGCTTCAGTAATTCAATTGGAAGTGGCGTATAAGTTAGATCCTAGAACTAATTTACCTATATACCATGTATGTGAGCAGGTACTGACTCAGGAATATCCTGATAGAAAATGGGAAAAGCAATGGAAGAATAAACCTAGATTTGAGTTTTGGAATAAGGATGAAATTGCAATATTTCCTACTCCTACGATCTGAATAACTAATGGAATCAAACTACGCTACAACTACTGGGAAGAAGATATTTCTGGATCTACAAAAGAAAAGGATATACATTTACCATTCTATTTGATAGATACGCTATATATGTATCTAGATTTTAGATTGAAGCGACATGAAACAGATAGAGCTAATGCTCAGATAGAATATGAGATGTGGGAGAAAGAGATACAGAATGCTCTAGGAATGCTAAATACTAGAGATTCTAGACCAGTGAGAGAAGTGTTTTTGAATGTTAGACCTTTAGAATAATAACATAATACAATATGAGTTTACCTGATGGAATAATTAGAGAAAGGACACGACAGTATGGAGTGACTGATGATCCATTCATGGGGATGCCATGAAGTTTTCAGTATGCTGAGAATCTAAACGTCTTCGATGATCCAAGAGGAATCAAACTAACTACTGCATGGAGCTCTACTGCTAATTATAAAGCATGTAAATTTGTGAGTGCTGGGGATTATGTGATAGCAATACCTAACACATGAGATGTGAAGAAGATCTCTCCAGAAAACCGACCTAGTGGAACTACAATAGGAACTCTATCAAATACTATGACTCCATCTGATGCTACAATATTTGCATGATTTGTAAATGTAGTAGCTAGTCTGAATGATAGACTAGGAGTAATATTTGCATATCCACTAGACACAGGAACACAAAAAATGTTTTTGCCACAAGATAAAACTGAGGTATGGGGAACTGGTACAATAACAATGTGACAGCAGACTCCTAACTACTGTAATTGTATAGCTAACTTTAATAATTCTATGATGCTAGTAGGTAACTGAAACTATCTACGAGCATACAATCCTGCGGATGATACATGAGCTACATTTATAGATCCAACATATTGAGAAGTACACGGAGAGGGATGGAAGATCGTAAAGGTATACGATGTAGATACTGAGATCATGGATATATCTCCAAAGGCTGACTATGTAGAGATATTTTTGTCAGATAGTGCTGGTAACACAAAGATTCACTACTATCCATGAATATTCGATATGGAGGATAGTGGACTGATGAAGAGTGTAAACCTGCCAAACACAAGAGTACAGAGAGTATATCCTCATATGACAAAGGAAATGATTGTAATAACATATGATGGAAGTAATAACAACGTATCTCTAAGAGAGGTACTAGGATATGAAACATATCCAGTAATGAGAAGTCACAGAGCTGGACTGAGTCCATACGATGTGCAACACAAGCTATGATTCTTTACATGACCATGTAGTGAAGATATGGCGTGGTATGAGTGAAGAGCATATATTGCAGATGTAGAGTGAATCTGGGAGCTAAACTGGTATGATGCTAAGAAAATGCCAGTAGCTACGCTCAGATGGAAATTTAATGATGAAGATGATGACAAGACTCCATTCTGACTAGCAATAGCAAAAGATTATATATTTGTGAGTTATAATGATAAAGCATACTGTGCTAGGATCTATGATACTGCTAATCCATACTGATATGCTGAGGAGTGAATGCTGATCTCCAGAGCGATCGAAACTGAATATGGTGGAGAATTTACAAAGCAGTTGGTAAAGTGGATAGTACAATTTGAGATGAATAATCTAACTAATGAGAATGGATATATAGATATCTATGTATGCTGAAATAGAGAATGGAACTCTCCTAATGATGACTGCTGGATCAAAATAGCTCATATAGATCAAAGCGATGCTGACTTCAGTGACTCAGGAGAAACTAATAACTCATTGACTCAGTACAATATAGGAACATGTACACATCGATTCGATAATGCTGGACAACGATGATTTATGCAGGATCGACAGGTAATAGAGTACAAGATAGTAATACATAGATGAGATGAAGATAATGCAAGTCCAGTATTACGTAGCTTGCTAATGCAATACGATGTCAAAGAAAAAACAAATTACTTTTAGTCCTTATCTATAATAGAATGGCAGACAAGAAAAATGTAGAGCTAAAGAATGCTGATGTAAACTTCAATCAGTATGGAGATGACAGTAGTGCTCCAAACCAAGCAACTGCATGATGAATGAATGAAAAGTATGTAGGAGAGAACACAAAGAACTCCAACATAGCATATAACAACAGTATCAAAACTGCTGATCTAGATCCTGAATATGTATACGGATGGGATGCTCAGGTAGCTAACAGTAATGATGCTGGATACATTGCAAGGAGAAACGATAACATAGCTAGTGCTCTATATAATGAGGGAAAGAGAAGCAAGGAGGATGTAATCCAATTCTTATGAAGCCAGAAGAACTGGAACAATAGTACTGAATCAGATAGATTCAATACAGTAGAATCAGTCTGGAAGAGGATCTGAGATATCCAAGAGAATAATGATAAGGACGAAACAGAGTTAGAAGTAAAAGCTGATGAGGAAGTAAAGAAAGAAGAGCCAAAGGGAAAGAATGTGGACGTAAAAACATTCTTGCAAGGAAGCAGTACTGAGCTATTTGGAAAGATGATCACATGAGCAGATACTGCTCCATATGATCACAACTCTAATGAATGGAAAAAAGCTGAAGCTAGACTAAAGCAATACGAGAGAGTAAACGCTCTAAGTGTACCTCAGCTAGCAAGCTCAATCAAAGCATGAAGCATACTATCTGGAGGACAAGCAATGAGAGATCTCCAGACATATAATCCAGAGAAATACCAACAATTGCAGGAATACCAAAAGAAAGAAGAAACTCTAGATCAAATAAACATGATCTCTAGTGGTAATGTGAAAGATAGCGAAACAGATCTACAAGATAAAACAGCAGACTCTATAAACAACTATCTGAATGAAACGGTAGCTAATGCATGAGGAGATGCTCTATCTAGAATGGATCTAGATACTGCTCTATCACAGAATCAGGGACTGGTAAACTATGCTGAAAGGATGAGCTATTATCAATCAAAAATAAATCAGTTGGATCAAACAATCTGAGATCTAGAAGAAGATGCCAGAAGAAGATTATCAAAGACTACTGGAGAAAACGTACCAGAATATATGATCCAGAACTATGTAAACAATAGAAGCAAGAAGCTCTACAAGCAAAGAGATAATCTACTAAACCAATACAATTACTATAAGTGAGTCTATGAAGCTCAAATAGAACAAGAAGCTCAGGAATGGGAAAGAGATTATAAAGAAAGACAGCTAAAGCTCCAAGAGAATAAAGCTCTATGGGACTATGCAATCGATCAAGCTAATCTAGAGTATAAGAATGATGAACAAACACGCAAGATATACAATAATCTAAATACATATAGTGACAGTGGTATGAAAGGAAAATGACTAAAAAACAATAATCCATGAAACATAAAAGATACAACATTCTGAGCAGTAATGGGAACTGATGGAAATTGATTTGCGATATTTGAAACTCCTGAGGATGGATTCGATGCATTGGTAGAAAAGATAAAATTTAATCAGACAAGTCCAAAATCTAAATACTACGGAAAGACTATTGCAGAGTACTTCAAGCTGTACGCTCCTGAGAGTGACTGAAATGATCCAGTAGCATATGCTAATTCAGTAGCTAAACAATTATGAGTACCTGTAAATACTCCTATTTCAGAATTAGATCCTACTAAATTTGCTAGCGTTATAGCAAAACATGATAGTGGATATGACTACTCTACTTATGGAAAATTTAGAGGAAATGTATCTACAAAAAAGACATCAAACAAAGACGAAGTAACATATACTAATGATGAGCTATTTACACAGCTACGTGGAGGAAAAATCAAATATGCAGATTTTCTAAAGAAATGGAATGGAGATGAGCCACAAGAAGAAATAGATGATCGAATAGGAAAGACATATTTTGAGAAGAATCCTATGATGCATCTAAGTGATATGGCTGATAGCGTAGACTCTCTAAGTAAAATGCTATGAGATGATGTAATGGCTGAAATGTATACGCTAGATCATTTGAATAATAATAAAAATATCAGTAGTGATAAGGTAATAACAATCGTAAATGACTATGTAGTAAATACTAATAAATGACTAAAGGATGCAGATAAAATAAACCTATCTGAATATCTAGCACTAGCACTGGTAGGAAGATATGGAACAGAAAAAGAGCTCAAAGAAGCATTAAAAAAGCAAAAGGTAGATGATGCTAAAAAGGTGGCAAAAGAAATTCGAAAAGAGTGGAATGAATAAAAAAGAGGAGCTATCTCCTCTTTTTTCTATTATTTCTTTTTTCTAATTTATCTGCAATTTCTCGTGGAAATATTCATGTGTAATCTCGATATGCATTGATGGTGTCATTTTGGGATTTTAGATCCTTTTCTAAGTCTGCTTTTTCTTCTAAAGCTCTAATCAAATCTTTACGATACTCAGACTCCTGATGCTTATATTTTTTGGCATCCGAGAAGACCTGTACTAGATATAGTGGGACGATCCAAATTCATAATGAAATAAGAAGAGCAATAGGAAACCATATGAAATATTCTCGCCACTCCATCTCAGAACAAAAAAGTCACTAAAAATTTGACAGGAAAATATTTTTGATTATAATTATACCAAGCAAATTAAAGTGTAGAGGAGGAAACCCTCGCTAAAAGACCTCCTTTCGTCCTCTACACACGGTAGAGGATACACTTTAGTTTGTGGATGTCAAGACATTCTGACTTGACTCCGAACTATTTTATCCTCTTTTTCATTACAACATGAGAAACCTCGCTAAAGTTTTTATCAGTTTTTCTCCAAAACTGAAGATTTTTATCCTTGCTACTATATCGATCGTAGCAATTCTATTGTACAATACTACTAGCGTAGCTATGGTACATGCATCCTCAGAAAGGAATATGGAAAAAAAGCTGGAGGAAATCCAGTCACTATCGTCTAGGTGGAATGAATTAGACGAAATTTATCTGAAGAATGAGAAAGACATCAGTGGACTGAAAGCAACGAACGCAGAAATCAAAACACAACAAGCAGAACTGGCAAATGAAGCAAAACAAAAAAGGATTGAATTTGTACGTGAGTATGGATGTGAAATCATGACAGGACGATGCGAATATCTGAAAGTAGAAGTACCTCAAAAGATTGAATTTAGAACTAACTCAGAATGAAGAGCCAAAGCGTTACCGAACATAGATCCAACGCTGGAGGCATTTGCTAAGGAGTATGGACAAGATCCACAGGATTTTATCGATGCAGGTAAAGAGTACAATATAAAGCCAGAAGTGATCCTGTGTATAGCACGAGCTGATACAGACTTATGAAGAGCATTGAAGAGTAAGAACAATATAGGGAACGTATGAAATAATGATAGATGAAATATAGTAGAATATGAAACTATGAGAGATGGAATATTTGCTATCTGAAGAGCATTGAATAACTGATATCTAGGTAATAAAAAATTTATCCAAGATCTATCTAGATATGGGAACTGTGAGAACGACTGCAAGTACATCTACGCTAGCAGTCCAGAGAACTGGGAGAACAACGTGATGAATTGTCTAAACTTTTTATACTGAAATATCTAAGAGTAGATACCAGTCAAGAATTACCAACTAGAGATAAAATATCTCGAAATTGGTAATTTTTGCAATTGTAGAAAAAGTAGATATAAGGCAGGTAGAAACAAGATTTATATTATAAGAATTGATAAATGCTAAAGACTATTGCAATGGATGGATCATGGAAGAAGATATCACTAGATCGTCTAGGAGTAGATAAAACTAACATGGCTGATGATATAACACCAGCAGACAATGCTAATCAGATATCTGATAGCTACGGACAAGTATTGAGCTGAGTATCGATAGCAACAGATCCAAACAACGCCGACATGGTATACATAGCTGAATGGGAAAATGCTGATCCTGAAGATTGTATAGCTCTAGGAGTAGGAGGAGAAATCCAAAGACCACTAACTAGCGTAAAAGCATTGAATGAACTACGAGTAATGGGAACGTCTGGAGATGTGGTATATGTGCAGGCTCTTTAATTACTGAGATATGATCATGGGAAAATCTATACTTAATAGAAAAAACCGAATGACAAGACAAGAGAGAAAAAGAAGAAAAATATGTGTGTATATTGCAGTGGCAATAATAATAGCAGTGGCAGTATTTGTGCTGGCAGTAGCTAGCGTACAATAATTTAGATCGAGATTTTACATATTATGCTATACGTATATGTCAAAAACAATCGCATCTATGCTAAGAGAGAAGATAGAGGACATTATCCATGATGTATGGAAGTGCTATGCGATTATCAAAAAACTGATTTGCTGATCTGGGAAGACAACAGCGTGAAGCTCTACAAAGACAGTAAACAGTACAGAAAAGACAAGAAAATTGACACGCTTGAGGAAGAGAATAAACGCCTTATGAAGCAAAATAGAGATCTGAAGACGCTGGCTGATAGAGAGATGAAAAGCAAGCTGAGGAAAAAAGCAGACGAAGAACTAACGGACTTCGACAGACAAAAGTATTTTAGTTTATATGGTAAATAAGATGATGAAACTCTGGGATGAAATTTACATGGACTGGAATGGAGAGAAGATAGCTCCACAGATAGGAATGGATGAGAAAGACCACAAAGTTTTGTTTTTTGAGAAGAATGCTGAAGAGGATATCGATCTCAGACCAAAGATCGTAAAAGTAACAGATGGGAAAGAAGAAGTGATCAAAGAGATCCAAGAGCTACATCTGAAGAAATGAGATAACATAAAATACGAATTTAGAATCCATTTAGTTGCTGAGTAATAGGAAGATGTTTAGAGATTATAAAACAGAAAAGATAGAGGATCAGTACTATAAAGGTACTGACTACTATCTAATAGGAAACTACGTACTGAGAATAATTACAAGTGGTACTCTTTATATCAATAATCAAGAATTACTATGGAGGAGATTGCCAAGATAGCAAGCTATACTGAAGAATTACTAAAAGTAGCAGATAAACATCCATGTAATGAGCATGGTAAGGATCATGATGATATATGGAAAGCTATCAGACTAATAGGACATACCTTAAAAAAGATAGAAGACGCAAGAGTAGATCAGGAAGTAACAAACGCTGAAATCTACCAAAATATAGGAAATGTATCTGATGCAATCAGAAGTGCATGAGGATCTCTAGGAGCTCAGTATTTAGAGATCGAAAAGCTACAGAAGCTCATGGCGTGACTGATGAGTAAATTTCCAAAGATCACTACTATGCAGAAGAGTGCATTGATCATGAATGGAGAGAATGTACTAGACACAGTAGAGATAGAGAGCGGAAGATACCTATTGGTAAAGAGCATAACTCCATCTGATCGAAACGAATACGCTAAACTAGATAAGACATTCAGTTGGGAGATAATAGAGGTAACTGATAAGAAGTATGATGTAGTAATAGATCTAGATACTAACACTGAATGAGAAACAGCTACGATGACTGTAAATGTAGATTTACTTTTTGTAAAGTTCTAGAATGAAGAAGACTCCGATTTTTGTACATCCATGAGATGTAGCTCGACAAGCATGATCATGAATAAACGAAGATTCTCTAAAGAATAGGATTATCGATATAGCATTACGTGCTGAGAATAATCTAATAATACTGGATGAGAATAACGAACTATATACTGATCTACAATTAGAAGACTGAATA
>JAEEGL016629774.1_pt1 | contig 11401 bp, 5 predicted proteins | sample 9134231 | NCBI WGS metagenome assembly JAEEGL01 (sample SAMN16246548, study PRJNA631951) | gut metagenome | biome: gut microbiome; feature: rumen; material: fiber-attached | host: Bos | place: Iran: Karaj | collected 2018-10
GAGAAGACCAAGGTCGGAGACAAGTACGTCTACGAGAACATGGTCACGAACGGCCACCGCATCGGCGGAGAGCAGAGCGGGCACATCATCTTCTCGAAGTACGCGACGACCGGCGACGGCATTCTGACTTCCCTCAAGATGATGGAGGTCATGCTGGCGAAGGAAAAGCCCATGAGCGAGCTCGCGGCGCCGGTGAAGTTCTACCCGCAGGTCCTGAAGAACGTGCGCGTGAAGTCGAAGCCCGATGCCCAGAACGATCCGGACGTCCAGGCGGCGGTAAAGAAGGTCGCGGAGGAGCTCGGCGATTCCGGCCGCATCCTGGTGCGCGAGAGCGGCACGGAGCCGGTGATCCGCGTCATGGTCGAGGCCGGTACGGACGAGATCTGCGAAAAGTACGTGGATTCGGTCGTCGAGGTGATCAAAGCGAAGGGCCACCTGGTCTGAGTCGCCGGAAAACAGAAGAGAAGAAGCAGAGAGCTGGCGGGGCTGAAGGGTCCCGCCTTTTCTTTTTAAAGCGCTTTTTTTGATTTTGCGCCGAGAATAAAGAGGAAACTTGCTGCCTGCACCATGGCCATGGTGCCGCGGAAGCGGGAATGCACCTGTGATTATTGTCTTTCGACCCGGTCAGGTGGTATACTGTTTGTCGTAGAAGATCTTCGGCGCTGACGGAAACAAGAAACGCATTGACGTATTCGTTCCGGAAACGCGTGCCCCGATCGAATAGAAAAGCCTCGGAACAGGTGTTCAGCGAATAAGCGGATAATTGTTATGGATAAAGAAGAATGGATCCCCCGGATACGGTCCTACATGACCGAACGCCGATTTCAGCATACGCTGAGCATGACGGCCATGATGGTTTCTCTTGCGCAGTACCACGGCATAGATCAGACGCTTGCATGGAAAACCGGAATGCTTCACGATATCGCCAAAGACCTCAGCCGGGAAGAAATGCTCGCCGCCGCTTCAAAATACGGACATGAATTGAGCAGTCTCAGTCTGCATTATCAGGCAAACATGCACGCGGAGGTCGGAGCTCTTATCGCGGAACATGAATTCGGACTGACGGACAAAGATGCCCTGAATGCCATCCGGTATCATTTTTCCGCGCGTCCGGATATGAGTGTTCTGGAAAAAATCGTATATTTTCGGACAGCGCGGAGCCTTCAAGGCCGAATCAGTCAATGATGCGCGAGCTGTATGAAATAGCGAAAACGGATCTGGACCGCGCCATCCTCAGGGAATTGCGGGTCCTTATCGAATACCAGTCGAGCCACAACGTCCCCATGGATATACAGGAGCTTTGCTCGGAGGCGTTCGATTTCCTTCTTGAGGAGTATATCAGGAAGGAACCTTTGCGGGAGCATGGGACGGCAGACAGCGACATGCTCTCTGACGAGGAATTCGACGCAGCTTTTGCCCTTCTTCGCCGCAACCGCATCCGCCTGCGTTCTGTGGAAAATGCCCGCACGCTGGGCGGGTTTGCCGCGGACGGAGGGAGGCGGGTGCGCGGCGATCTCCTGATCAGAAGCGGAAACCTTGCACATCTTACAGAGGAAGAAGCGGACTATCTGAAGAATAAACTGGGATTAACCCTTGTGATCGATCTGCGGACGCCCTCGGAAACCGAAGCGGCGCCGGACAGGATGATCCCGGGCGTCCGGCACGAAAATGTGCCTCTGACGGAAACGCTCGATACGACCAGGATGGAGTATCTGACGCGGCGGTATCTGCGCAGCGAGACCGCGGGTGAACGCGCGTGGTTTACCGAGCAGTACGCCCGCATCGATGAAGTGGTCAGGATGTATCGGAACATTTCCACAGACTCGCGTTCGCGGGACGCCATAGCGCATTTTTCATCTTTTGATGGAGACGGACGGCGCCGTGCTTTTCCACTGCACCAGCGGGAAGGACAGGACTGGCATCCTTGCCGCGCTGATCCTGTTTTCGCTCGGATGCGGCAGGGAAGACATCCTATGCGATTATAACGCTTCCGCAGTAACGTTTTTTTCGAGGGCGGAAACCGTAAAAGCGGATCTCGGCGTACGCGGTTACGACGAGGAGGAGCTCAGGATGGGCCTTCAGACGAGCATCAGTGTCGTACCGGAGGTATTCAGCGCCGGGTTCTACTATATTGATGAAAACTATGCTTCGGCGGATTCTTTTGTATCGGGAGCAACGGGTCTCGACGAGGACGGACTAAGGGCGTTCCGGGATAAGTATCTGGAATGACAAAACGGTGTTAATTATGAGAAAACCGGGAATCAAAAGGATGTTTTTGTATCGGCTCTGCCGGATCGCGATTGCATTTTTTGTGTTTATGCTTTGTTTCTGCGGCTGTGCGCCGAAACAGCAAAATGCAGATACGCTTGTGAAAAAAACGGAAACGGGGAGAGAAATGGAATATCTGCGTTTTGGAAATGAAAACGGCGAAAAGTTTGTCATCCTGCCGGGCATCGCTCTGAAAAGCGTTATGGGCTCCGCAGAGGCGATCATCTCTGCGTATACTCTGCTGGCAGAGAACTACGATGTGTATCTGTTTGACCACATTGCGGAAGAACCGGAGGGATATGAGATCGCGTCGATGGCGGAGGACACGCTTGCCGCGTTTGATCGCCTCGGCCTTGATCGTGTTCATCTGATGGGCGTTTCCATGGGCGGTATGGTTTCGCAGACAATTGCCCTGAAGGCGCCGGACCGCGTGTCGTCCCTGATCCTGTGCTCCACGGCAATGAATACGGCGCATGCCGATCCGGATGTCTTTGCAAAGTGGAAAGACCTGGCGGAAAAAAGGGATACCCGCGCGCTGATGGCTGCTTTCGGCGAAAGCGTTTACACGCCGTCCTTCTACGAACAGTATAAGGATTATATTCTTGCCTCCGGAGACGGTGCGACCGAGCTGGATTTCCGTAATTTTCTGATCTCCCTGAATGCGGTGCGGCACTTCAACGTGGAGTCGCAGATCAAAAATATCGCCTGTCCGGTTTTCGTGCTCGGCGCCGGAGCTGACCGCGTTGTGGGCGATCAGGCTGCGTATGATCTTATTGAGGCTCTGCAGTGCGATTATTATATCTATGAAGGATACGGACACGGCGTTTATGACGAGGCGCCGGATTATCTGTCCCACATCGACGCCTTCCTCAGGAGCATTTGAACCTGCGCCTTTTTTGAGAAAAACGCCGGCTCCGAGGGAAAAAACACGAAAGGATCGGATGATCAGAGCTATGAGGATCACTTTCACAGATAAATCAGAAAAAGAAAGCGTTAAACGCAGATTCATGAGGCCGCGCCTCAGGGCAGGTGCGGCGGTACTGAGCGCTGCGATGGCGCTCTCCCTGCTTGCGCCGGCACTTAAGCTGGATGCGGAGGCGGCAGTGGGTGTAAAGCAGGCCTATGTGCCGGTAACGGCCACCGGACCCGGCGTGACGGCGGTTTCAGGGCATGAGAAGAATACACCGTCTGTTGCGGGGATCATCAAGTATTCGGGTGAGAAGATCGCGGCTCCGGCTTCTGTGGCGGAGCTCTTCGACGCGGACTATTACCTGCTGGTCTATCCTGAGCTTAAGACGGCGCTCGGCCTTTCCGGGCAGGCGGGGAGCCTTACTGCGGAAGACCGTGAGGCGCTTCTCCGGCACTATCTTTCCGCGGGGCTTTCCGGGGGCAGGAAATGCTCGCCCTGGCTTGACATCCATTTCTACAGGGAAGCCAACGAGGACTTAAGGAACGCCTTCGGCGTCAACTGGGACGCATACGCCGCGCATTATTTTACGTTCGGTATCCGGGAGGGCAGGGATCCGGGCACGGGTGTTATGGATCCCGGCATCCGGTCCGTGCTCGCGGGTCTTGACGCTTCAGGGCGGACTGCCGCAGAACTGCTGTTAAGCGCACCCGAGACCGATACGGCGCATATCCTGAAGATGCTTTCCCCGTCGGTGCTTTCCGGCTCTGAAAATGCCGCTTACGCTTATGGGGATGATGATGCTTCTGCGGGACAGAAGGAAGGATCCGGCAGCGGAGAGAACACGGGAGGAGACGAAGGCGGGGAGCAGCAGGAACAGCGTCTGATCAATGCGCTGGCGAGAGATTCCGTAACCGGCTATACGCTCTGCAGGAACCCCGGCGGGGAAGGGACCCAGTACATCGATAACGGCAGTTTTGAAGGCCGGTTCTATCCGGAGACCTACCGGGACATCCTCTCCAATCCCGCGCTGCAAAAGGATCAGCGGGATTATACCGTCATGATCTACCTGTGCGGCACAAACCTGGAGGATAACGGCAAGGGCGTTGCCGCGGATAGTCTGATGAACGTGCTGAAGTCGGAATATGACCTGGACAAGGTCAACGTGCTGGTCCTTTCGGGCGGCACCTATGACTGGAGCGCCGAAGTCATGAAGGACAAAAACGACAGCGTCAACTGCTGCCTCTGGTACCTGGATCCGAACGGGATCGAAAAGGGCACAGGCGAACCGACCGGGGCTTCCGGCGACGAACGGTTCAGTCGGGAGAACAAAAACAACATCCTGACCGGCGACAGGCGCGGAGAAGACGGCAGCATCGAGAGCGGCTCCATGCGCCTTCTGGCAGATTTCGGCCAGGTGGAGATGGGTGACTCCGAACTGCTGCTGGGTTTTCTGGATACCGCGTATGACCTCTTCCCCGCAGACCACTACTGGCTGAGCCTCTGGAACCACGGCGGAGGCTCTAGTTACGGCATCTGTTTTTCGGACGTGGTCAGCGCGGAGGCAACGCCGGAGATCTATCAGGGGGTCGAGATCACGGGCAGGGGCCTCTCCCTCGCACGGGTGGAGGAAGCCCTGCATTCCAGCAGGATCTTTAAGGACGACAGTAAGCTTGACATCCTGAGCATGGATGGCTGTTCGATGGGAGGTCTTGAGGTCGCCTATAATCTGTCCCCCTACGTGGATTATCTTGTCGCCAGTGAGGAGCTGACCTTCACACCGCCCCCTTATGATCAATACCTCGAATCTTTCCGGGCAGGGCAGGAGATCCCGGATGCGGGAAACATCGCGGTCCACGCTGCTTATTCCTATCTGGAGGAATATGACTTCACAGGCCTCTTTTCCCCGACCAACGCCTGCTATGACCTGAACGCCATGGCGGCATGGCGCGATAAAATGGACGCGTTCGGCACGGCGATGCTGTCTCTCCTTAACGACGAACAGCTCTCGGCGCCGACATTTGCAGCGATCAACAGCGCTGCCGCAAGAACGGGAATGGTGGGATACCTCGCCCCGACCGATCTCGTGGATATGTATGGTTTTATCAAAAAGCTTGACGTTTTCCTGGACAGGGAAAGCAGGATGCTGACGGATGCCGGAAACACGGCGGGAGCTGCCTCCGTCACGTCTGCGCGGCAGGCGATCGCAGGGATGCTGGAGCCGGAGTTCATCCTTTACCGCGGGCAGCGATACATGGGGCTTTCCGAATACGACCACTTTGCCGAAGCCGGCAGCGAAATGAGCATCGGGATGTCCGATACGGATTACGCGGGCAACTGGAAGCAGCTGGGATATGAAGACATCTGCAATGTGAATCTCTACCTGCCCTTCCAGTTTGCTCTGTCGGAACAATACGTCAGCGAAGCCGTCTTCCCGGCCTATGCGGCATTTGTACAGCAGTATTCGGAAATGCTGAAGAGGGAATCGGAGGCGGGCGGCAGCTTTGAAGCGGCATCACAGGTTTTTCGCCAGCGGCACGGCGGGGTCTTCTCCGGTATCGAGGTCATTCGTTATCAATGGATGACGGACCCGGATGCCAAGGAGGATACAGACAACACCGTTCTTATCCGGCTCAGATTCAATACGGCGGCCGGCAGCGAGGCCCCGGCCGGTGTCGATCCGGTGGTGACGTTTGCCAAGACGGTGGATTGCTATATGGTCGATGTCTTCCGTCAGGATACAGCCATGCCCCTGGATGAGAACGGCGATCTCATCCCGCAAAGGGACGGATCCGGAGAGATCATCCTGGATGAGCACGGAGACCCCGTCCCGGAGGAAACGTCCATTGATATTATGATTGCTATGAGCAATATCGCAGGGTATCCGTTCCTGAACCTTTCCGGAGACGTCAGCCTGAATGAGACCGGGGACGGCTTTGTGCTTGCGGATGACAGCAGCGTCACGATCAATACCGACCTGCTGGATCTGGTCGCCTACTGTGTGACCGGCTATACGAGCGGCAGCGACGGCATCATCGGGACGGAAGACGATACGTACCGCATGGACTGGGCCAGGTCCGCATATGGCCTGGAACAGTATGACTTCGCCGACTATAACGACCCGGACGATGCGTCCGCGACAGTTTACACGCACGAGAATGTGCTGGTCATGGACGGCAATGTGCATTACCAGGAAGAAGGGAGCGCTGAGGAAAAGAACGCCCTCGCGGGCCTCATCTTCGCACGGACCGATACCGAAGATACCTATGAATATCTTGGCGCGGTGATCAAGGATTACCTGGAGCCGGAGGAGGCTGCCGGAGAAGCGGAGCCGCAGTTCCTGTTCACGGCCGTCAAGATCGGTTCGGAAGAAGACGAAAACCGCACGACGGCGATCGAGCTGTACCATTACATGCTGAAGGACAACATCTACCTGTGCCTGGAGGATGAGGGAGAGTACGCCATGGACACTCCCTTATATGAGTTCGGAGGCGGGCGTCCGGTGCCTGTTCTTAAGACCATGGATATCTCGGATCCGGACCAGGAAGGCGTCGATGTTTCGTATAATAAGTATGTACTTTATATCGCTCACAAGGATTTCGAAAATGCTCCTGGCTACGACGAGATGTATGCCGGGTCTGACGAAGACCCGATGCTCAGCGGCTTCGTGGATCCGGAAAAATACCCGGACAACGATATGCGTGTGGGAAGCATCGTGCCGGAACCGACGGCCGCGGCCGCGGCTGAAGACCTTGCTGAGGACAGCAGCGAAGCCGGCGGAAACGACGCGGTCAATGTGAACGTCGCAGCGGGCGGAAATGAGGAAGTTATCGAAAACGCCGCGGCAGGCGGAAATGACGAAGTCGCCGCAAACGATGCGATGGGCGGAAATGACGAAATCAACGTCAGCGACGCGGACGGTGAAGCGCCGGAAACCGGCAACAACGCAGAGGATGCCCTCGAGGGCGGCCCCGCCGGCCTGGAGGAGGCTGCGTAAAGATAAACGGAAAAAAAGGGCTGTCGCACTATATGATATGTGCGACAGCCCCTTTCTTATGTCCTGCGCTTCCCCGGAATCTTCGGCGCGCTATTGAAAGAGCCTGTTCTTTCCGTGTATAATACAATACTGGAGGAGTGCAGGATATGAATGCAGGAGATACGAACACGATGCGACCTCTGGACCGGTATCTTTCCGGATTGGACGTCTGGGCGATGGCCTTCGGCTGCATGGTCGGCTGGGGCGTCTTTGCCATGCCCGGAACGACCTTCCTTCCCTTGGCCGGGCCTTTCGGGACCCTCATCTCCATGCTGCTCGGAATGGCGATCATGCTCGTCGTCGGCAGCAATTTCGCCTTTCTGATGGGCCGCTCCGCCATGACGGGCGGCGTGTATACTTATACGAAAGAGGCCTTCGGAAGGGACCACGCCTTCCTGAGCTGCTGGTTCCTCTGCCTTTCCTATCTGACGATCGTTTTCCTGAACGGCACGGCCCTGTTCATCATCATCCGGACGCTGTTTGCGGACGCCGGGCAGAGCGGGTTCCACTACGTCGTGTCCGGAAACGACATCTATCTCGGCGAAACGCTTGTCTCCGTGCTGGTGCTTGCGATCGTCGGCATCCTGTTCGTTACGGCGAAGCCGATGCTCCAGCGCCTTCACACCGTCCTTGCGGTCGTCCTGTTCGTCGGGATCGCGGTCATCACGGCCTTCTGTCTGCCTTACGCGCTCCGGAGCGGCGCGCTGCGCGATTACGGCATCCAGGGGATGAACCGGGGATACGCGGTCCTGAGCCTCGTCATCATGGCCCCCTGGGCGTACGTAGGCTTTGAGATCACGGCGTTCGACACGGCGCATTTCCGGTTCCCCGTCAAAAAGTCGGGCGGCATCCTGTTTATCGCCATTCTGGCGGCGGCGTTCGCCTATATTGCCATGACGTTCGTCGGCGTGGCCTCCGTACCGGACGGATATCCGTCCTGGCAGGCATATATCGCGCAGCTGGACGGACTGAAGGGCATTGCTTCCGTACCGACCTTCCACGCCGCAAGATCCATCATGGGCACCCCGGGCCTGGTCGTCATGGCGGTCACGGCGGCCGCGGCGATCCTGACCGGCATCATCGGCGGCTACCGCGCGGCGACCCGCGTGCTCTCCACCATGGCGGAGGACCGCATCCTGTCGGAACAGTTCTCAAAGACCACCTACAGCATCGTGTTCATCATGATCCTGTCCATTCTGCTTTCTTTCCTTGGGAGGAATACCCTGATCTGGTTCGTCGATCTGACCTCCTTCGGAGCGATCGTCGGCTTCGGTTATTCCTCGGCGGCGGCCTTTCGGATCGCGCGGGCGGAGGGAAACCGGAAGACTGTCGTGACCGGTTTTGCCGGTACCGTGATTTCCGTGGTCTTACTCGTCGTGCAGCTCGTCCCCCGGCTCGCCGCCCTGGAAGCGATGGGCAGCGAGGCCTTCCTGCTTCTGTCGCTCTGGTGCCTGCTCGGCTTCGTTTTCTACTGGAGAACGGTCGTAAGGAGCTCGCTCACGGAGTACAGCGGGATGTCCGCCTCGGGAGTCACGCTGTTCGCCCTGCTCGTCTACTCCGCGCTGATGTGGCTCGGGAAAAAGCTCTTCGCCGCGGAAAGCGCCGGGCAGATGAGGCAGCTGCTCGTCCTTGACGGGGCAGTACTGATGGTGATCATCTTCGTGGGCCTTGCCGTCATGCTGTACGTTCAGAACGTCGTGCGGGAAAAACACGAGGCGGCGGAGCGGGAAAAGATCCGCGCGATGGAAAGCAGCCTCGCGAAGAGCCAGTTCCTCTTCAACATGTCGCACGACATCCGCACCCCCATGAACGCGATCATCGGCTATACCGGCCTCGCGCGGAAAGAAGAGGATCTGTCGAAGATCTACGGATACCTCGACAAGATCGAGGGCTCAAGCCAGCACCTTCTGGCACTGATCAACGATATTCTGGAGATGAGCCGCATCGAGAGCGGGAAGGTCGAGCTCCAGTTCGAACCGGTCGACCTGTGCGGCGTATTCGACGGCATCCGCGACCTGTTTTCCGAGCAGATGAAGCAGAAGCACATGGACTTTGAGGTCTATTCCTCCAGCGTGCATCATCCTTACGTCTGGTGCGACCGGAAGAACCTGAACCGCGTGCTCCTGAATATCCTCAGCAACGCGTATAAGTTTACCCCGGAAGGGGGAACGGTCACGGCCGCGCTTTCCGAAGCCGGCAGCGGCGAAAACGGCTACGGTTCCTACGAGATCCGGGTCCAGGACAACGGCATCGGCATGTCAAAAGAATTCGCCGGAAAGATCTTTACCGCCTTCGAGCGGGAACGCACCTCGACCGTCAGCGGCGTGGAGGGCACCGGGCTCGGTATGTCGATCACCAAAAGCATCATCGACCTGATGGGCGGAACGATCGAGGTGATCACGGCGCCGGGAAGCGGCACGACCATCATCATCCGCCTGAAGCTCAGACTTGCGGAAAAGAGCGACGTAAGAGCGGTCGGGAGCGAAGTGGAAGATGACGCCGCAACGGGCACAGGAGGCGCGGAGTTCGATTTCTCCGGAAAGCGCGTACTGCTTGCCGAAGATAACGCGATCAACCTGGAGATCGCCGAAATGATTCTTTCTCAGGCCGGCTTTGCGGTTGAGACGGCGGAAAACGGAAAGATCGCGCTGGATATGGTCGCCGCCTCGGAACCGGGGTATTACGACGCCGTCCTGATGGATATCCAGATGCCGGTCATGGACGGATATGAAGCGGCGCGGGCGATCCGCGCGCTTAAGAACAGCGGACATGAAAACATACCGATCGTTGCAATGACGGCGAATGCCTTTAAAGAGGACGAGCGGGCGGCGGAGGAAGCGGGAATGCAGGCCCATATCGCCAAGCCGATCGACGTCGGCCTGCTGATGCGGACGCTTTCGAGGATCCTCGGTGCCGGAACCCCTTCCGGGCATGAATGATAATACGTTCCGGGCGATGCCCGGTAAATGGAGGTCAACGGCCATGAAACGATTCTTGCACAAACTATCCGGATTCCTGTTGCTGCTTTGCCTGACGGCAGGGCCGTCCACGCTGACGGCATATGCCGAGAACATCGCAAGCGGAACCTGGGGCACCTGTCCCTGGGAGATCGACGCGAACGGCAAGCTCACCGTCCACCCGGGCACGGGTGTAAATACGTACGGAAAATCCCCCTGGGCTGATTACGCCAGCCAGATCAAGAGCGTCGTCTTTGCAAAGGAAGGTGATGCTGTTGTCGTGGCTCCGCCAGCCTGCTCCCATCTGTTTAACGGGTTCGGAAACGCTGCCAGCTTTGATTTTCCGGGCTGGAACACCGCAGCCGCTGAGAGCATGTACGGCATGTTTCATAATTGTTCATCCGTGACCGCCCTGGATCTTTCCGGATGGAATACCGCAGCCGTGATAGCCATGTATGACATGTTCAATGGATGTTCATCCCTGACCACCCTTACACTTGAGGGCTGGAATACTGCCAACGTGGATCACATGAACGGCATGTTCAAGAATTGCTCCTCCCTGACCTCCCTGTCCTTCGGTTCGGCCTGGAACACCATTTCCGTGACTCATATGAAAGAAATGTTCAGTGGATGCTCTTCCCTGACCTCCCTGGATCTTTCGGGCTGGAACACTACCAACGTGGAGTTCATGACTGACTTCCTTACCGGCTGTGCCAAGCTGACGCAGCTGACCACGCCTGACGGAAACACGGTCCGTACCGCAGCCTCCCCTGCGGAGGGCGGCTCCGCAGTGATCACCGATTATGATCTGTTCGACAGGAAGGTTGCCGTAAAGGCCACTCCCTCCGGAAGCTCTGTCTTCTCCGGTTGGAAAGAAGGCGGGACCATCGTCTCTCAGGATGCCGAATATATCTTTACGCCGACTTCCGACCGCAGCCTCACGGCCGTGTTCAAGGGGCCCAATATCGCAAGCGGCACCTGGGGCACCTGCCCGTGGGAGATCGACTCTGACGGCAAGCTGACCGTCCACCCGGGCACGGGTGCGGAACAGCCGAGTTCGGGATCGGGCTACTCATCGCCCTGGGCTGCCTATGCCGATCAGATCAGGAGAGTCGTCTTCGCAGAGGAGGGCGGCAGCAAGGTCGTTGCACCGGCTTGCTGCAACTATCTTTTCGCTGGTCTTTCACAGGCAGCTGTTGTGGATCTTTCGGGATTTGACACCAGTTCTGTAGA
>JAEEGL010050021.1_pt1 | contig 11400 bp, 5 predicted proteins | sample 9134231 | NCBI WGS metagenome assembly JAEEGL01 (sample SAMN16246548, study PRJNA631951) | gut metagenome | biome: gut microbiome; feature: rumen; material: fiber-attached | host: Bos | place: Iran: Karaj | collected 2018-10
AAACAGCTCCAACAAGATAGTTGCCGAGCAGAATATGAACGGCGATGAGATATATCTCAAGGTTGACTTCAAATTTGCCACAGTTAATTCCGACGGAAGCTCGTCAAACAATATAGACAAGGCTAACTTCTACTATTCATATGACGGTCAGAACTGGACCAAGCTCGGTCAGGAACTGTCTATGAGCTATGACCTCAAGCTCTTTACAGGCTACCGCAGCGGTATCTACAGCTATCCTACAAAGTCAACAGGCGGCTATGCAGATATCGACTTCTTCGAGTATGACCGTCAGACATGGAACGGCTGCAACGGAAGTAAGGTACTCAGCGGCTCACCTGTTATCATCGAGCCTGATGAGAACGGTTATTACTTCCACAATACATTTGATACAGGTGCTGACTCATGGACAGGCAGAGGCTCAGCAAAGGTCGCAGCTGACACATCGGAGCATTACGAAGGCGCAGGTTCGCTTGCCTGCACAGGCAGAGAAGCAAACTGGAATGGTGCTGTACGTACACTTTCCTCATCTGTATTCAAGGCAGGTCAGGAGTACAGCTTCAGCACAGTTGTAAAGTATACGGAAGGTCCTGCTTCACAGATATTCTACCTTACTCTCCAGTACAACGACGGTACTGAGGTACAGTATGACAAGATAGCTATCGTTGATGCAGTACCAAAGGGCGAGTGGGTACAGCTTGCAAATACAAATTACAAGATACCTGAGGGTGCATCAGACCTTCAGATGTATGTTGAGACAGATACAGACGAGTACAGCTTCTATGTTGATGAAGCTATCGGTGCACAGGCAGGCGTAAAGGTTGACGGTCCTCAGGCTGTTGTCACCACAACTACTACAGCACCTCCTGTTGTTACAACTACAACAGCTCCCGTACCCGTACAGGATCTCAAGGATCTGCTTAATGCAAAGGTATCCAAGTGGGGCGATGCAAACGGTGACGGCGGTGTAGATATGGGCGACGTTGTTCTTATCATGCAGTCTCTTGCAAATCCGAACAAGTATGCTCTTACAGAGCCGGGTATCTTCAATGCGGACGTAAGCGAAGCAGGCGGCGGTATTACCGCAAATGATGCTCTTGCTATACAGAAGTACCTTTTAGGTTCGATCAGCGCTCTCCCTGAGGGTTATGCTGATAATATCAAGACAGTTTCCGCACCTGCAACAACTACCACAACAACTACTACCACAACTACCACAACTACAGTTCCGAAGTCTAACTTCAGCTATAATCCTAATCTTCAGTACCGCGCAAATGACAAATACCTGAACCAGTGCTCACAGGCAGGTAAGATCGTCAAGGAAAATTATACAGGTATCAACGGAAACAAGTCAATGAATGTATATCTCCCGTACGGCTATGACGAAAGCAAGAAGTACAACGTGTTCTATCTCATGCACGGCGGCGGAGAGAACGAGAATACGATATTCAGCAACGATGTAAAGATGCAGAATATCCTCGACAATATGATAATGAACGGCGAGCTTGAGCCTATGATCGTTGTAACTCCTACATTCAACGGCTGCCCTTCAAATGACGGAAATATGGGTGCAGGCACAGTATGGAACGAAATGCGCCAGAGCATTATCCCATATGTTGAAGGCAAGTATTCAACATACGCTGAGAAGAATACTTCACTGGATAACCTCAAGGCTACAAGATATCACCGTGCATACGGCGGATTCTCAATGGGCGGCGGTTCTACATGGAATATGCTCATAAACAATCTTGATATCTGCGCATACTATATGCCTCTGTCAGGTCACTGCTGGGGCGGTGTACAGGGCGTTCAGAACGCTATCGACAAGTCAGGCTTCAGCCAGAGAGAGTACTTCGTACTTGCTGCTACAGGCGACAAGGATCTTGCATACAACAATATGCTTGGACTTATCAATCCTCTCAAGCAGGATACAAAGCGCTTCACCTACACATCTGACTTCTCAAAGGGTAATTTCTACTTCCTCGTTGCAAGCAGCAATGACGGTATCGAAAAGACTCACTGGTGGGGCTATGTAAGATGGTACATCTATGATGCCCTTCCTTACTTCTTCCACGAGGGACAGTAAATAATACGCATATATCCGTCCTTCTTAAAGGGCGGATATGGCGGAGAAAATATGATCCGTGCACATATTTACAGCTTTTTTCGTGCATAATCCAAAGTCTGATCCTATTCATTCGATACAACAATTTCCTCAGAAAAAGAAACACCGCAGCTTCTGCCATCGAAGCGGCGGCGTTTCACTATGTATTCAAATGTCATCAACGATGTTGTTTATCCAGACATTGCTGCGCACCATGAAGTAGCCGATGAATACCTTGACTATTTCGGAAAAGGTAACTACAGCAAATATGATGCGTATGTCAAATGAAGTAAAATAAGAGAGAACTGCGGCAAGCGGGATCATAAGCAGCCATGTGAAGCCGAAGTCGAAAAGGAAGGTGATACCTGTTTTTCCGCCGCTTCTCAGAGTGAAGTAGCAGGCGTTTGTGTAGCCCCACATGGGCATTGTAAGTGCCTGTATGATTATCATGTATGAGGCAAGTGAACGCACGGAAGCTTCCGTGTTGTACAGTTTCGGGAAAAGCCCTGCAATGGGCATCATACATACGGCAACAACAGCGGCTGCGGCAACTGCAAAGAAAAGCAGCTTGTTGTCAAGGTCACGGGCTTCTTTAAGCTTGTTTGCGCCAAGCTTTGCTCCCACGAGTATGGCGATGCAAGCTCCCATTTGCAGATATACTGAGCTGAAAAGATTTGTCATGGTGCTTGATATGTTCCTTGCGGCTACCACCTCGGTACTGCGGACGGAATAGCACTGTGCAACTACAGACATTCCCAGTGACCAGAGAAATTCGTTTATGAACAGGGGAGTACCTCGTCTGATTATATCTGCGGTAAGTCTGCGCGGTATGCGGAAACCGTGAAAAGCTCCCACGATGTACTTGTTTCTCTGAGGGTGAGTGTGCGCCCATACTGCCACTACAAGGGCTTCCACAGTCTTTGCGATGACAGTTGCGATAGCTGCACCCTTTACGCCCATTGCAGGCATACCCAGCTTGCCGAATATGAGACCGTAGTCAAGCAGTACGTTTATGCCAACGGCAGACATAGCTCCGACCATAGGGATACGTGTTTCTCCGCACTCGCGGACTATGCTTGAATAAGCCTGACCAATGGCAAATGGGATAAGGCTGAATACCATTATCCTCAGATAATCCATACCGTAGCCCAGTATCTCACGAGCCTGCTGAGGTTCGCTCTCCCTGCTGATGAACAGCTTTATCAGGGGTGAGCCGAAAATCTCGAATACAGCTGCTGCGGCAATGATTATAGCCGTACAGATAAGGAGCCTGAAACGGAAGGTATATTTCTGACCTTCATGGTCGCCCTTGCCGAAGAACTGCGCTCCGAATATGCTTGGACCTGCAACTGCTCCGAATACGGTAACGTTGAAAACGAATATGAACTGGTTGACAATGGAAACGCCGCTCATAGGCTCGGTACCCATACTGCCCACCATGATATTATCTATGAGACTTACGAAATTGGTGACGAGATTTTGCAGTATCATGGGTATGACCATGCTGAGAACTATCTTGTAGAACGTCCTGTCACCAATGAATTTCTTTCTGAATTGTGAAAACATAATTACCTCCTGCTGAATAGCACATATTATAGCATAAGGAGGCGCAAAAATCAAGGGGGAGATATAGATATATTACCAAAAAGGAAATAATAGTTGTATTATTATGCAGTTTATTTTACTATAATTAAGATGTTAGATAAAAATATAGCTATCATGCACAAAAGAAGATGAAATGATAGTATAGAATGGGATATTAAAATTTAATAAGGAGGAATACTATGATCCTGAAACGAATGTCAGCAATCGCTGTCAGTCTGGCAGCAGTAATGTCAGCCGTTAATGTCGGCAGCTTATCGGTTGCTTCAACAGCCGAAGGTGTGCAGGCAGCATTTTTCGTTGCGCCCGACGGAAGCGACAGCGGCGACGGCTCTCTGGGAGCACCTTTTGCTACGCTTGAAAAGGCAAGGGACGAGGTGCGCAAGATCAACGGCAATATGACAGGAGATATCGTTGTGTATCTCCGCGGCGGTGATTACCGCCTTACCGAGGCTGTTGAATTTGATACCCGTGATTCGGGTACAGGCGGATTTACTGTAAGATATGAGGCTTACGACAATGAAGTCCCTGTTATCAACGGTGCTCAGAAGGTAACAGGCTGGACTAAGTACAACGATAAGCTCTGGTCGGCACCTCTTGACAGAGACATCAAGCTGAGAAACCTTTATGTCAACGACAAACGCGCAAATATGGGCAGCGTACAGGTGCAGGCAAAGGGCGGCTACGGTGATTACAATATTACAGCAGGACAGGCTGACTGGGCATGGGACTCGGGCAAGAAGAGTGACGGTATCGTTTACGATGCAGGCTCTATGCCGAGAATTACCTCAAATTTCGATGATCTTGAGGTAGTGAACGGTACAACATGGAACGAGAATATCGTCTGCTCACGTGATATCAAGTACGACGGCGGCAGCATGATACTTCTCATGCAGCAGCCATACGGTGCTATAGCTCAGACTCCCGGCTGGGGAGCAGGCTTCTCCACAGGCGGCACTCATACCATATACAATGCCTTTTCGTTCGTTGACAGCGAGGGCGAGTTCTTCTTTGACAAGACTCAGAAGGTGCTGTACTACTATCCTCGCAGCGGTGAGGATATGACAAGTGCGGACGTTGAAGCTCCTGTTGCTGACGGACTTATAAAAATAGCAGGAAAGTCCACAAGCGACCGTGTACAGAATATCAGCTTCAGCGGCATAACCTTTGCCAATACTGACTATCAGCTCACAGAGGTAGCAGGCTCACACGGAAAGACCACCTGTCAGGCAGCTCAGAGCTATACTGCTTTTGCTGACTCCAACTGGCATTCAAAGAAGTACGAAATGGTCGATACTCTCCCTGCTGCTGTACATATTACCAACAGCGACAACATAAAGCTCACTGGCAATGTTGTAAAGCATACAGGTGCTGACGGTATCTCAATGACCAATGACGTTATCAATTCCGAGGTAAGCGGAAACTTCATTACCGATATCACTTCCAGCGGTATCACAGTAGGTCATCCACAGCATATCTACATAGGCGATGCTGCGTGGAACAATCACGAGAAGTTCCCGAAGGAGGTCGAGGGAATATGCAAGAATGACCTCATAACTCAGAATTTACTCTATGATATAAGCGTAGTACACGGCTTCGGCGGCTGTGCAGCTATTACAGCTTACTTCGTTGAGTCTGTAAATATACTCAATAATACTATTGAGAAAACTGCATACAACGGCATACATCTTGGCTGGGGCTGGTGCAACTTCAAAGACAGCACTACCTGCCGCGATAATATGATATGCTATAACAGAGTAATCAATTCGCTGAACCGACTCCATGACAGCGGCGGTATCTACACTATCGGTCAGATGCCGGGTACTGTTATCAACGAGAACTACATACAGGGCATACCTGCAGGCGGTCCGGGAGCTCCTACTTATGGACTCCACAACGATGAGGGTACTGCATACATTGAGGAGAACGACAATGTACTCGAAATAAGCCCTAATGTAACTTATACCATAAACTGCGAGGACTATGGTCAGAAGCACCACCTCACAATAAAGCGCACTTATGCTACAGTAAATAAAATGGGCAAGAACCCACCGTACAGCGATATTGATACTCCTATCGTAGTATCCGATAATGTATGGCCTTTTGCTCAGTACAAGGTGTGTGTAAATTCGGGTATATCCGATGAATACCGCAGCCTTATGCCTTCATGGCTGAAATCCGCAGCTGATTATGCGTTCCCTGCAAGCTGTGCAACTACAGGCGGCAGCAAGCTCCCTGTCAGAAAGGTTGACGGTAATATATGGATAGCTCCCGACGGCACAACAAGCTTCAAGGCAGGAACTGACATGACAAGAGCAGGCGGCAGCACAGGCAGCATAAGAACTCCTTCAGAAGAAGGCGAGTACCGTATCTACGTGCTTGACAGGGAAGGAAAGGTGCTCAGCAAGTCAAGCCATATTCTCCGTATAAAGGGAATGGGCAGCAATGACAGCAATGTTATCGAAGCTGAGAACTATGATTACAAGTCAGGCATAGACATCGAGAGCTGCTCAGAGGGCGGAAGCGATGTAGGCTATATCGAGGACGGCGACTATATAGGCTTCAAGGATATCGACCTTACAGGTGCGGATAAAATTGATTTCCGTGTAGCTTCAAACGGCTCTGACGCTGTTCTGGAAGTCCGTCTGGACTCTCCTGACGGAAAGCTCATAGGCAAGACCGATGTAACGAACACAGGCGGCTGGCAGGAATGGATAACCAAGACCTGTACCATAGAAGCCACAAGCGGCAAGCATGACGTATATCTGGTATTCACAGGCGGAGAGAGCTACCTTTTCAACATCAACTGGTGGAAGCCAAATACTCCTGCTGAGGAATACATACTCGGCGACCTCAACGGTGACGGTATAGTTGATGTATTCGACCTTTGCAGTATGCGCAATGCAGCTGTAGACGGAGATGCAGAAAGGTTCGAGGCAGCTGATATCAACGGCGACAGTGCAATTGACGAGAACGACCTTGTTCTGCTGAAAAAGTTCTTATCAGGTGAGATAAAGGCATTTGTCTGATAATGGTATAAAAGCGAAGTCCGAAGGCGGTCTTGATGACTGCTTTCGGACTTTTCTTATCTGTATTCAACGACCTCATCAAAGCTTTTGCGCGGTCTTGGGTATGGAGCTTCATCTGCGTAGCCGAGAGCAACTGCGCCTATCAGCTGTGAGGTAGTTCCGATATAGCTCACAAGCTCGTTGTACGCAAAAGAGGTATTGGCTATCCATAGTGTACCAAGTCCAAGCTCTGTAGCTTTCAGGAGCATATTTTCTATAGCTGCTCCGATGGACAGGCTGTCACATATCTCAGTGATACGTGCAAAAGGGTCTATATCCGTAAACGGAGAGCTGCCATTGGTATTCAGTACAATTATTATAGTAGGAGCTTCCTTCATTATTTTCAGTGTATTGAAAGCGTCTGAGAGCATATATTCCGAGTTTGGCATATGAGCGAGCTCTTCCTTTGTTTTTATGAGTCCATTTTCCATTGCGGTAAGGAGCTCGTTTTTGGAGCTGCCGCTGTAAACGATGAATTTCCACGGCTGTCTGTTCTTGGCTGACGGTGCAAGTATTGCAGCACTGAGTATTTCGTCTGTAAGCTTTTTGTCAACGGGACGTGAGCTGTATTTTCTTATGCTTCTTCTGTCTTTTATCTGATCCATTATTACATCTCCCGAAAAAGTTTTATTTGTATAGTTACCATTATACAATGAGTTGTTCCACGTGTCAATATGCCATATCTCAGCGTGTAAAAATAAGCGTGTTTCTTGTTGACGTTAGTTGAAAAAAGTGGTATAATAATTGGCGCAGTAATGCGAAAGGAAGATAATATGGAAAAGAATATAACTATTCGTGAGCTTACGGCTGACGATAAAGCCGAAGTTATGGCAATGATGAGGGCGTTTTACGACTCTCCTGCGGTCATACACAAGTCATCGGACAGCGTGCTCGAAAAGGACTTTGACGACTGTATCAGTGATATGCCGTTCCTGCGCGGATTTATGCTCGAACTGAACGGCGAGACGGCAGGCTACGCTATGACGGCATTGGGCTACACCACTGAATACGGCGGTATATGTGTATGGCTTGAGGATCTGTACATAAAGCCCGAGTATCGCAGATTTGGTATCGGCAGCGAGCTTTTGAAGTTTATTGAAAAGGAATTTCCGCAGGCTGTTCGCTTCAAGCTTGAGGTTGAAGAGGAAAACGAAGCGGCTTTTTCATGCTATTTCAATAAGGGCTACAGGCTCTCGCACTACGGTCTGATGACCAAGGAGACAGTATGACGGGAGTGCGTAAATTTATAAAGGCTCAGCCTGTACTTGTAATATCACTTCTGTTGGCTGCGGCAACTATGTTCATAATACCGCCCGATAAGGAGTACATCGGCTACTGCAACAGGACAGTTCTCATTGAGCTTTTCGCACTTATGGCGGCTGTAGCAGGACTGCGCAGCATAGGCATATTCGATAAGCTGACCCGTATCATACTCAGCAAAACGGGAACGGTCCGCAGACTTGGTGCAGTTCTTACGCTGATATGCTTTTTCAGTGCAATGTTTGTTACCAATGATGTTGCGCTCATAACCTTTGTGCCGTTGACGCTGCTCATCTACAGCAGTATCAATGACAGCAAAAGCCTGATACTTACGGTAGTTCTTGAAACAGCTGCGGCAAATCTGGGAAGTATGATGACTCCCGTAGGAAATCCGCAGAACCTGTTCCTGTATGATAAGTACGGACTTACAGCAATGACCTTCCTGAAAACTATGCTCCCCGTCGGAGTTGTCGGACTTGCGGCTGTAATGGGACTTACGCTGCTTTTGCCTAAGGATAAATGCAAAGCTCCCGAAAGCAGGGATACTGAGATACTAAAGTTCAAAGCGGCGGTATATACAGGACTTTTTCTTGTGTGCATTGCAGCGGTGTTCAGACTTATCCCTGACTGGGTGTGCCTTATAGCTGCACTTGCTGCGGCATTGGTATGCGATATCAAGCTGCTGGGCAAGGTGGACTATGCACTGCTTGCAACATTTGTGGGCTTTTTTGTGTTTGTTGGAAATATCGCAAGAATTGATGCTGTAAGCGACTTCTTTTCGCGTATCCTTACAGGCAGAGAGCTTATCTCTGCGGCACTTCTTTCACAGGTCATAAGCAATGTTCCTGCGGCAGTAATGCTTGCGGAGTTCACGGATAACGGTACACAGCTTCTTCTCGGAGTTGATATAGGCGGTTTCGGAACGCTTATCGCATCTCTTGCCAGCCTTATTTCGTTTCAGCTCTACCGCAAGGACGAAAAGGCTCAGACAGGCAGATATTTTGCATTATTCTCAGTGATAAACTTTGCACTTTTCGGACTTCTTTTAGGAGTTCAGTTCTTAATAAGCTAAGATAATGGGCGGATATTATCCGTCCTTTTTTATTGGTTTGTAGCTGTGAAAGTGTCTTTTTATAATAGGGCTGAAAAAGGATAAAAAACAATGGAAAACCATTGATTATCAGAAAAGATTTTTTGTAATTCTGCTGTATGCACAAAAATGATTGGCAGGATTTGTATGGAAAGTATAACAGATGCTGAGAGGTTCAAAATTAAGAAACAGAGAGCATTTGTCTTTTTATGTAATATAATGATATTATGCTTTTTTATATGTCATTATTTTGCATATAAGCACATTTGTGTGGTAAAATCGCATAAAAAAGAGACAATAAATCATTGCCAAAACGTGAACAAAATAGTATAATATAATTGATATGGGACATTATGTCCAAAAAATATAAATCATTGGGGGAATAAACAATGAATTTTAAATTAAAGAAAATTGCAGCCGCTGCTGCCTCTCTGGCAGTGGCTGTAAGCTCGAACCTCAGTATCGGCGCACCTCTCAAAGCTGATGCAGCCTACGGAAACGGCGGCAACGGTTCGGCTATCATGGAGTACCTTGACCGCGGCATCTACGCTATAAAATCGGGCAACGGTATGTTCATAAGCTGGAGATTTAATGCAAATGACGACGATAACGCTGAGTTCCAGCTCTTCCGTGATGATACTCTCATCTACACAAGCAAGGCAGGCGATCCTACCAACTACTGGGACGCACAGGGCAATTCAAGCTCAAAGTACCGCGTTGACACCCTCGTTAACGGCAATTTGGTAAGCTCAGAGGATTGCCGCTTTACCTCGGGTGCGAATTACTTCGACATACCTCTTGATGTTCCGAGAGGCGGAACTATCAACGGCGAGGCTTATACCTACTCGCCCAATGACTGCTGTGCAGGTGATGTTGACGGTGACGGACAGTACGAGATATTTGTAAAGTGGGATCCTTCAAACTCCAAGGATAATTCTCAGACACACAATCCCGACAAGGGCATACAGGGCTTTACCGGAAATGTGTATATCGACTGCTATACCCTTACGGGCAAGAAGCTGTGGCGTATAGACATGGGAAAGAATATCCGCGCAGGTCAGCACTACACACAGATGGCTGTGGCGGACTTCGACTGTGACGGAAAGGCAGAGCTTGTTACAAAGACCTGTGACGGTACTGTTGACGGTACGGGTAAGGTAATAGGCGACGGCAGCAAAAACTGGGTAAACAGCGCAGGTACTATCCTTACAGGTCCCGAGTATATGACTCTATTTGAGGGAGCAACAGGAAAGGCTCTGGATACTATTGATTTCCCTGTTCCGAGAGGCGATGCTACAAGCAATACCGCCAAGTCCACATGGGGCGACAACTACGGAAACCGCTGCGAGCGCTACAACTGCGCTATTGCTTATCTTGACGGAGTTCACCCCTCTGTTGTATACGGCAGAGGCTACTATACAAGACTTACCCTTTCGGCTGTTGACGTTGTGAACGGAAAGCTTTCAAAGAAGTGGGTATTCGATACAGGGTTTGACACCAGTAATCCTGCTTACGGCTGCGGAAACCACAACGTTATGGTTGCAGACTTCGATAATGACGGCAGACAGGAGGTCTGCATGGGCGCCTGCTGTATCGATGACAATGGAAAGCTTCTCTGGTCCACAAAGAAGATGCACGGCGATGCTATGCACATCGGCGACCTTGACCCCAACCATGAGGGTCAGGAGGTATTTATCTGCCATGAGGACGGAAAATACGGCATCTCACTTGTTGACGGCAGAAACGGTCAGATAATCTGGCACTACGACGGCGATAAGGATACAGGACGCTGCTGCGCTGACAATATCGTTGCAGGCAACGGCGGTGCTGAGTTCTGGGGCTCAAGACCTGCTAATGCAGTATTTGATGTGTCTGGTAAGCAGATAGGCAACAAATGGCCTGCCACAAACTTCCTTATCCACTGGGACGGCGATTTGGAGCGTGAGCTTCTTGATGATATCACCATTACAGACGGTGCGGCAATAAACAACTATCCTGTAATATTTACAGCTAATGGCTGTGCTTCAAATAACGGCACAAAGGCAGTTCCTTGTCTTACAGCAGACCTCTTCGGTGACTGGCGTGAGGAGCTTATCCTGAGAACTGAGGATAACTCAAAGCTCCGCGTATGGTGTACAAATACCGAAACAAAGTACCGCATAACTACTCTCATGCACGATATGCAGTACCGTATGCAGTGCGGCTGTCAGCAGTCCTCATACAATCAGCCTCCGCACACAAGCTTCTACCTTGGCACAGAGGCTCAGCTCCCTGCAAGA
>JAEEGL010115588.1_pt1 | contig 11400 bp, 9 predicted proteins | sample 9134231 | NCBI WGS metagenome assembly JAEEGL01 (sample SAMN16246548, study PRJNA631951) | gut metagenome | biome: gut microbiome; feature: rumen; material: fiber-attached | host: Bos | place: Iran: Karaj | collected 2018-10
CACCATCGGCATCGACACCCCCGAGGTGGTACGCCAGAAGGTGGAGGAGGCCCGTCCCTATAAACTTATCAAGGTAAAAATGGGTCTGGACCGTGACCAGGAGACGATTGACATCATTCGCGAGATGATGCCCGACGTGCCCATCTGTGTGGACTGCAACCAGGGTTGGAATGACAAAGAGCATGCGCTGGAGATGTGCCACTGGCTGAATGAGCGCAACTGCTTGTTCGTTGAACAGCCTTTCGACAAGACGTGGATCGATGAGACGGCATGGCTGCGCGAGCGTTCACCGCTGCCCATCATTGCCGATGAGGCCTTCCAGCGCCTGCCCGACATCGTCAAGTTCAAGGGCGTGTATGATGGCATCAACATCAAGCTGATGAAGAGCACCGGTCTGTACGAGGCCCACAAGATGGTGACCCTGGCACGTGCCCTTGACATGAAGGTGATGATCGGTTGCATGACCGAGACCTCGTGTGCCGTGACTGCTGCCGCCAACCGGTCGCCTGTGGTTGACTATGCCGACTTGGATGGCAACCTGCTGATTGCTAATGACCGCTTTACGGGCATGACAGTCGAGAACGGCAAGATTACCTTGCACGACCGTCCTGGCCTGGGTATTAAACTTCTTAAAGAATAAACTACTATCAACTGAATGAACAAACCCTATTGGGGACTGTGTGCCCTGCTGCTTGCCGCATTTGTGTTTTTTGCCGCCTTGTCGTTCTGTCAAGACGGCATCAGTGTGGGCACATTTGAGTTAAAGACAGCTTCGTTTGCCCAAAACATGCGGGACCTGTTTGAGGTCCCCGTGAAGGCAAAAGTTGACACCATGGAGAAGGACGACAAGTGGCGAGCTCCCGTTGACACCACCGCCAAGAACATCCTGTTTATCGGCGACTCGATGCTCGAGGGCTTGGCACCGCGTCTTGCCGCCTATTGTGATGTGAGCGGACACACGCTGGTGGAGGTGATCTGGTACAGCAGTTCCACGCTGTGCTGGGGAGAGTCGGCACGTCTCACCGAGCTGATTAACAAGTACCAACCCAACTATATTTTCGTGTGTCTGGGTGCCAACGAGCTGTATGTCCCCGATATCAAGCGGGCGCGCCGTCCCTACTTGAAGAAGATGCTTGCCGAAATCGGTGAAATCCCCTATGTGTGGATCGGGCCGCCCAACTGGGATGAGGATACGGGTATCAACGACCTGCTGGCTCAGGAATTGGGACGTGGCTGTTTCTACCTGAGTGCCAATGACAAGTTTGAGCGCAGCCGTGACGGAGCACATCCCACACGCGCGTCGGCCCAAGAATGGATGGACCGTGTCATCAAGTGGATGGACTCCTCCAGCGCCCATCCCATCCGCCTGAACCAGCCCAAGGTGGCTACCACCCGCGCATCGCGCATTGTCGTTTATCAACCCCCTGTGTGAACCATGTTGCTCAATAGTATTGACATATCGCAACTGCTGTCACTGTTTGTCTTCAACCGTGACGAGCCCTTGCTGTTCACCAGTGGCTTGTTCTGGATACTGTTCCTGGTGTTCCTGCCGCTGTATGCGATGTTGAAGTCACAGCGCAAGAAGATGATGGTTTTTGTCATCGCCTTCAGCTTGTACTTCTTCTACAAGTCCAGTGGCTTGTTCTTCCTGTTGCTGGTGGCAACATCGATATTCGACTGGTGGGTGGCTCAGTTCATTGACTCGAGCAAGAACCGCACCGAGCGGCGCATCGCCCTCACGGTGTCGCTGGTCTTCTCGCTGGGCATCCTGCTGTTTTTCAAGTACAGCAACTTCGTGATGTCCAATCTCGAGGCGCTGATTGGCGGCAATTTCCAGCCCTTGGACTTGATACTGCCGGTAGGAATTTCGTTCTACACATTCCGCACCATCAGCTATGTGGTCGATGTGTACAAGAAGAAGATTGAGCCGGTTTACGACTTTACGGAATACCTGTTCTTCCTCTCTTACTTCCCGTGCCTGGTGGCAGGTCCCATTGTGCGTGCCCGCGACTTCATACCGCAGCTGCGGGAGAACAAGCCCGCGACACGCGACATGATTTACGGCGGCTTGTGGCTCGTCATGTTGGGTATCCTGAAGAAGGCGGTCTTTGCCGACTATATCGCGCAGTATAACAATATCGCCTTTGGCAACCCCACGGGCTACACGGGCTTTGAGTTGCTGATGGCAGTGCTGGGATTCACGATGCAGATTTATTGTGATTTCTCGGGTTATAGCGACATGGCAATCGGTTTGGGCAGTATCATGGGTTTCGACTTGGGTATCAACTTCAACTTCCCGTACCGCTCGCTCAACGTCACCGAGTTCTGGCGCCGCTGGCACATCACCCTGTCGATGTGGTTGCGTGACTATGTGTACATTCCCTTGGGAGGCAACCGCAAGGGTAGGGCACGCCAGTATTTCAACCTGATGGTGACAATGCTGTTGGGTGGTCTGTGGCATGGTGCGGCGTGGACCTTTGTCGTGTGGGGTGCGGGGCATGGTATCGCCCTGTGTGTCCACAAGCTGTGCAAGACGTGGCTTGACAAGATCGCGAGCACACCGCTGACCCGCTCGGTGTCATGGCTGATGACATTCTGCCTGGTGGCTTTCCTGTGGATTTTCTTCCGCGCCAGCACCTTCGAGGCAGCGGGGCAGGTCATCAGCATCATCTTCACCGATTTCGAATGGGCCTATCTGCCGGTATTCCTGGTGCGTCGCAGCACCTGGTGCATCATGCTGACCATCATCTTTGCCCTGCACTTTGTTCCCTCCCACATTTGGGACAAGATGCGGGAATGGTTCGTCGCCACGCAGTGGTGGGTGAAGCTGGTAATGTTTATCATTCTTATCCAACTGGTATTGCAATTTGCAAGAGCTACGGTTCAGCCCTTCCTGTATTCCCAGTTTTGATAAGTAGAGATTTTTTTGTAAATTTGCACAATAATTTACAGTTGCTTTAGTTAAAATTATTGTAATAAGCTTATTGACGATAGCAATGAAGAATGTGATTCAGGGCAGTTTGATCACAACATTCAGGTGTAATGCTCAGTGTAACATGTGCAACATCTGGAAGTTTCAGACCAGCCCGAGCGAAGAAATAGACGCCTCCTACTATGAGAAACTGCCCGCGGGGTTGCGCATCAACATCACGGGTGGTGAGCCCACGTTGCGTCAAGACATCGACAAGATTTTTGAAATCCTCTATCCCAAATCACGACTTCTTGAACTGAGCACCAACGGTTATAACACACAGAAAATTGTTGAGCTCGCCAATAAATATCCAAACATTCTCATTCGTGTGAGCGTTGAGGGGTTGCCCAAGATCAATGACGCCAAGCGAGGCATTAAGGATGGCTTTGACCATGCCTTGCGCACGATGCTTGAACTCAAGAAGACCAAGTGCAAGAACATCGGATTCTCGGTGGTCATTTCACCCGATAACTACAAGGACCTGATACATCTCTATGACCTGTGCGTCGCTCTTGACGTGGAACTGGGTAACAGCGCTGTGCACAATTCTTGGTACTTCCACAAGGAGGACAACCAGATTGAGAGTGAGGAAGCGCTGCGCCAGCATGAGCTGTTTGTCAAGGCGTTGCTCACCAGCAAGCGTCGTCACTTCAAGGATCGCCTGAAGGACTACGGTCGTGCCTATTTCAATCGCTCGATTCATCGTCGCCTGCGTGGTGACACCGACGAGTACCGTCCGCCTTGCGGCGCGTTGAGCGACTTCTTCTTCATCGACCCGTGGGGCAATGTCACGCCCTGTAACGGCAGCTGTGAGGAATGGAAGCTGGGCAACATCAAGGAAGAATCCTTTGAGAACATCATGAACAGTGACAAGGCCCGCGAAGCAATGGAAAAGGTGCGCAGCTGCAAGCGCAACTGCACCTTCATCGTCACCGAGCGTCATGACATGGTGCGCCGTCCCTGGGTGCCCATCATGTGGGTGCTCAAGAACAAGTGGCGCATACGCAAGGGCCAGGACCTGTGCTGGGACTGATTTCTTTAGTTAGGAGTTAGAAGTTACATTATCTAACAACTAAAGACTAAGGACTAAAAACTAATGAAGACAATAGCGGTGATAGGCACACGCGGTTTCCCTGGCATCCAGGGAGGTGTTGAGTCTCACAGCTATCATCTTTATACCCACATGGAGGATGTCCATGTGAGAGTTTATCGGCGCCGAGCCTATCTCACTGAGCAATCGGCCCAGACTTTTCCCAATATCGAATACGTTGACCTGCCCTCGACGCGCATCAAGGGTTTTGAAGCAGTGTGGCACACCCTGCTGTGTGTGTTGCACATCATCTTCCATCGCCCCGATGTGGTGCACATTCACAATATCGGTCCGGGCATGTTCGCCCCGTTGTTGCGATTGGTGGGCCTGCCGGTGGTGCTGACCTATCACAGCCCCAACTATGAACATGCCAAGTGGAACACGTTCGCACGATGGCTTTTGCGCCAGTGTGAGCGTTTGTCGTTGAGTTTCAGCAACCGTGTCATCTTTGTCAACAAATACCAGATGGAGAAATGCGGCGCCCTTGACAAAAGCGTCTTTATCCCCAATGGCATTGACCCCGTGACCCGCAGTGATGACATCTCATTCCTCGAGGAGCATCGCATCCGGCCCGGCGGTTATCTGCTTGCTGTGGGACGGCTGACGCCGGAGAAAGGCTTTGAATACCTCGTCCAGGCGGCCAACCGTTTGCCGCAAGTCAATCAGGTGGTTATTGCCGGTGCGAGTGACCACGACAGCGCATATCGTGAGCAGCTGGGAAGGCTCGACACGGGCCATAAAGTGGTATTCACGGGATTCACCACAGGTGAGGACCTGCGACAGCTTTATAGCCATGCCCGCGCTTTTGTCCTGCCGTCGGTCAACGAGGGCTTCCCTATGGTGCTGCTTGAGGCGATGGCCTACGGGTTGCCCCTGCTGTGCAGCGACATCCCCGGCACTCGTCAGGTCGATCTGCCCGAGCAAGATTACTTCACCGTCAAGGATGTCGATTCCCTGTGTTCTTCCATATCCCGATTGTTGGATGAAGCCCCGGGCAAGCCATTACATTATGACTTGCAACCCTATAACTGGCAATCGATCGCCAGCCAGACAAAAAATCAATTATTCGCGTAATCAGTCTTACAGACGATTGACTTCCTTGACGCCCTTGATGTTAAGAATCTTCTTGATGAGGTCGTCAAGCAGGCTGATGTTGCTGATGTTCACGCTGAGCATGCCCTCAAACAGACCGCCCTCGGCTTGAATCGAGATGCTGCGCAGCAGACAATTGTCGGTCTTGTTGATGACCGAAGTGATTGACGAGACGATGCCGATGTCGTCACGGCCCAACACCTTGAGGGTGGCGACGAACTGGTTGCCGGCCTTGCCGGTCCAGCGTGTGCGGATGATGCGGTAGGGATAACGCTCTTTCAGGTGGTGCAGGTTCTTGCAGTCTGTGCGGTGAATCTTGATGGCACCGTCGCTGGCGATGAAACCCTGAATGCGGTCGCCGTAGATGGGATTGCAGCATCGGGCGAGTTTGTAGTTGACGCCCTTGACATCATCCCCGATAGTGAGTATATCGTTGTCGTTGCGATCCTCATGGGTCTGTGATTGTTGAAGCACAAACTCCTCGGCAGTGCCGCGCGGAGTGATAGCCTCGCTCTGCTTGGCGTTTAAGGCTTCGTACTGCTCGACAACGGTATTGACATCGATGATATTTTCCTGTATGGCAGCATAGAATTCGGTGGTGGTCTTGTAGCCCATCTTCTTGATGACACGGGCCAGTGTGGCATCATCGGGTTCTATCTTGCGGTTCTTGAAGCGTCGTTGCAGCGTCTCGCGTGCCAGTTGCGCTTGGCGGGCACGGCGTTCGTTGATGGCATTCTTGATCTTGTTGCGCGCACGGCTGGTCACTGCAATGTTGAGCCAGTCGAGACGTGGCGTCTGGGTCGTCGAAGTGATGATTTCGACGGTGTCGCCGCTCTTGAGCCGATAGTTGATCTTCTGGTTCTTGCCGTCGACCTTGCCGCCCATGCAGGTGCTACCCACACGGGAGTGGATGTGGAAGGCGAAGTCCAGAATGGTCGCTCCCTGTGGCAGGCGGATGAGGTCGCCCTTGGGCGTGAAGACAAACACCTCGTTGTTGTACAGGTTGGTGTCCATGTTGCGCATCAGGCTCATCTGCCCTTCTTGTCCGCTGGCCTCGAGCATTTCGCGCACCTCGTTCATCCACTTGTCCACATCGCCTTCACTCTTGACGCCCTTGTAACGCCAGTGGGCTGCGACACCGCGTTCGGCCGTCTCGTCCATGCGGCGGGACCTGATCTGTACCTCCACCCACTTGTTCTCCGGGCCGTAAACCGTGATGTGCAACGACTCATAGCCGTTGCTCTTGGGGATAGTGATCCAGTCCTTGAAGCGCGAGGTGTTGGCCTTGTAGATGTCCGTGACGATGGAGTAGGCGAGCCAGCAGGCGCGTTTCTCATCTTTGGGCGTGGTGTCAAGGATGATGCGTATGGCGAACAGGTCGTAGATGCCCTCGAGGTCAACACCCTGTTTCACCATTTTCTGCCAGATGCTGTTGATGGACTTGGTGCGCCCTTTCAACTCAAACTTCAGACCCTCCTGCTTGAGCCTTTCGTCGATGGGCTTGATGAAGTCCTTGACATATTGGTCACGTTCCTCTTTGGTCTCTTGCAGGCGGTTGGCAATTTGAGTAAAGATTTTGCGGTTCAGGTATTTGAGTGAAGTATCCTCTAGCTCGGTCTTGATGGCATACAGGCCCAGCTTGTGTGCCAACGGGGCATACAGGTAGCGTGACTCGCTGGCAATCTCGTGGACAAATTTCTCGTTGGGGTGGTGGTTGATGGCCCTCATGAGCGCCAGACGGTCGACTGTCATGATGAGGATGACACGCACGTCCTCGGCAAACGAGAGCAGCAGTTTGTGAAAATTCTCGTTCTCGACGGCTGCCTGTTTCTTGTACAACGGGGCCACATGCAGCAGACCGTGCACCACTAGGGCAATATCTTCACCGAACAGGGACTTCACGCGAGGCACATCAAGGTAGTCGCCACGGCACAGGTTATAAATCAGCGTGGCGATGACCATGGTGCGGTCGGGGGCAATGCTCTCACACAGGGTGAGGGCGGTGCGCAGGTGCCGCAGCACGGGATTCAGACCGTACTGGTCGCGGCGAAAGATGCCGGCCTCCTTGATGCCCCGTTCAATCAACCCGTGCACCTTGTTGATGTCATGGTACGACAATTGGTTGCCCAGCTTGTCATTCAAGTCCTTGACTAGCTGAAGCAACTCTTGGCGTTCGGTGGCTGTGAAGTAGTCCTGCATCTGCTGTAACGGGTGAAAATCTTTTTATTTCAAGCAAAATTACTCTTTTTGTGTCAATTTGCTTGCATGAATGGCTACAAAAAAGTAACTTTGGGGGAAAATTTATAAAACCATCATAGCTATGTTGAACGAGAAAGATAAACAACTGATGGCCGCAAAGGGCATCACCGAGCCCGTCATCGAGGCTCAACTCAAGCGCTTTGAGACCGGTTTCCCCTGGCTCAAGCTCGAGGCTGCCGCAACAGTGGGTAATGGCATCACACGCCTTGACGCCAAGCAGCAGGCGCAGTGTGTCAAAGCATGGAAGGAGTTCCAGACAGGCGGAGCCACCATCGAGAAGTTCCAGCCGGCGTCGGGTGCCGCAAGCCGCATGTTCAAGAACCTGTTCGCCTTCATTAACGAGGGAAAGTCGGCACCTGAGAGCGATTTTGAGAAACAGTTCTTTGAGGGCATCACCCAGTTTGCCTTCTTCCCCCAGCTGAACAAGACCTGTGTGAACTTGTATAAGAACAACGTGGCAGAATTGACCGAGGCGGGCCGTTATGCCGATGTGCTCAAGGCTTTGCTGTTGCCCGAGGGCATGAACTACGGTGCCTTGCCCAAAGCCCTGCTCAAGTTCCACCGCGCTGCCGCAGGAACGGTCCACACGCCGCTTGAGGAACATCTGGAGGAAGGCGCTCAATATGCCGCCGACAGCCTTCGCCGTGTGAGCATCCACTTCACCGTTTCACCCGAGCATCGTGCAGGTTTTGAGAAACTCATCAAGGCCAAGGTTCCCTTGATGGAGAAAGTGTGGGGTGTGAGGTATGATATCAGTCTGAGTGAGCAAAAGGCCTCGACCGACACCATCGCAGTGAACATGGACAACACCCCATATCGCGATGCTGGCGGTAATCTGCTGTTCCGTCCTGCCGGCCATGGCGCCCTGTTGGAAAACCTCAACGAGCGTGACGCCGACGTGGTGTTCATCAAGAATGTGGACAATGTCGTTCCCCTGCGTCTGCGCAGTGTGAGCACCCGCTACAAGAAGATTTTGGGCGGTTACCTCGTGACTGTTCAGCGTCAAATCAGGAAATACCTCGAGATGCTCGACAAGGACTCTGTCAAGAGCAGTGACCTCAAGGCGATGCTGCGTTATGCCCAGCAGACCTTGTGCATCAGCGATAAAGCGACCGATGGCATGGACGATGCAGCCCTTGCCGCTTGGCTGCGCGACAAGCTGAATAGGCCCATCCGCGTGTGTGGCGTCGTGCCCAACGAGGGAGAGCCTGGCGGTGGACCCTATCTGGCCTTTAATGCCGATGGATCGGCTTCGCCCCAGATTCTGGAGTCGGCCCAGATCAATCCCGATGACTCTGCCGCTGTAGAGATGATGAAGGGCGGCACCCACTTCAACCCTGTTGACCTGGTGTGCTACATCAAGGATTACAAGGGCATCAAGTTTGACCTGCGCAAGTTTGTGGACAACGAGACAGGTTTTATCAGTATCAAGAGCAAGGACGGTGTGGACATCAAGGCACTGGAGTTGCCCGGCTTGTGGAACGGCTCGATGAGCAACTGGAACACCATCTTTATCGAGGTGCCCATCGATACCTTCAACCCTGTCAAGACGGTCAACGACCTGTTGCGCAAGGCCCACCAGTAATTGTAAGGAGCCAGGAAGGGACGATTTATGATGAAGAGAGTATTGTTTGTCCTGCTGGTGGCATTGACGGCGATAGGAGCCAGTGCTCAGCACGATAATGCCCAAGACGACAGGGTGGACACCGTTTATACCGTCCATCCCATAACCCAAGACCAGTTCAAACAACTGATTGCGGACTATGAAGCGCGGGACTGGAACATGGTGAGCCCCAGGCCTGTAGTCGTTGATTTCTATGCCGACTGGTGCGGGCCATGCAAGCGTTTGGAACCCATCCTGCGTGACGTCGCCCATCACTATCAGGGAGCGGTGGATTTTTACCGCATCAATGTTGATCAAAACACTGATATTGCAGTGGCATTTCAGGTGCGCAGCATTCCTTACTTGCTGATTTGCCCCCTTCAGGGAGAACCCAAGGAGGTCATTGGCCTCTATCCTATGGAGGAATACATCCGCGTCATCGACCTGGCATTAGGGCAATAACAGAGCGTTTCTATCAAAGCACACGACTGAGTAAACACCTCAGCAGATGAATTCGGGGTGATGGGCAGTATGACAAGCTGGTGGAATCCACTGCCAACGGTTTCGCTCCCATTGACCTGGAATAACAATTCGGTCGTTTGGGCATCGGCAGGCAAGAACCAGTTATAGTAAAACTGCCGATTGACGGATAAAGGGTCGAGGGTGTGTTGTCATTACGACTCGGTATGACTTCTTGAATCCGGAGATAATAGACAAAAATGACCCGTCGACGGTAGAGCCGCCGACGGGTTTTGTATGTTGGGCGAGGCATCGCCTCGGGATTCAATCGTATTTCAGCCTTTCGCTTCGAGCCTTTTCGTATTTACTGATAGCCCTGTTGTACTGCTTGATGGCTCTGTCACGCGCCCTTTTTGCTGCATCCAACTCATTTGACTGCCTTGCAAGAAGTTCCTTCATCTCCAGGTCTTGTCTGGCAATCAGTTCGTCGGTGACACCAGCCAAGCGTTCCTGGGCATGTTTCTTCTTGAGTGACTCTCTCTCGCTCATGTGTTTCTGCTGCAGCTCGATGTAAGCGTCCTGGGCCTCAGTTTTCATTTCTTCGGCATTACTCAGCTCATCATCGGATTTGGTCACTCTCTCGATAGCTCTGTATCTCTTCACAGTTTCCTTGTCATCCTTGTTGCCGCTCTTGTTTCGGTTCTGGGCATTGGCTCTCTTTTGCTGGGCTACCTTCTCGCGTCTCTCGGCGTCTTTTCTTGCGTCATTGGCCTGCTGTTGCTGAGTCGATGCCTTCTGCTGGTTGACCTGCTTGGGTGACTCGTTCTTTTCCCTGGATGACATGGCCTTCTCCTTGGCAACATGCGCGCGCTCCTTGGCTGCGTCGGTCGTCCCGGTGGTGTTGATTTTCTGAGCCTGGGTGTTCTGTGACTGGGCCAGTGCAGTCGAGGTCGCTGCGAAGCTTAAAAGCACTGCCAGTAATATCATCTTTTTCATAATCGTTGAGTTTTTATAGTTAAACTTTTTCTTTCTATTATTTAGACTTGAAATCCATAAAAGAGTTTAACGGACGCAGGCCTCTTGGCTGATAAATGAAAGGTTTCGGTAGTGTTTTAATGTCGTTTCATTAGGGTGAAAAATTAGACGTCTGCCTCTCTCAACAAGCATCAAAGAGGATAAAATGCAGAAAAAACGCGGCTTTTGATTGTCAGTTCAAAAGTTTTGTGTAACTTTGCACCGCTTTTCGCAAAAAATATTATTAATCAACTTATTTTAAACGATTTATGAACAAGTACGAAACCGTTTTCATTTTAACTCCCGTTTTGTCTGATGATCAGATGAAGGAAACGGTAGAAAAGTTCAAGAAGGTGCTCACCGACAATGGTGGCAACATCGAGAACGAAGAGAACTGGGGATTGCGCAAGCTCGCTTATCCCATCGAGAACAAGAACACTGGTTTTTACACCCTGGTTGAGTTTGAGGGTGAGCCCACCATCGTTGACAAGCTGGAAACCGCTTTCCGTCGCGATGAGAAGGTGATCCGTTTCCTCACCTTCCGTCTGGACAAGTACGCTGCCGAGTACGCTGTTAAGCGTCGCGCCGTGCGCAAGGCCAAACAGGAAGAGCGCGCCGCTCAGGAGGCTGCACAGGTCGAGGCTGCTCCCGTAGTGGAGGAGGCTCCCAAGGCTGAGGAAGCACCCGTTGCCGAGGCATGAGAAAAACCAATTAGAGTAAAACTTAATTAAGGAAGTAAAAACAATGGCACAAGAACAAATGAGGCCCAATAACCAGGGCGAAATCCGTTACCTGACTCCGCTGTCAGTTGACACCCGCAAGAAGAAATACTGCCGTTTCAAACGCAGCGGTATTAAGTACATCGACTACAAGGATCCCGAATTCTTGAAGAAGTTCCTCAACGAGCAAGGC
>JAEEGL010190260.1_pt1 | contig 11400 bp, 9 predicted proteins | sample 9134231 | NCBI WGS metagenome assembly JAEEGL01 (sample SAMN16246548, study PRJNA631951) | gut metagenome | biome: gut microbiome; feature: rumen; material: fiber-attached | host: Bos | place: Iran: Karaj | collected 2018-10
CGAAAAAATATCTATATTTGCACTTGATTTCTGTCTTAATTAAGATTAAAGATTTAACATTAAACATTAAAAATGAGATAAATCAAGGACGAGAGTCTGAGATTGTAAAACATAGATAGCAATTTGTACATTTATAATTAATCATTTAAATTTTAAACGCTATGGGATTTATTAAAGAATTCAAAGAGTTTGCCATGAAGGGCAACGTGATGGACATGGCAGTCGGCGTCATCATCGGTGGTGCTTTCGGTAAGATCATTTCCAGTTTAGTAGAGGATGTCCTGATGCCTATCATCAGTTTAGCAACAGGTAACATCAGCTTTACAGATCTTTTCGTTACACTGGATGGAAGCAAGTACAACACACTTGCCGCTGCCAAGGAAGCCGGTGCAGCCGTCTTTGCCTATGGTCAGTTCATTCAGAACATCATTGACTTCATTATCATCGCATTCTGTATCTTCCTGATGATTAAGGCAATGAACAAACTCAACCGCAAGAAGGAAGAGCCTGCTCCTGAGGCTCCTGCTGGACCAACCCAGGAAGAACTGCTCGCAGAGATCCGTGACCTGCTGAAGACGAAATAAATCAAGAAATTCATCCTATTATATAATATAAGGTGGCAAATGTTTGCCACCTTATATTTATTGTATAACTTTGCAACCGAAAATCGAATGATTTAGGATAATGAAGACTTTGGACTTTAAGCCGAAGATGGTTTCGGCACTCAAGAATTACAACAAGAAAACATTTGTTGCCGATTTAATGGCGGGTATTATTGTGGGCATCGTGGCCCTTCCCCTTGCCATTGCCTTTGGTATTGCCAGTGGTGTTTCCCCTGAGAAAGGTATCATCACTGCTATCGTTGCCGGACTCATGATCTCCCTCTTCGGAGGCAGCAAGGTACAGATAGGCGGACCGACCGGTGCATTTATCGTCATCGTCTACGGCATCATCCAACAATATGGTATGCAGGGGCTGACTGTCGCCACACTGATGGCAGGTGTCTTCCTCATTCTCTTGGGAGTCCTTCGTCTCGGTACTATCATCAAGTATATCCCCTATCCAATCGTTGTCGGCTTCACCAGCGGTATCGCCGTCACCATCTTTACTACACAAATCAAAGACCTCTTTGGCATGACGATGGATGTCGTGCCCAGTGACTTCATTGAGAAATGGATTGCCTATATCTCCCATATTGGGAATATAGACCCCTGGAGTGCCGTCATGGGTATTGCCAGTGTGATTATCATTGCCGTGATGCCCCGTTTCTCGAAGAAAGTACCTGGCTCCTTGGTTGCAATTATCATCATCACGATTGCTGCTTTGTTGCTGAAGCAATATGCTGGTGTGACTTCTATCGAGACCATTGGTGACCGTTTCAGTATCAATTCGCAACTACCCGGTGCCGTCGTTCCTGCCCTCTCATGGGAGACCATCAAGGGACTGGTAGGACCTGCCGTCACCATCGCCGTACTCGGTGCCATTGAATCGTTGCTCTCCGCCACCGTTGCCGACGGTGTCATCGGCGACCATCATAACTCCAATACAGAACTCATCGGACAGGGTATCGCCAACATCGCCTCTCCACTCTTTGGTGGTATTCCTGCAACAGGAGCCATTGCCCGTACGATGACGAACATCAACAATGGAGGACGTACCCCGATGGCCGGCATCATCCATGCCGCCGTTCTGTTGCTCATCTTCCTGTTCCTCATGCCCCTTGCACAGTATATTCCGATGGCATGTCTTGCTGGAGTGCTGGTCGTCGTCTCCTATGGTATGAGCGGTTGGCGTTCTTTCCTCGCCATGCTGCGCAACCCGAAAAGTGACATCACCGTATTACTGATTACTTTCTTCCTCACCATCATCTTCGACCTCACCGTCGCCATCGAGTTCGGTCTTATCTGTGCCTGTCTTTTGTTCATGCGCCGTATGGCTGAGACCACAGAGGTACATGCCATTCTCAACGAAATTGACCTTAACGAGGATGCGGATATGGAGCGCGGTAACCTGGAGCACCTTACCATTCCCGAGGGTGTGGAGGTCTATGAGATTAACGGTCCATATTTCTTCGGGGCCGGTAACCGTTTCGAAGATATCATGGCACGCTATGGTAACCGTCCGAAGGTACGTATCATCCGAATGCGCAAGGTTCCGTTCATCGACTCCACCGGTCTGCATAATCTGGAGAACATGTGTCTGATGAGCCAAAAGGAAGGCATTACCGTTGTCCTTTCCGGTGTTAACGAGAAAGTCGAGGCTGTCCTGAAGCGTAACAATTTCAATGCCCTTTTAGGCGAGGAGAACATCTGTAACCACATCGACCTTGCCTTGGCACGTGCCAACGAGATTGTAGCGGAGCGCTAATCATCCATTAAGACAGCCTCTTCCACATCCTCATCGTCTACAGGAATAACGTCTTCGTCTTTTCTTTCCCTAGACTCTTCAGCCTGCTGGGGTGTAAGTAGTTGCTTTATTTGTTCTCTTTGCAGCCACCCCCAAACGGCAAAGCCAAGTAACAATACATAGATGAGGAACGCCCACCAGGATGTATACCACGGACCTTCGATAGTGATGTCTAGTTGGCTTTCAGTATCTCCCATCGTCCCGTCATCTTTCAGCATCCGCACACAAAGGGTATAACTGCCTGCAGGAAGCCCCATATAGGTGATGTCAGAATTGGAGGAAGTGGTTTTGATCCACTTGTCATTAAAGCCTTTCAGTCGATAGACGAAACGGGTATGGTTCTTGACACCGCCATTATTCGATGCCATTTGTATCGTAAACTGATTCTCACCGGACTTCAAAGTAATAGAACGTTCCAAGTCAAGTGCTTTTTTCAAAAGGACACGTCCGTTATACTTCGTGCCGACCTCTATTTCATCATTAAAGAGAACCAAGCCGCTGAATACCGGTTTCTCATCATTTCCGCCGTCATCCAGATGCCGGGTATTGATGATATCCAGTCCATCCTGACCTCCTACCAACAAATATCCAGTACGGGTATAACAGATGGCACGTTGATTGAACGGACCAGGTTGCAGACCGTCACGGTCATTATAGCTGCGCACAGCAAAAGACCAACGCCCGTCCTCTTCCTTCTGTGGGGTGACATTGGAGATACCATGATCGGTGACTACCCACATCGAGTGTCTGGCATCCTCAGCGAGTGAAACAACATTGGAGCCATAGAACCCGGATTTCATATCCAGCAACTGCATTTGTCCCGCTTTCCGGTCATACACGCTCACACCTGACGGAGATGCCTGCCATAGCAAGCCACGACTATCCATCAGTGCCTGCGTTGTTGCCGAGGAAATAGTAACAGTATTGTCATCGTGAGGTTTTGCCAGATTGATGACCTTCATCGTCTTGGGGTTGATGAGTGCACAGTATTCCGAATTACCTGCCAATATCCATCCGTTGGATGCGCGGGAAATACTATTCGTCCATACCGTCTTGATAGTAGAATTATCTTCTGTGAAAGAACGCTGACGACCTGTATGTTTATCCATCCGTACTACGCCACCACCCAGGACACCAATCCAGATATTTCCCCAGTAGTCTTCTGTAATCCCCCAGATATTATTGGTCATAAATGCACTGCCCGGTGTAGATACCGTGTAATTCTTCCATTGTCCGTTCTTGTATCTCAGCAAACCTCCTTCCCATGTTCCAAACCATAGACTGCCGTCACTTGCCGCATAATTACCTACCACGATATCACTGGACACCCCAAGGGTCTGCTTGGTATAGGTCTCAACAACCTCCAGCGTCTTCGGCTCTACTTTTAGGATACCACCACTGTTCAATCCCAGCCAGTAATAACCTTCATTATCTTCACATATACCATTGATATCTCCCAGGGCAAGACTGTTGAAGTTGGTCATGGCATCCGCACTCATGGCTATTCCGTTTTTATAGGTAGTTATCCACATCCTGCCAAGCTGGTCCTGATACAGATGCTTTGCCGTAATATCCGGCAAGGATGTTTCGTCGCCTTTGACATTCGTGAACTGACGCCATTCTTTGTTCTTGAAATCGAGCAACAAGACTCCCATGTGGTCTGTTGCCACCCACAGCAAACCTTTCTGGTCATAACGGACTTCCCAGACTATGATGTCGTCAGGTACGTTAGTAAATCCTTGGGCACGCATCAGTTCTGTCAAGGAAGTATACCAGCGTTTCTCCTGAGGAACATAGATATAGGTGCCTACAGAATGGGTAATCACCCATATAAGTCCCTGATGGTCCACATAAACCCAATAGTCATTATAGGCATTCAGGTTTTTCTTCACATGGTCTTCTTTCCACAACACCTTGCCCTGCTCACCGTTCACACACATCAGTTCGCCAAGGTTTGATACCATCAGCATGCCTTCCTTGGTCTCAGCATAGGCAGTGATGCCAAATTCCTTGGTGAAAGCCAACGGTCCATAGCCGAAAGGAATCTGTTTGATGTACTTACGATGGGGGTCGTAATAGTAGAAACCGTTATCGTATGTCTTAATCCAATAGTTTTTCTTAGAGTCGACATACATGCTCTCCACTCCTCCTTTGATGCCTTGTTGGGCAAGCCATACAGAGGGAGAACGGTCTACTTTCTCTGTCACGGGATCGTATATGGAATAGTTCATTCCATGATCTATCCATAAGCGTCCGTCATGTCCCTCCTGAATCTCGTCAATACGATTACTACGCAACGTCATGGTGTCGCGCTCAAAAGAGTAGAAAGTCCTGAACCGATAGCCATCATAACGGCATAAGCCGAACTGTGTACCCAGCCAGACATATCCGTGGGAATCCCGCAAGACACTGTTTACCTGAGAGTTCGATAATCCATCACGGGTATCTAAACGGCGGAACTTCACATCTGGAATCACTGCCATGGCGACAGATGAAACCAAGAGTAATAGAAGAACTATACAGAAGGACTTTTTGTTCATTGGTATGAATTATTTCAGTTTGTATCTGCAAATATACACCTTTTTCGCAATACTACCAAACAAATCTCGATTATTGTTTTTGACAGCGGAGATATTTAGAATATGATTCTTTCAGCCTCGGCACGGGCTGGTTTACCTGTTTCCGTCATGGGAAGACGGTCAATATGGAGGTATTGGCGAGGCTTCCAGTATTTGGGTAATACCGCTTGGCAACATTGGCGGACGGTATCAAGATTTTGGGACTCCGTCAACAAGACAACCTGTTCGCCGAGTTTCACATCAGGTGCCTTGGTAATCATAAAGGGAACGGAGAGATGAGGTCGCAGAAGTCGCTCCACTTCTTCTATCTGTATCTTGATACCACCTGAGCAGATGATATTGTCCTTACGACCAAGGATGCGGAATTGTTTAGTGGAGAGTGGAGAGTGGAGAGTGGAGAGTTCGGCGATATCGTTAGTGACCAAGGGACCGTCGTGGACGGCAGGAGCATTGATGACGAGGCAATTCTCCTCGTTAAGGGACACATCAACGCCCTCGAAGGGTGTGTACCAATCGCTACGCTCTGGTCCGTTGAGACGACGGAGAGCAATATGCGATAGCGTTTCCGTCATGCCATAGGTGCTCCATATATTATTGGGAAAATCTTTCAATGCATCCGCTAACTCATCGCTGATTGCACCGCCTCCAATGATAAGGTGGCGGATATTCTTCAGACATTCTCGCTCCTCTGGTACCTGCAGGGAATTCCATACCTGCATGGGTACCATTGCAGCGAAATCTATAGGGACGTTACATTCGGGGTGTTTGGAGGCTCCAAACGGGTGACTTGAAGGCTCCAAACACATCAAATGGAGGCTCCAAACCAAAGCACGTACCACCACCATCTTGCCTGCGATATAGTCGAGGGGCATACACAGCAGGGCGGTATCACCCTCCTTTAATCCGAGGAACTGACAGGTAACCCGTGCCGAAGCCTCCATGCGTCGTTTCTCCACCAGCATCGGCTTTGGTTGCCCAGTGCTTCCACTTGTATGCACCAGCACCGTCTCCGAGGGGTTATTCCACTCCTCAAGGAATTCCTTCAGTGTCAACTATGAATTGAATTATGAACTACCCAAAGCTTATCTCCTCTTATCTCCAAAGGCATGGGGATATTATCCGTAAAGAGTTGTCCTGTGCCCAATCCTTGTGGCATACGGATATCAGGACCATAGATGTCTGCTGTCAATTGAGCAATGGCATTCAGTCCCACATTACTCTCCAAGGCAGAGGTAATCCAAGAACCGATACCCATATCGTTGGCAATGTCAATCCACTCACGTACACCCATCATGCCACCATGTAACGACGGTTTGAGGATGATATAACGGGGACGGATGATGTTCAACATCTGCCGTTTCTGGTCAGGATCGTTCACGCCTATCAGTTCCTCATCCAATGCAATCGGCAATGGAGACTCACGACAAAGTTCTGCCATATTCGCCCACTGTTTCGCCTTGATGGGTTGTTCGATGGAATGCAGGGCGTATTGTGACAATAGTTCAAGTTTATAGAGTGCCTCTTCAAAGGGAAAAGCTCCATTGGCATCCACCCGTAACTCTACGTCATGACAACTATATCGCTCACGGATTCTTTTGATGAGTTCCAATTCAGCATCGAAATCAATGGCACCGATCTTCAATTTGACACAACGAAAACCCTGCGCCAGTTTCTGTTCGATGCGCTCCTGCATTTCCTCATAGGTCCCCATCCATACCAAGCCATTGATAGGAATACCGACTTCACCCCTACTAAAAGGAGTTGAGTGTTGAGTTTTGGCAAAACTCAACATGGCTGTTTCCAATCCGAAAAGCATGGATGGATAGTCACGCATCGTCTCGAAAAATGCCGATACAGCTGCACCGCCCTGTTGATAGGCGGCAGCAAATTCTTCACTCTTCACTCTTAACTTTTCACTATAATCGGGGATATCGTCGCAACTCAATCTCGGCAAGGGGGCACACTCTCCTATTCCGACAGCATCACCATCCGTCATCTTTACCAGCCAAATCTTCCGTTCCGTATAGACACCACGGGAAGTTCCTTCCGGCTGTTTGAAATGGAGCACACGCTCCTCAATATCAATTTTCAATTCTTCAATCCTTAAATTCTTCAATCCTCCTACGGGATCTTTGGATACTGCTCGAAATCCGGCTTACGCTTCTCCAAAAATGCCTTACCACCCTCTTGTGCCTCATCCAAGAAATAATAAAGCATGGTGGCATCGCCAGCCAGTTGCTGGATACCTGCCTGTCCGTCGAGTTCAGCATTTAGTCCTGCCTTAATCATACGCAGGGCAATGGGTGAACGTTCCATCATCTCCTCTGCCCAAGCAACACACTCATCCTCCAACTGGTCGAAAGGTACGACTTTATTCACCATACCCATTTCCTCAGCTTCCATGGCAGAATACTGACGACAAAGGAACCATATCTCACGCGCCTTCTTCTGTCCGACGATACGGGCAAGGTATGACGAGCCGAAGCCTGCGTCAAACGAGCCTACCTTTGGACCTGTCTGTCCGAAGATGGCATTCTCGGAGGCAATCGTCAGGTCGCATACTAGATGTAACACATGACCACCACCAATGGCATAACCGTTGACCATCGCAATAACGGGTTTGGGAAGTCGACGAATCTGCATCTGTACGTCCAGTACACTCAAACGGGGTACCCCTTCGTCATCGACATAACCACCACGTCCCTTCACATGCATATCACCACCAGAACAGAACGCCTTATCGCCAGCACCTGTCAACAATACCACCCGGATGTTCTGCATCTCACGACAAAGGGCAAATGCCTGACTTAACTCCAATGTCGTCTTGGGTGTAAACGCATTCCGATAGCGAGGACGATTGATGGTAATCTTCGCAATCCCATGATACTCCTCGAAGAGTATCTCCTTAAACTTCCTGATTTCTTTCCACGTTCTTTGTGCCATAACCTTTATTATATTTATACTTACCCATTCAACTGGATGCTCTCAATGCGGAGTTTTATCTGACCTGCAGGGACACGGACTTCCACAATATCACCCACTTTCTTGTTTAATAACGCCTGTGCTATAGGCGACTTGACAGAGATTTTCCCTTCACGGAGGTTTGCCTCATGGGGACTGGCTATCGTGTATGTCATCTTGCTATTGTTAGTCAGATTGGTCATCTCCACCTTACAGAGCAGTTGCACACTATCTGTTCCAAGTCTCGACATATCAATGACACGAGCATTGGCAAGGACTCTTTGCTTGAAACGAATCCTACTTAACAGTCGTCCCTGTTCACGTTTGGCTGCATGATATTCGAAGTTCTCGCTAAGGTCACCTTTATCACGTGCCTCAGCGATAGCCTCTCTTACCTGAGGCAGTTCCACGCTCTCTAATTGACGGAGCTCGGCAACGAGTTTATCGTAGCCCTCCTGTGACATATATTCCATAATCTTTTTATTTCTTCAATGAATGATAATAATCTCTGAATACTCGCTCGTCCTCTGCTGCATCGGTGAAGACCTCCAAGAGCATCGGGCATTCACTCTCTTCCTGAAGCAGGCGGTCGATGCCCTTTTGCATTTCTTGCATATTCTCCGCTTTCATATAGAAGACGTTGTTCTGCTGGCATATCCCAACAGCAGAAGTATGATGTTCTGCTGCCACAAAACGGTCACGAACGGGACTTTGTTCCAGTCCTGGCAACATATTGAAGATACCGCCCTTGCCATTATTCATCAATAAGATGCGGAAGTTACCACGCAGGTTCTGATTCCATAACGCATTCTGGTCATAGAAGAAACTGAGGTCGCCGATGACACAAAACACAGGGTCGTCCGTCACACATGAGAAGCCTGCCGCTGTAGATAACGATCCATCAATGCCATTGACACCGCGATTGCAATATACCTCATGACAGGCATAGATGTTCGCAAGGCGAATAGAAGTACTGTTCGCATAGTGAATTGAAAAGTGAGAATTGAAAAGTGAAAACTCATGTTCCAACCACTTCACAGTCGCCATCTGGGAATAGGCAGGCTGATAGGCTATGGCATGCTGGCGCACTTTCTCCAAGAGTTCATCCCATTGCTGAACAAAGGGATGTGGCTGTTGCTCCAGCATAAAACGAATCTGGTCGGCAAGCACTTTTCCATCGCCTTGGATGACATGTGTGAGATTCATGAAGGTATCGTTTACCTCACCAGTCTCGTTCACTGCCCATGTCTCTTTTGCCTTCCGCAAGAAATGCTTCACACGTTTGCTGACGATGGAACCTCCTATATACAACACGAAATCAGGAACGTACCTTTCATCATCTCCAACCAGACAGACCGCCTCATCCATATTCGGATTCATCGGCTGTCCTGTAATGAACATCGGACGCTTTGACTGCATGAACATCCGCACCACATGACTCATGGTGTGATTCGGCATATCTGCAGGCAACAGTTCTATTTTCCGCTCTTCTGGTAAGGTGGATACTGAAAAATCAAATAAAGGTTCACTGATAGGCACATTGATATGCACAGGGGCATGACGTACCATCAGTGCCTCGTTCACAAGACGGTTGCAGTACCAATGTTGCTCGTCAGTCGTAGGCTCTGGCAAGGAAACAGCCTTCTTGACAAAACGTCCTAAAGCATCAGACTGCGGTAATGTCTGACCATCCAACTGGTCTATCCACTGGGGAGGACGGTCGGCACTGATGACAACTAAAGGTACATGTTGATAATAGGCCTCAGCGACAGCAGGGGCAAGATTGAGCAATGCTGTACCACTGGTGACACAGACAGCAACAGGATTGTTATAAGCCTGTGCCATTCCCAACGCATAGAATCCTGCACTGCGCTCATCCGTTACAGACCAGCACTGGATATCCGGACACTCGTTCAGGTTATGCACAATAGGCGCATTACGACTGCCCGGACATACCACCACATGGTGGATGCCATGAGCCACCAGCAATGAGGTCAATATGTTTACGTTCTCCTTATTACTATACATGATTAATGATATTACGCATGGTATCCATTTTTATTTCCGTCTCCTGCCACTCCTGTTCCTCCGTGCTGTCTTTCAAGATACCACCGCCTGCATACAGACGATAGCCATTCGAGAAAATCTCCATACAACGGAGGGTGACAAAAAGACTCGTCTTGTTCTCCACCATCAACGGCCCCATAAAACCACTATAGTAACGACGGACGTGATGCTCATTTTGCAGAATGAAACGGAAGGCTTTCTGTTTGGGCAGACCACAGACAGCAGGCGTGGGATGAAGAGCCTGCAGGAGCTCCCCGATTCTCTTTTCCTCTAATCTGAAATGGAAATCGCTGCGCAGATGAGCCAAATGACCGGCCCGGATGGTCTTCGGTCCTTCTTCTTTGAAATCAGGCGTGAACCGCTCCAACTGTTCTGTGATATACGTCGCCACATACCGTTGTTCCTGGATATTCTTGTCGCTCCAGCGCACATCATCCTCATAGGGCATCGTACCAGCAAGGGCAACCGTCTGCCACTTCTCTCCACTGCCTGCCAATAGGATCTCCGGGGTTGCCGTCAGCCACATTCCACTCTGCGAGGTGTACACAAGACTGACAAACACACGAGGATAACGCTCGCAGGCCTGTAAAAATAATTCAATTGGAGATATATCGTTCTGACAACCTACCCATAGACTTCTTGACAAGACCAACTTGGTGAAGTCATCATTCATCAGATGAGCATGGAAATTGGCAAAGTCAATATGATAGTCTTGACGAGAATCCGCAGTGGGAATCAAAGGGACAGGTTCCTGATTGGATTGAAAACTACAAACATGCAACCTATCCCCTTGATTCTCTGGAAGCACATCTATTGCCACTCTGTCAGGACGTATCAATAACAGGGACTGCTTATCACTATCAAAAGGAGCCACCACGAATCCTGTCCTCCCGCTCAACTCCGTACATGACACCAGTTCAAGCGGATCACCTGAAATTTGCTCTACCAAGGTATAGTGTTGCTCATACGGTAGGCGGAAAAGGGCAAAAGCCGACATACTTACTTATGGTTTTTGATAATATAGTTTGTCACCCTGACAGTAGAAATCAGTTCTTCTGCTGAGTTCCTGATCTCCACATGCCATACATGAAGTGTAGTGCCACGATGCTGTAGACGGGCATAGGCTGTCACCGTATCACCTTCACTGACAGCCTGCACATGACTGCCGCTGACCTCAATGCCGACACAGGCACATCCAGGGCATAAGGCAGACGAGCCTACCCCTGCGACATTCTCCGCTAGGGCCAGAGAGGCACCGCCGCTCAGAAAGCCAAATGGCTGACGGTTACGCTCATCCACCTTCATCTGTGCCAGACACGTGTCGTCCTCGGGCGTGGAGATAAACTCCATTCCGAGGACGGTACTCAAATTGGGCTTGGCATTAATA
>JAEEGL010360646.1_pt1 | contig 11400 bp, 5 predicted proteins | sample 9134231 | NCBI WGS metagenome assembly JAEEGL01 (sample SAMN16246548, study PRJNA631951) | gut metagenome | biome: gut microbiome; feature: rumen; material: fiber-attached | host: Bos | place: Iran: Karaj | collected 2018-10
ACCGAAGGCTTTACCGCCGGCAGACAGTGCACCGTGTGCGGCGAATTCACCGTGGCACCCGAATCTCTCGGTTTTGATACCGTAAACGGCCACGCCTACGGCGATTTCACTTCCGACGGCAACGGCGCCACTCACACCAAGCGCTGCACCCGCGAGGGCTGCGGCGAAGCCAATGCCGCAAACGGCTACGCCGTAACCGAAAGCTGCTCCGGCGGCGAACCCGCAACCTGCCGTACGCTGTCCGTATGCTCCGTATGCCGCGAGGCCTACGGTACGTTTGACGAAACGAACCATGAAAACGTCGTCGACGTGCCCGCCGTGACCGCGAACTGCGTAACCGAAGGCTTTACCGCCGGCAGACAGTGCACCGTGTGCGGCGAATTCACCGTGGCACCCGAATCTCTCGGTTTTGATACCGTAAACGGCCACGCCTACGGCGATTTCACTTCCGACGGGAACGGCGCCACCCACACCAAGCGCTGCACCCGCGAGGGCTGCGCCGAGGCCAATGCCGAAAACGGTTACGCCGTTACCGAAAACTGCTCCGGCGGCGATCCCGCTACCTGCAATGTTAAATCCGTGTGCTCTGTGTGCCATGCCTCTTACGGCAACTACGCCGACCACGTATACGGCGACTGGAATGAACCGCAGGAGCCCAACTGCTGCAATGAGGGCTGGGTCGGCTACTATCAGTGCTCCGTATGCGGCAAGTATTTTGACGCAGAACACACCGAGATCGAAAATATCGTTCTCGACATTATTCCGGATGCACACGTTTACGATTACAGCATGCCGGACGAAGACGCCTCCACCCGCCCGGTATACGACGAAGCTTCAGGCGAATGGAGCAAGGGCACGCTCGTGTATCACTGTCTGAATACGGCGGCGTTGGACCCGGATACCGGCGATCTGACGTACGATACGACGCACGACAAAGTGATCGAAGATCTTGAGAGAGCAGACTATTCCGTATTCGACGAAGAAACCGGCAAGATCAGGTCGATCACGGATCTGGATCTGGATCCCGACGCCACGGTACGCATGCTGAACGAGAACGACGAATACGAAGACGTGCCGGTTTCCGAGCTGCTGGATGAGATAGGACTCATTCTCGACTTCATTGACGACTTCCCGCTCGACCTGATCACGAGCGACGATCCGGCGATCGACGAGCAGCCGATGATCGACGAGTTCGTTGAAGGTTTTGATGAGATCATATCTATTTTCTTCAATACGGACGGCACGCCCAAAGAGGCGCTCCTCAACCATTACACCGTTTCCTTCACACTCAAAGACGGCACAGCAACAACCTATGCGGATCAGCTGAAAGACGCCGTTGTGAACGTGCCCGAAGCGCCCGCCGAAGTGGACGGATACGCCTTCCTCGGCTGGACCCTGGACGGCACGTCCATCGCGCTTGCCTCCGACGCGACTGAATATACCGTCACCGGCGATGCGGCCTTTACCGCGAAATACGCCGATACGCCCACGAACTGCATTGTCACCTTCCTGAACGCGGACGGCACCGAGCTTGCCGCCGTCACCGTTTCCTACGGCACATCGCTTGAAGAGACAGATATCCCGGCCATCCCCGCCAAGGAAGCGGACTCCGATAACCACTACATCGGCAGCTGGAACGCTGCAATCGTTACCACGGTGACCGTGGACGCGATCTATCAGGTTGTATATACGCCCGAAGCGCACACCGGCGGCACGGCCACCTGCAAAGAGAAGGCCGCCTGCACCGTATGCGGCACCCGTTACGGCGCGCTTGCGGACCACGTCTACGGCGAATGGACCGAAGCGCAGCCCGCCACCTGTTCCGCAACCGGTCACGTGGGATACTATCAGTGCTCCGTTTGCAACAAATACTTTGACGCTGAACACTATGAGATAGAAGATATCATTCTCGCCGCCGATCCGGACGCCCACAGCTACGGCGCATGGACGAAGCTGGACGATGAAAAGCATCAGCGCGTGTGTGTCTACAATGCCGACCACGTTGAAACCGAAGATCACGATTGGCAGCAGACCGGCTCTTCGGACGGTACCTGCCTTGTACCCGGTACCGTTAGCTACGAATGCTCCGTATGTAACGCCACGAAGACCGAGCCCGGCGCTTACGGCGCGCATCAGTACGGTGAATGGACCGAAGAACAGGCGGCAACCTGCTCCGCCGCAGGCCACGTCGGTTACTATTACTGCTCCGTCTGCGAGAAGTACTACGACGCCGAAAACAACGTGATCGATGATATCGAGATCGCCATCGATCCCGACGCGCACAGCTGGACGTGGGTAATTGACGATGATCCCACCTGCGGCGAACCCGGCAAAAAGCATCAGGAATGCACGCTCTGCGGCGATACGCAGGCGGAAGATACCCCGATCCCGGCCACCGGCAACCATACCTCCGGCGAAGCGACTGTTGAAAACAACGTTGCGCCCACCTGCACCGCCGGCGGCAGCTACGACAGCGTAGTATGCTGCTCCGTATGCGGCGCAGAACTCAGCAGAACGCCCGTCACCGTAGGCGCGCTGGGCCACGACTTCGGCGATTGGGCCGAAACGGCGCATCCCACCTGCACTGAGGCAGGCGAAAAGCAGAGGACCTGCTCCCGCTGCCCCGAAACCGAAACCGAAACGGTACCCGCCCTCGGCCATGATTACACCGCATGGGCAACCGTAACGCCCGCCACCTGCACCGAAGCCGGTTCTGAAACCAGAGGCTGCACGCGATGCGATCTGGAAGAGAACAGAACCGTTGCCGCTCTCGGCCACAGCTGGGGCGCATGGGTAGTGATTACCGAACCCACGTTTGAAGCCAACGGCCTCCGCCGCCGCGAGTGCGAACGCTGCGACGCGTTCGAAGAAGAAGAGCTCACGTATACCGGTGACGCGAACCGGAAGCTCCAGTTTGTTGTGAGCGGCGATATGCACTACGTTGTGCATCTGCGCGACGCGGATTATGAGATCTGGAGCAAATCGACGCCCGCGATCTACTGGTACGACAACACCGCGCTCACCTTTGACGTGCACACGCATTCCGGCTGGGGCACCAACGGCGTTCTCGTGAGTGTGAACGGCGAAGAGCTGAAGCCCAACGCGGACGGTTCCTACACCATCCCGGGCGGCACGGACTTCGTAAAGATCAACACCTACGCAGTGGATACCGCGGCAAGCTCCGAGAGCGGCGACGTATGCGCCTACTGCGGCAAGGTACATCCTAACAGCCTTTGGGGCCGGATCGTAGCCTTCTTCCACCTGATCTTCTGGTTCTTCAAAAACCTGTTCAGAAGATAACAGAAAACAAATATGTACAGCGCCTCCCTTCGTACCCGACAGGGGGGCGCTTTCCTTAAAAAGGAGGGGAACGCAATGAAGAATCCGCTGGGCTATTTCTTTTCACGGGACGGAGACGAAGAGCGTCCTTCCAACCGTGAGATCCTGTCGTACGCGGTAGGCGCCACCGGGCAGAATATGTCTTCGGGCTTTATCACCGGCAGAGTCACGTATTTTTACGAAAACCACGTGGTGCCGGGTGAATCAGCCCATTTTGCAGGAAAGATCATGACGGCCTCCATCGTTTGGGACGCCATCAACGATATTCTCGTGGGCGGGTACGTAGACAGAAGAAAGCATAAACCCTTTCAGAAGATGCGCCCGTTCCTGCTCTGGCTGCCGCCGATCATCGGCGTGCTGAGCGCTCTGATGTTCGTGAACGTGTTTTCAAGCGACGTATTGCGGCTCGCCTATCTCGTTTTCTGCTACTTTTTCTGGGATCTGCTCTATTCCTTCCAGGAAACGGGCATGTGGGGCATGCTGCCGCTGTCTTCGCCCCATTCCGCCACGCGTGCCCGCGTGACCCAGTGGGTGACCATCGGCGCGAATCTGGGCGGCTACCTGCCCAAGGCATTCCCCGTGGCGTGGGACCTGCTCGAGAAAAACGGCATGGATGAAAAGCTGATCTTCATTCTGTTCGCGTTTCTGTTCGGCCTCGGCGGAGAGCTGATCTCCATGCGCGCAGCCGCCTTCCGCGAGCGGGTCGCCTCCCCCGTGCAGGAAAACGAGAGCTTTTTCAGATCCATTGCCGTACTGCGCCACAACCCGAAGCTGCTGCTGATCGGCGCTGCAAAAACGATCCACGAGATCTACCCGCGCATCAACCGCACCTATTTCTACCAGTCCGCGTTCCGCGAAACGGGCGCAATGGGCGGCGGCACGGCGGAAACGATGTATGAAACGGTTTCAAGTATTCCCGGCGCGCTCTCGGTGTTTTTTGCGAACAAGCTGATCACCAAATTCGGCGGTATGAAGCGCGCGCTGGTCATTTCGCAGATCGCCATCATCTCCGCCCGCTTCATCGCCTACGTTGTGGGCGTGGTGCCTGCCACCCGTTTTGATACGGTGCACGGCTACATCATCATGTGCTGCATCATCGGCGTCAGCAGCGCCTTCACCAGTTTTATGGAGATCGCGCACCGCTCACTCATCAACGACTCCATCGACGAGGTGGAGCTCAAAACCGGCCTTCGCACCGAGGGCATCTCCGCTTCCGCAATCAACTTTGCGAGAAAGATCACAAACAGCCTGCAGTCGCTGATCATGAACCTCACGCTGTACCGTTTTCTCGGCTACAACGCCGTTCCCGGCGACAAAGATTACATCAACCACCAGAGCGACAAGTTCTACCGCTGGCAGTACCCGATCTTCATGCTCGGGCCCGTGATCGGCGAAGCGTTGTATATTTTTATCATCATCTTCGTAAAAGACGACCGCAAACGGCAGGACGAGATCGAGCGCCTGCTGGCGGAAAAACGCAGACAAAACGCGGAGCAGGCACAGTAAACATATTACAGCAGATAGAAACGCACCCCAAAGAGAGGTGCGTTTTTTCATGGTTTAATAAATGATCGGGTATGCTTGATTCCGTTACTTTATCAGCACGGTTTGGTTCTTCTGCAGAACGAACGTACCATTTCGCATGATATCTGCGGGCGTCAGCGTGTGCGTTTCATCCACAAGGTACGCCGTGCCGGCATCCGCTCCGGTTCCGGCGAGCGTTACCGCGGTATCCTCCCCCACGTTCGTGAGCATCACCGCCCGCTCGCCCCCTTCGCCCAAGGCGGCAAGGGCGTAAACCTCCGGCGAGCTGCTCTCGCAGAAAACCTGCGTTCCCATTGCATACAGCTCGCCGAACGCCTGAAAAACGTAATACAGCGGCAGAGGCTTGTAATTCAGGGGATTGAACATGCCGCCGAAGCAGGATTCGTCGATGCGGGCGTCGTAATAGCACAGGATCTTCGTATTGGTGTTCTGCATCGCCAGCAGCATGGAGGCTGCCTGCGCGGCGGCAAATGCAGTGCCGCGGCGCTCGAGCTGCCATGCGTTGTTCCACTCGTTGAGCTGGTGCTCCGCCCCGGCATAGCCGTATTTACGCAGCAGGTGGTCCGCCACACGGGAGAGCAGTACGGTATCGGCAACGGTTGAATAAGAATGCCACGAAAAGAAATCCAGCGGGCAACCGTGTTCGCTGATATATTTAAAAAACTTATCTGCGTACTGTACGAAATAATAGCGGTACGTCTCGCCCCGGGGCGCTACCTCGGGCAGACCGAAGGCGGCGGGGTCCTGAAATGCGCCGTCCAGCCCGCAGGAGGCATAGCCGCCCACCCTGATCGCGTTGCCGAAGCACGCCTTCAGGTGTTTTGAAGCGGTTTCGTACAGCCGGAAGAATTCCACGTCCGTACCGCGCCACATGCCGCTGCCGGGGCCGTCCTCCGGCTCGTTCCAGATCTCCCAGTATTCGATGCCGAAATAAAAGCCGTTTGCCCAGCCCTCGTTATAGTGCCGCACGATATGCTCGCAGATCCGCGCCCATTTGCCGTAATCGGCGGGCGGGAAGATGCGGTACGCTTTGATCTCAAAGAGGTTTTCAATGGTCACGCCGAGCCGGTATATGGGTTTTACGCCGTGCGCGTCCATCGTTTTGAGAAGAACGTCCGTAAACCCGAAATCGTAGGATGCGGGGTCGTTTTCATCCGCCGAGAAATCGCGGAAGATATTGGGGATATCCACATACATATTGCCGCCGTACAGCCCGCCCACGTCGTGCAGACGCGAATACGGGATATGCGCATCTGCAAGGTAATGCATATAATCGGGCGACATATGGGGAAACGGCGGCTGCCCTACGGCGTGCATCGCCTTAATTCTGCCTATGGGTTCTGAAAAATCGACTTTAACAACCGTATCCATTTATATCACCAGTGCGCCTCGCCGCAGGAGCAGGTCTTGTTGATCTTGAACAGCTTATTGAAGAAGTTCACGATCTTCCAGATCACCTTTAAGACCGGGTTGGAGGAATGGCAGATGTGCGTGCAGGTTTCAGGGCGGGGTTCAATAACAGGATCGGTAAAGGGGTGCGTTACGGGATCGGTCACCGGCTCGGTGGAGGGCTCGGTGGAGGGTTCCGTTACCGGCGCGGTGGAGGGTTCGGTGGAGGGCTCGGTGGAGGGCTCGGTAGAGGGCTCCTCGGGTACGGCATCGTAATCGTGCGTTTCCACCGCGTGAACGAGGCCGAGATACGCCCAAGAGCCCCTGGCGTCCGGGTATGCGCCGCCGGTAAAATCGCCCGCGTAGCCCATGCGCACGTTGAACGCGGCGTTATCGCGGTCCTCATCGTAAACGGAACGCAGGTTCTGCACGAACGTATAGGGATATTCCGCGTTGAACCTGTTTTTGTTGAAACTGCCGGAATAAGCCTGCATATCCGTAATATCAACGAAGATGCGTTTCACGGGCGTACCGGCCACCGGGTCCTTAGTATAGTAAAGCCACGCGTTGTTGGACGAACCGAGGGAGGTAAGCCCCTCGCAGAAACGGATCTGCGCGTTCGTATCCGCGCGCAGCGTACCCACGGTATAATCCTCGTTCCAGTCGTAATTGGCGTTGTAAAACGGCACGGAATCGTCCGTATCGTTCGCATAAGAGCGGTCGCCGCCGCTGTTCTGCGAGTTGTTCTGGTACGCCCAGATCTCCTGCTTCGTCCACTTGGCGGGCGGGTCGTCGCTGCCGTCGAAAATGCGGATATCCGTGATCGCCTTTGCCGGGTCGTCCGTGGTTTTATAACCGAGGCACACGGCCTTTGCGCCGGTATAAAAATCGTTGTTCTTATAGCAGCCGAAGTTGAAATCCGCCGCGGTGCTGTAAGAGGCGTTCCCCGGGGAATTACGGGTATAGCAGGTCTCCAGCGGGATATAACCCGCGGCAATGCACTTTGCCTTCGCCTCTTCAAAATACCCGACGTAAGAAGCCGGATAATCCGGCATGCCTTCGGTATCGGCTGCAAACAGGCGCACCTCGCTGATATAGGTATCTTCCGTGCTGAAATCATTTATATCGTAATCGCGCAGCAGACCGTAATAGGTGTACAACTGCTTGGTTTGAGAGATCGTCTGCGCCGTGCGGCCGTCGCCGGTCAGGGTATAGGCGCTCACGAGGGGGTTATAGGCGTAATATGTGCAGTCCGGATACGATTCCGGAAAAACCAAAAGGCCGCCGCCCCACCCGAGCGTCAGGCTTTTTCCGTCCACGGTCACGCGGCCGGTAAGCGTATCGTGATGGTCGTGCCCGAAGAACAGTCCCGCCACGTTCGCCTTATCTGCAAGCGCGTTGAAGAACGCCCGCGTGCCGGAATAGGAACACCCGCTGTATTCGTTGTATTTCCCGGTCAGGGTGGGGTTTGCCGCCGAGGCCGCGTATTTGCCAGAGATACCGGAGCCCTCACAGGTATTGGGCGAGCGCTGGCCGTCGTCGGAATGCACGAGAAGGCTCGTTTCGTCTGAGTCGCCGAAATAGATCTCCTGCAGCGGGATATGCTGGAACGCGATGCACTTGATTGCGGGGTCGGAGGTCCAGCGGTCCACTGCTGCAACCACTTTCTCATAGTCGTTATATTCATCCGCAAAGCTGACGGCGTTCGTGCCCGTTCTGCCGTACTGCGCCGGTTTTCTGGCGCCGTCGTAGGTGCCGGAATTCACGAGGATCACGCGCTGCACCACGGTTTCGCCTGCGGCATCGTAGATATCCACGTAACCGGTGCCGTATTTCGCCGTGGCGTTTTCGCTCGTATCCCCGGGCTCGATATCGCTTGTAAGCGGCAGCGCGCCGTATTGTTCGTAGATCGCCGTCTGCTCTGCCTCGCTCAGCCGTTCGGCGCCCGCCGTATCGCGGCTGTTGCTCTCCTCGTCGTGGTTGCCGAAGGTGACAATGAACGGGATATCGCCGAAGATCTCCGTAACCTTTTTCACGGTGTACTCAAATACGGTCATGCCGTTTGTGAGCGTGCCCTTTGCGCCGAAAATATTATCGCCGGTGAGCACGATCAGATCGGGCTGTACGCGCGCGATGGCCAGCTTGATGGCGTTGATCTCACGGAAATAGATATTCACCTCGGTCAGTTCCCCGTCATTGGGGCTGTAGTGGTCCTGCAGGTCGGCGATCTGCAGAATGCGGAAGCTGCCGTCCGCGTGCGCGCGCAGCACGTCCCCGGAAGCCTGCGCCGAAGCGGCGGGGGACGATAGCAGCGGCAGGCAGCAAACGCCGAGCAGCATCATCGGGGCAAGCAATAAAGAAATCAGTTTTTTCATTTTTGCATCTCCTTTTCTGTTCACTGAATCACGCGATATCGGGAACCGTTTCGCCGGGGCGCACGGTATAAAGCCCTTTCTGCGTTTCAAAGCAGACTGTTTTCACCGTGGGGTTATAAACCCGGGCGCCGTCTGCGCTGAAAACCAGCGAGCGGAAGGCCTGCGTATAATCGTAGATCTCAATATTCGTCGCGTACCAGATATCGTCTTTGCCGCTCAATATCTCGCACAGCGCCTCAATGCGGTCCCAGTTGCCGCGGTTATCGAACTCGTAGCTGTGGCCCCAAAGGTAGAAGAGCCGTGGATAACGGTTATCGATATAGGCCTCCCGCACGTTCATTTCGGCAAATTCCCTTGCCCAATCAAGCACGTGGGGATTGTTGTGGTGCGCCGTGGGCATCCAGCGGTACCAATCCTCCGGCAGCAGAAAGCCGTTGTTGTCGCCGCCCAGCGTTCTGGCATAAACCACGCCGATATCTTCGAGGTACCGCCGCACGGTATCGTAATCGGAGCCGCCCGTAAACCGCGTGACGCCGCTGTTCGGGTACGCCATGCCGCGCACGATCATGCCGAGCTCCCGCTCCATCTGCAGCCTGCAGTTCAATGCGTCGCGCAGGCCCACAAGGGTGCGGACGGAACCGGGCGCGATGTGGTATTCCCCGTGCACCGCCGCTTCGTGCCCGCTTTCGGTCAGTTCCTTAATCTGCGTCCACGTCATTTTACCGCCGCCCGGGGCCTCTGCCACGAGGGCGCTGTTGATATTAAAGGTGCATTTCACGCCGTACTGATCCGCCAGCGCGGCAAGGCGCAGATCCTGCGCAACGCCGTCGTCATAACTTAAGGTAACGGCCTTCGTTTTCCCGCCCGGGAAACGCATGTGCAGATAACTCATTACAACACTCCCCTTTTACGCGTCCTGCGCCTCAGCCAACAGGACTGTATTCTTTGCGATCACCGTTTCCACCGTGTCGCACGCCGCCGCAGCGATCAGCGAAAGATCGTGTTTTTCATCCAGCAGATACAGCGAGAGCTTCTTTGCGCCCGGGAAGCTGATCTTCACCGGTCTGCTCTCTTTTTCGTAATTCGCGATCAGAACCGCCCGCCGGGTATCATCCTGCGCGGCCGCCGCGGTAAGGTCGGCACCGGCCGTGATCTCCGCTTCCGTGCCCAGCACGCGCAGCCTGCCGAAGGCCTTGAGCGCGTAATACGTGCGCGAGGGTTCGTCGGTATGCCGCAGGAACACGCCGCCGTACGCCTGATCGGGCTGCGCGTCGTAATAGCAGGCGACGTCCGTAAAATCAGACCGCTGCAGGCGGCACATCACGTCGGCTGTAAAAGCCGCGCCGGTCATATCGCGCATTTTTTCGAACATATCCCTGCCAGCCCAGTTCCACTCGTCAAGGATGCACTCGGTATCCGCAAAGCCCGCGTCATCCAGCTTTTTGCGGCAGTACCGGGCGTGGGCGAGCACCTCGGCGGGGTCGGATGAATAGATGTGCCATGAAAAGAAATCGAGCGGCGAGGCGGTTTCGGGGGCTTTTACATAGGCAAGAAAGTCGTCGATCCACGTAAGGAACGAACGGTAGAAATCGTCGGCGTTTTCGTTGAACGCGGCGTATACCCCGCAGGAGGCGTAGCCGCCCACCCTGATATTCGGGAACTCCTTTTTCAGCAGGTTCGCTGTAATACGGTACAGATCGAAAAACGCTTCCTTCGTGCCCGTCCACATCGGCGGGTTCTCAGGCTCGTTCCAGATCTCCCAGTATTCGATGCCGTAGTGAAAGCCGTTCGCCCAGCCCTCGTTATAGTGCCGCACGATGTTTGCGCAGATGCGCGCCCACTTCGCGAAATCCTCCGGCGGGCATACGTGCGCCTTCAGGTAGCCGTGGTCGATGGTCTCGCCGAGACGGTAAAAGGGCTTTGCGCCGCTCTCGGCAATACATGTCAGGTATTCGTCCGTAAAAGTAAAATCGTAAGACCGGGGGTCGTTTTCGTCCATCTCCCACAGGGGGAAGATATTGCGCACGTCCACGAATTTGCCGCCGCCGAGCGTGCCCTCGATATCGTGCAGACGGCACAGCGGGATATTTGCCTCTCTGAACAGCTCCCGCGCGTCGCGCCGGAAATTGTGCGTGACCGGGCCGCCGTTCACGCCGTTCAGCGGTTTGATCGGCCGGTTCCCCGAAGCCCTGCTGATCACGATCGCATCCATCTGGTACACTCCTCTCTTCTTTATCTAAAATATATCATATCAACCGACCGGATGCAAGCGGCAATCCGACAAAAAAGCGTTCCTTCACGGAACGCTTGATAGTGTTTTACACTCTATTTGCCCAGGTTGCCGAACCACCTGATCAGGCGCAGCAAGAACTCGATCGCGCCGCCGAACGCCCGGTAGAACCCTTCTTTGATTCTGTCGAAGAGATTGCCGCCGCCCGGTTCGCCCGGTTCATCCGGTTCATCGTCGATAAGGCCTTCATTTCTCAGTTCTTCCAGTTTATACAGGCCCCAGCCGCCGCACACCGAGCAGTAGATGATGTAATCGCCGTTGGCGCAGCAGTAGTTGTAGGTCTCATCGTCCAGCCAGGTGGCCTCCTGCACGCGGCACCACCGGCCTTCCTTGTTATGGATGATCACGTCTTCAGAAACATATCTGCCGCAGTCTGTGCAGTACTCCCCTGCCTCATGGCCGTGCTGTGTGGCCGTAGGCTCGATCCTGCCTCTTTGCTCCGTGTGCTGATGGCCGGTGGCG
>JAEEGL011195339.1_pt1 | contig 11400 bp, 10 predicted proteins | sample 9134231 | NCBI WGS metagenome assembly JAEEGL01 (sample SAMN16246548, study PRJNA631951) | gut metagenome | biome: gut microbiome; feature: rumen; material: fiber-attached | host: Bos | place: Iran: Karaj | collected 2018-10
ATCATTCCCGTGGGCGTTCCGGCCGAGGATCCCGCACCCAAGGACAAGTGGAAACCCGAGAACATTCACTGGGAACAGTGGTAAGGCTATTGGTGTTGAAATACCTTAATTGAGGCACGGTAGTCAGAAGGAGACATACCCACTGCCCGCTTGAAGTATCGGCCAAACAGGGCCTGGCTGGGGAAATTCAGGTCAAATGCGATTTGCTGAATGGTATTGACGGTTGAGGACAATTGCGCCTTGGCCTCCAGGATTACGTAATCTTCAATCCACTTCAAGGCCGATTTTCCACTGGCTTTCTTGACAAGCGTGGTCATGTATTTTGCCGTAATGTTCATCTTGTCGGCATAAAAACCGACCTCTCGGTTTTCCTTGCAATGGAGATTCAGAAGTTGCAGAAACTGCATCATTACCTCCCCCTGCCGCTGACCCGTTTCTTTTTCCGGAGAAGATGGGGTGATGATCCGACAGGACAAAAGATAGAACAACCGTGCTATAAGGCCGAAGATTTCCTCCATACCGGGGCTGTTGTCACTGCTCTGTATCAAGTTGTATGATAGTTCTGTAAGGGAGCGGAATACGCTTGCCATCTTTTCGTCCAACTGGTAAACGGGGTTAATTTGCACATTCCTGAGGAAAAGATAGGCGTCTCCAATGTTGATTCGGGACAGGAAGCGCTCCGACAGGACCAAAAAGGTCGCCTTAAAGTACTCGTCTACCTTTTGGGATTCCGCAATTTGTGAGGGAAGCGCTATCAGGAGAGAATTCTTCTGGAGATGGATGGGACGCAGGTTGACGGCTCCATAACCGTTTCCCTGGTGGCAGAGTACCACCAAAACTTGTTTGAGTTTATACGGCTCCCAGCTGCCTTTGAACTTGGGGTTATGAAGAATGAGGATATCTTCTTGAAAGAGTCCCCACCATTCTGTATGGGTCAGATCTATTCTGGACATCTGGAGGTTGTCCAGCTGCTTTTGGTTGAGCTTTTCATTCTGGTTCATGGGCCTGCACTATTTTTCTGCTAAATTAAGCAATTTTTCCACTTTTAAATAGGTTGAAGGAAAAAATGAACAATTATAAGGAATTTATGAGAACAAAATTGCCGTAAATTAGAGTATTTTTGCTGCCCCAATATTAGCTCCCAAGCCAAAAAGATGAAAATTCTATTTGTATTAAATAATTTCTACATAAAGGGAAATGGTTTGTCCGCGTCGGCCCGTCGTACGGTTCAAGCACTCAGAGACGCAGGAGAGGAGGTCCGCGTTTTATCCGGTCCCAACCCGGATCCCAATGGCCCGCAGCCCGATTTCCTGCTCCCCGGTTTTTATTTCCCCCTATTCCAGCCTATCATTGACGCTCACGGGTATCATTTCGCTTCCGGGGATAAACGCATCATTGAAGAGGCTGTCCGCTGGGCCGATGTGGTCCATCTGGAAGAGCCCTTTGTGCTGGAGATAAAAACCATCAAAATTGCCAAACGGCTTGGCAAGCCGTTAACAGGAACCTACCATCTTCATCCGGAGAATATTTTCTGTTCCCTGGGTATGGGCTGGTGGCACGGGATTAACAGCTTTATGCTCAAATTATGGAGAGACTGGGTGTTTAACCACTGCGCCTTCGTTCAGTGTCCCACGCAGAACGTATTTGAGAGGCTTCAGCGCTATCATTTCTCTTCCAAACTAAAGGTTTTCTCCAACGGACTCATTCCGGACCGTTGTATCCGCCCGTCCGAAATGCCGGCCGATTATTTAGACCCTGAACGTCCCCTCAAAGTGGTGTACATCGGGCGCCTTTCCGTAGAAAAAGACCAGCCCACACTCATTGAGGCCATCCGCCATTCGGCATACGCCAATCGTATTCAGCTGCATTTCGCAGGGCAGGGACCCAAAGCCAAGGCCTATAAAAAGATGGCCATGAAGCTGTATGAGAAAGGAATTGTCAAATACAAACCTGAATTTGGTTTCTACAACAGGGACGAGTTACGCACCTTAGCGGCCGGGGCCGACCTCTGCATCCATTGCGCCACCATTGAAGTGGAAGGCCTTTCCATCATGGAGGCACTTCAGCAGGCCGCCGTACCGGTTATTGCCGAAGGCTACCACACGGGTACATCTCAGTTTGCCCTGGATTCCAGGAGCATTTTCCCCGAAAAGGATCCCAAGGCACTGGCCGAAAAGATGGACTGGTGGCTCTCCCATCCGGAGGAGCGCTGGGAAGAAGGCAAGCGCTATGTCAAGTCTATGGAGCAGTATGACATTGCCAATTCGGTCCAGGCCCTTATCAAAATGTTTGAAGAAGCCATTCAGAATCAATGACAGTACTGATTACAGGTGGAAGCTCCGGAATGGGTTTGGAATATGCACGGCAGCTTGCTGGCCGGGGATATGACCTTGTTCTTGTGAGCAACCGGGAAGAGGAGTTGGACACAGCAGCGGAAGCGCTGCGCGCGCAATTCCCGATCAATGTCACCACCCGTTTCCAGGACCTGGCCGTGCCGGATGCTGCCGACAGTCTGTTCGAATGGTGCCAGAAAGAAGAGATCCTTCCGGATATCGTTATCAACAATGCCGGAATGTTCTTTTTCAAGGAACTACAACCCGAGGACCTGGAAAGGGCCCAGGCTATGGTAAACCTGCACATAGTCACGGTAACCCGGATGTGTATGCTTTTCGGCAATGCTATGAAACAGCGTGGAAACGGCTATATTCTGAACGTGTCTTCTATGACCGCCCGCATTCCGGCACCGGGCATTACAATCTATTCGGCCACAAAGGCTTACCTCAAGAGTTTCGGCAAGTCGCTCTCCTATGAACTCAGACCATATGGAGTAAGCATCACAACGGTTTGCCCGGCGGCCATCGCCACGCCGCTTTACCGGCTGAGCCCTGAAAAGATGTGCCTGGGTGTTCGTATCGGCCTTGTCAAAACCCCGAAGTGGCTGGTAAACAGGGCCATTCGCGCTATGTTCCGCCGTCGGCGGGTTGTGAGTCCCGGTTTTATGAACGTTTGGCTGCCGCCGCTCATTGCCCTGCTGCCCGGGCCGCTGGTAGCCTTTATCTGGAAAAAGATTAAATGATGTTTGATCCACACACATTCAATATATTCTTGATAGCCATGGCCGCAATGGCCGTGGTGGTGTTTATCTCCCTGTACCGCGTGAATGCCGGATACGGCAGATTCTACACGCCCAAATGGGGGCTATCCGTAGACAACCACCTGGGATGGTTCCTGATGGAGGCACCGGTATTTGTGGCTATGCTGTTGCTTTGGTGGCTGTCTGACCGCCGAACCGATGTGGTCCGTCTGGTTTTCCTGCTTATTTTTGAGAGCCACTATTTCCACCGTTCGTTCATCTTCCCCACGCAACTCCGCGGACATGGCAGAATGCCTGTATCCATCATTTTATCGGGCGTGCTTTTCAATACCCTTAACGCCCTCATGCAGGGCGGATGGATCTTCTACGTTTCCCCTGTGGAGCGCTATCCGCTATCCTGGCTCACAAGCTTTCCCTTCATCTGCGGCACGGCAGTATTCCTTGCTGGGATGTTCATCAACATCCAGTCCGACAGTATTATCCGTAACCTGCGAAAGCCCGGGGATACTGCACACTACCTGCCCCGCGGCGGTATGTTCGGCTATGTAACCAGTGCCAATTACTTTGGAGAATTCCTGGAGTGGGTGGGCTTCGCCATCCTCACCTGGTCCTGGGCGGGGGCGGTCTTTGCGCTCTGGACCTTTGCCAACCTGGCGCCGCGCGCCGCGCGTATCCATGACCTTTATCGGCAGGAATTCCCCGGAGAACTAAGTCCCCGCACCAAGCGCATCATTCCTTTCCTGTACTGATATGGTTGAATCTCCTGTTTTCACGCCCTTCAATATCGGCCCTGTGACGTTGCGTAACAGGGTTATAAGGTCGGCGGCATTTGAGAACATGGCTTATGGCAACAGCCCGTCGGAGGACCTGTATAACTATCACGTGGCTGTGGCCCGGGGCGGCGTTGGAATGACTACATTGGCCTACGCGTCCGTGGACCGGAGCGGTCTTTCTTTTGACGGACAGCTCTGGATGCGGGAGGAGATAGTCCCCGGCCTCAGACGCATTACGGATGCAGTCCATGCCGAAGGCGCCAAGTGCTCCATCCAGTTAGGCCACTGCGGCAACATGACGCACCGCGCAACCTGCGGTTGCACGCCTGTAGGCGCATCAAGCGGCTTCAACCTGTATTCGCCCACCTTTGTGCGCGGCCTGAAAAAGGCCGAGATAGACGCTCTGGTGGAGGACTTCGGCCACGCCGTGGAGCTGGCGCGGGGGGCGGGTTTTGACTGCGTGGAAATACACGCAGGGCACGGCTACTTGATCAGTCAGTTTCTGTCGCCTTACACCAATCATCGTAAGGACGAATACGGAGGCTCCCTGGAAAATCGTATGCGGCTTATGCAGCGCGTAATCCGGCGCGTGATGGAGGCCGCCGGTAACGATATGGGCGTGATTGTGAAAATGAATATGCACGACGGATTCCGCCGTGGTATGCAGGAGACCGAATGCCTGGAAGTGGCCCGGGAGTTGGAGCGGCTGGGCGTACATGCCCTTGTGCTGTCGGCCGGTTTTGTGAGCAAAGCGCCTATGGAGGTAATGCGCGGGGCCATGCCGCTGCGCACGTTGACCCATTATATGGACTTTCGCAAATTCTGGTGGCTCAGGGCTATGGTTCGGATAATCGGCCGAATGATGATCCCTACAGTCCCGTATAAGGAAGCCTTTTTCCTGGAGGATGCGCTCAAGTTCCGCGCGGCCGTGAAGTTGCCGCTGATCTATGTTGGAGGGATGGTTTCCCTCCGGAAGATGGAGGAAGTTCTGGCCGATGGCTTTGACGGCCTGCAGATGGCCAGGGCGCTGATCCGGGACACAGATTTTGTAAACAAGCTCCATAGCGGAGAGATAGACTGCAGTCCGTGCGGGCACTCAAATTACTGTATCGGACGAATGTATACCCTGGAGATGAAATGCCATCACTGCGTGGCCGGCCTTCCTGAGCGGCTGCAACGGGAGGTGGAAAAGTCAGAGGAAAAATGGAAATAAACGAAAGAATCATCGTTACCGGCGCTACGGGAGGGATGGGTGCCGCTGCAGTAGAAGCCCTTGCCAAAGAGGGGCATCCCGTTCTGATGGCCTGCCGAAATCTGAAAAAGGCTCAGGCCACCCGGGCCGATATCCTGAGCCGCGTTCCTGGCGCCAGGCTGGAAATAGGGCTGGTGGACCTGGCCTCTTTGGACTCGGTACGAGCTTTTGCAGAAAGTATTGAGCCTGGCTCGGTATCGGCCCTCTTTAACAACGCCGGCGTCATATCGAGAGGCTTCAGCATAACCGAAGACGGCCTTGAAAACACTTTCTCTGTGAACTACTTCGGTCCATCGCTGCTTACCCGGCTCCTGCTGCCCAAACTGCCGCAGGACGCCCATATTGTGAATATGGTTTCGCTAACCTGCCGGTTCGTCTCCATTGACGAAGCCTCCCTTCGGCCCACCGCAAAGGATTTCAGGCAGCTCATTACCTATGCCCGAGCCAAGCGGGCGATGGTTTCCTTCTCCCAGGAACTGGCACGAAGGTACCCTCTCCTGCACGTCAATATGGCCGACCCGGGTGTGGTCGGCACCGATATGATCGACCTGGGCTGGTGGTTTGACCCTTTTGCCGATGTCCTGGTTAAGCCCTTCTTCAAGACGCCTCAATCTGGCGTCCAACCCGCTCTTCGCGCCCTCCGGGAAAAAAAGCAAAACCGTTATTATGTAGGAAAACAGTGCAAGGCCATTCCGGCACGGTACATCAACCCGTTTCTGGATAAAAGTATATGGGAAGAAACCCAGAAAATCATTAAGTTATGAAGAAAATATCCATTATCCTTACGTTTTTATGCCTGTGCCAATTCATCCAGGCACAGCAATTATACAATATGAGCCTGGACGAATGGTCCAAACAAGGACGTACCTGGAATCCTTTCCCCAAAGATGCCAGCGAAAAGCAGCTTGTATGGGCCACTGCTAACGGCGCTATGAAGGTTTTGGGTGTCAATACCACTATGCCGGAATATGAACACGTGGCTGTCCCGGGACAGGGGAAGGCCGCGGCCAAGATTGTGAGCCGGAAAGTAACCTGGGCCTTTGCCGCTGGCAGTCTGTTTACGGGGCATTTTATCCGCGTGGTGAACTTCTCGGGGATAGAAATGGACAACGGAACGCCCTTTACGGGACGTCCCAAAAGTTTGTCGGGTTATTATCACTACCAACCTGGCGTCATTAACTATGCCAAGGAACCTTGTCTTTCTATGAAGGGGAAAACGGACATCGGCCAAATTGAAGTGGCCCTGTACGACTGGCCCCAGGCTCTCCGTCAAGTGACAAATGAAGGCCACTTTGATCCTGAAGCCGACCCCCACCTGATTGGAAGGGGCGTGCTGAAATTAACCCGGGCGACAGACGGTTACGTCCATTTTGAGCTTCCCATTGAGTACAGAAGGGACGACAAACCCACCTTCGTGGGAATATGTTTTCTTTCCAGCGCCTTGGGAGAGTATTTTACTGGCAGCAGCGATACCGTCCTGTACGTTGATGAACTCCAATTCAACTATTAATGAAGAAAATGAACATTCCCCTGATGGGCACGCTGTTGGTGTTGTCCATCATCGTATGCCCCATTTTGTATTTCACTGTGGGTCCGGCCTTGGATGAAACGCAGTTGGAAACGTTGAAAATACTGGGCATCATTTGCGCCTGCAGCGCTGCATTCTGCTTTATCGTGGGAGAGCTTACCGGTAACAACAGCCAGATGGATAAGCTTTGGAGTCTGCTGCCGATAGCCTATACCTGGGTGATTGCCGTTAAGGGAGGGATGAGCCTCCGGCTGGTGGTGATGGCTGTTCTGGCAACGCTGTGGGGGATTCGGCTCACCTTTAACTTCGCACGGAAGGGAGCCTACAAACTCAAATTCTGGGAAGGCGTGGAAGACTACCGTTGGGCGATTGTCCGCTCCGGTGCCCCCTTCCATAATAACCGCTGGGCCTGGGCAGCTTTCGACCTGGGTTTCATCTCCGTCTACCAGAATGCGCTGGTTCTGATGACCACTTTCCCCGCCCTGGTTGCCATGTCATCGGCCGTTCCCTTCGGCTGGGTAGACGGTCTGGCCGCAGTTCTTATGCTGGGCTTCATCATCTGGGAAACCATTGCCGATGAGCAGCAGTGGGCTTTCCAGACAAAGAAATGGTCCATGCTGAACGAGGGGAAGAAGCTGGAGGATCTTCCCGCTCCGTATAACAAAGGTTTCAATACCACAGGCCTTTGGGCCCGCAGCCGCCATCCCAACTATTTTGCCGAACAGGGCACCTGGGCGGCCTTCTATATCTTCTCCATCGGTGCGGGTATGGGAATCATCAACTGGAGCATCATCGGCGCCTTGCTCCTGATGGTCCTTTTCCAAGGCAGTTCCTCGCTGGCCGAGGAAATCAGCGGCGGGAAATATCCCGAGTATGACCAATACTGCCGCAGCGTTCCCCGTTTCTTCCCCGGGAAGCATATTTTTAAGCGGGTGCGGACGACATCATGAAGCTCACTGACAAGTACGAGTACTTCCGCTAAAACAATAAAACGACAAAGACAACAATTTTATTGTCCATAGACAAAGAAATTAGAAGTTTTTCGTCTTTTATTGTTTGTGGGCAATAAATTTGTATTATCTTAGCTACATTATTTCAGAGCAGTCTACACGTGACAGGGAGTTTGGCTCGTTGGAGAAAATCAAGGATAATCATCCCAAATACGTTATCAGCGCCACACCGCTTCTGACTCAGCGTGACGAAAACGGCATTACACATCTATCATTGAGGAAATTCCTAAAAGAAGGGTTTTAGACCTCACAGACTCACAACGCCGGATACCTGGAGGAACTGACTCCGGTATCCGGTTTTCGTATCCAGAAGGATGCAGCGGGCGTGAATCTGGTAGGACTGGAGGTCAAGGCCCCAGATTGAAGTGTAGCCAGGTATGCACGTGGTCACTGCTGCATCGTTGCATCATTACCGTGAAACAAAAAAGCCCCTACAGATAGCTGTAGAGGCATTTTAAGCGGTGCGGACGAGACCGCGTATCCGGTAAAACGTGGAATGGGGAGAAAAATATATGTATTGAAAATCAATGTTTTAACTATTTTTGCTTTTCGTCGATTTCCCAACTTTTTTCAAAAATGTAGCCAAGATGTAGCCAACTATTCAGGATAATTTCGTATCTTTGTAATGCGTTATTAAAAGACATGAATTATGGCAACAAGTTACTTTTTGATGACAAAGAAGGAAGATGGCGAGGCCACCCTCTTTGTGCGGTTGCAATCCCGCAAGCATTCTATCAACTATAAGATAGCTACGCCTCTAGTGGTAGATGTCCAGGAGTGGAATAGCTCTTATGGTGACTTCAAGAAATGGAAGAAGTATTGTAAGGCCCATCCGGCACTAACTGCCAAGCTTGACTCAATCCAGAATGAGCTTGACAGCTCGCTTAATAACGACACGCCTATCTCCAAGGAAGAAATGCGTGAGATTGTTGACCGGATCGCCTATGCTGAGGCCAGGGAGGCAGAACAGAAGCGAAAAGAGGAAAAGGCCAAGGCTGAGGCCGAGAAAAACCGGATGACGCTGAACAAGTACATTGCGATGTACTGTGACCAGATAACCACCGGCGCCCGGCAGACCGAGAAAGGCCGTAATTTTGCCGCTTCTACCGTCAAGACCGTCAAGCTTGCCCTGGACCAGTTCACCAAATTCCAGAAGGCGACCAAGCGGGAGTATGACTTCGACGACATCAACATGGATTTCTACTACGCATATACGGCCCACCTGAAAAAGAAGGGGTACTCCATCAATACGTATGGGAAATGCATCAAGGAGTTGAAGACCATCATGGCTGCAGCTGAGAGCGAAGGCCATCACCATAACCATTATTGGAAGGATAAGAAGTTTAAGGGCACGCGTGTGGAAGTGGATAGCATCTACCTGACCAAGGACGATATAGATGCCATCATGGCCGTGGACCTGAGCAAGGATCCTATTGGCCATGAGCAGGCACGTGATATCTTCATGATAGGCGTCTGGACGGCCCAGCGAATCTCAGACTACAACAATATCCACAAGGAAGATTTCTGCACGCTCACGAAGAATGTGATGAAGGAAGAACCCGATCCGGAGAATCCAGGTCAGATGAAGGCTTGGATTGAGAAGCAGGAGATTACATATCTGAACGTCCGGCAGCAGAAGACCGGTGCCAAGGTGGCAATTCCTTGTAACTCGCAGCTGAAATCCATTCTGGAGAAGTACAACTACCAGGTTCCTCACTTGGCCGATCAGGTCATCAACCGCTACATCAAGGAAATCGCCCAGCGGGCCGGACTCACGGAGCTGGTCGAGATTGAGACCACCAAGGGCGGCACGCCCAAGAAGGAGAAGATTGAGAAGTACAAGCTGGTCCACAGCCATACTGCCCGTCGTACCGGTGCCACCCTCATGTATCTGGCCGGCGTGGATCTGTACGACATCATGAAGGTCACCGGCCACGCCTCCCCGAAGATGCTCAAGAAATACATCAAGGCCGATTCACTGGAAGTGGTGGAGAAACTCACCGACAAGTACGAGTACTTCCGTTAGACGATAGTTTTTTGTAAATTTGCGAAAATACATATTGACTATGGGGGAGAAACATATCATAGAATACAAGAAAATCTGGAAGGACGATTGGCTAGAATGGATTTGCGGGATGGCTAATGCAGATGGCGGCACCATCTACATTGGCATCTCGGATGATGAGGAAGTTGTTGGCGTCTCCAATCCCAAGAAATGGATGGAGGATATCCCGAACAAGATTATCAGCAAGATGGCCATCTATCCGGATGTGCGTCTCATTCAGCAAGAAGGGAAGGATATCATTGAGATAGACATCAAGCCCAGCATGTTTGCCGTTTCCCTTGATGGCGTTGTTTACAAACGGGTTGGTGCAACCAATCAGATACTGAAAGGTGCCGCTCTCCAAGAGTTTTATCTCAGCAGACCGTCTGGGGCCTGGGATGCCAGAATTGTCCAGAATGCCACTTTGGATGACATTGATCCGGATGCAATTGAGTATTTTAAGGAATCCGGTATCAGAAAAGGACGGTTGTCAAAAGAGACCGCAAAAGATAGTGTCGAAAAAGTGCTGGATTCCCTGAATCTGATAACAAAGGATGGAAAGCTTACAATTGCTGCCATGCTTTTGTTCGGAAAGAATCCTCAGCGTTACTGCATTGACGCCCGTTTCAAAATCGGGCGGTTTGGAGCCGGTGCTGCAAACCTGATTATACAGGATGTTGTGGAAGGCGATTTAATCCGGATGCCGGATAGGATTCTTGATATCCTGGATGCCAAGTACCTTGTTAGGCCTATCCATTATAAGAGACTCAGGCGAGAAGAGCCGCTGGAAATTCCGGAGAATGGTCTGAGAGAAATCATTTGTAATGCCATTATTCACAAGCAATACGAAGGCCCCGATATCCAGATGCGCGTGTATGATGCTGAGATTGACCTTTGGAACTATGGCACGCTTCCCGAAGGGTTTACATTCGAGCAAATGTTCAGGCCACACAAATCGATGCCCCGGAATAAACTTATCGCGAACGCATTTTTCTATGCCGGACTTATTGAAGCATGGGGCCGCGGATTTGAAATCATCAAGGATGCTTTCACCGCGGATGGTTTGGAAATCCCCACTTTCAAGGAAGAATTTGGCGGCGTTACAGTAGTAATCAAGCGAGAGATCTTCCAGGCTATCCAGCAAGGAAAAGCGGCAGGAGACAGGCAGAATGACCTAGATAACGACCTAGATAATGGCCTAGATAAACTAACTGAAAGACAGGCAATTATAGTTAAGATTCTCTATCTTCAAGGCCAAGGCGATGAACCAGAAATTGACCCAGAAACCATGCCGTCGCTGGCTCACAAGACGGGAGTCTCGGAGAGCACAGTCAAGCGGGATTTAAAAGTCCTTACTTCTAAAAAATGGATTCAGAGAATCGGTTCCGACAGGGAAGGCTGGTGGAAGGTAATCAAGAAATTGGACTAATATATGATGACCGTTTCGTCTTCACCAATCCAGGGTTGCTGAAAATACCTGTAGAACAGATATACAGTGGCTATGAAACACGTGCCCGCAACCAACGCATCCAAAACATGTTTCGGATGATTGGTTTCGGAGAGAACTTAGGCTCCGGCTTTCCACTAATTCTAAGCGCATGGAACGAGAAGCACTGGCTGGAACCAGAGCTTATTGAGCAGAAGGACCTTAAGCAGGTCAAACTTGTTCTTCATTTCCGTTCCGAAAATGTCGTAAAGG
>JAEEGL013686206.1_pt1 | contig 11400 bp, 12 predicted proteins | sample 9134231 | NCBI WGS metagenome assembly JAEEGL01 (sample SAMN16246548, study PRJNA631951) | gut metagenome | biome: gut microbiome; feature: rumen; material: fiber-attached | host: Bos | place: Iran: Karaj | collected 2018-10
GTTCTTTTAAGAAGCGCTTAGGAGCAGTATTTGCTTTTTTCGCATGACCAATTTGTGCTTTAGTAGAATTCTTTTCCTTAACATCTACACAACCAAGTTGAACTGCATCGTAACCATCTTTTTCAACTGTTTTAATTTGAGTAACAACATTAGGTTCAACTTCGATTACTGTTACAGGAATTAATCTTCCATCTGTAGCAAAAACTTGAGTCATTCCTATCTTTTTACCTAAGATTCCTTTCATTTTTCTTTCCTCCATTATTTATTATTGTTTAATTTGGATGTCAACACCACTAGGAAGTTCTAAGTGTGCTAATGCATCAATAACTTCCTTCTTTGGATTTTTAACATCGATCAATCTCTTGTGCGTACGCATCTCGAATTGTTCACGAGAATCTTTATACTTGTGAACAGCTCTCAAAATAGTGAACTTTTCAATTTCAGTAGGTAATGGTACTGGACCACTTACAACTCCTCCACTTCTTTTGATAGTTTCAACTATCTTTGTTGCAGCATTATCAAGAATTCTATGATCATATGCTTTTAATTTAATACGAACTATATTTGACATATTAAATCCTCCCTTCGCCTATATCTCGTATAGACTTGCTCCGTGTAAATAACCTGATTCTTACCTAGCAACTTTGCCTGGTGTATCAGCAACCTCACACATCTAAGCAGCCACACACGTTTAAAAGTATATCACTACTCCCCTTATATTTCAAGGCTTTTTTGTAATTAATTGATATTTTTTCTTTATTATTAACATTTTTATAATTCATATATCTAGAAAATTAAAAAAACATACTAATTCTACAAGAATTAATATGCATTCTATCGTTATTATCCTCTTATCTTAACCAAACTATAGTCATTGTCTTTAGCATCTCTAGTATAAGTTTTAATATATTGACCAAGCATTCCATCAAGACTTTTAAAATGTGTATACTCAATTGGTCCATTATTTCTTTTACCATGTACTAACTCTATTTCGTTATCGCTATTTAAGTATAGTGATTCACCTTCCATATAGTCATCATATTCATCATAATAATAAGTAAAGGAATTTCCTCCGCTTTGTGACAATAAAACTAATTCATCCATAAAAGCATCTCTTATTTCTGAAGATAATTCTACTCTATTACCATCATCTGTAACTATACTTTTCTTAAACTCTAATCTGCTAATCAATTCTTCACATCTTTTAATCTTAATAGATCTATTGATGCCTCTCAATTGTTTTTCAGCTCTTTTAGAAATATTACTTAAAACATTATTTTGATCTAAACTAGAATTATTATTAATTGTTTTTTCTACCTCGTTTATTATCTTAATTAATTCTTCTTTTCTTCTTATTAATCCATTAACTCCCATACATAATCCCCCTAAAACATGCACTATTGTACTTCATTATATAAAAAATGTCCACTATTAATTAAAACAAAATTAAAAGCATAATGATTAACACATTATGCCTACTATTTATATTTATATCTTTTTTATTAATGAAACGGATGGTTTCATATTATTTAATTCATAAGCACTCATATATTTCTTTAGCATTGAATCTAATGGTTTAATATGCTTATATACTTTACCACCAATATCATCAAAAATAATTAATACTTCAACTTCATCATCATCATTAAAATCAATATATTCATCTATCGTATAGTTTTTACCTTCAGAATGAGCGTATCTAATTCTAGATTGTTCACTTTCTTTTAATACCTTAACCTCTTCGATAAAAGCTATTTTAGCATCATTGGAAAGTCGTATTTTCCTACCATTTTCATCACGTATAACCGACATATTAGATAATTTATCGATTAATTCAGAACACTTTATACTTTTTATCTCTTTTCTTATTTTTAATAGTTCTTGGTCTAATTTCGTAAGTTCTCCATTAAGAAAATCTTTTTGTTTTTTAGTGAATACTATGATATTACGACGTTTAATTTCAGTTTTAGCATTAATTATTTCTATCTTTAATTTTTCTAATTCATCTATTCCCATCTTTTTACTCCGTATATTAATTTCTTTTGTCTATATTCATTATTATATACTTCGCACTTACAGGCACGTATTATAACATATTTTGTCAAAATAAGCAATCATAAGTTCGAGAGCCAAAATAAAAAAAGAAACTAGTATTAACTAGTCTCTTATATTATTGTTTATTTAAAACAAGTATCGGATAATAATCAGTCGGATCTATGCATCCATCTAAATCATAATCTCTTGTTTCAACTACTTTATATACTGTTGAATTAAAGTAGAAAACATTATTATTAATATCACATTCGCAGCCATCACTAGTTGATGAACAAGAAAAATAGTCTTTTATATTAACATATTTCGTGTCATCTTGAATTTTGATATCATCACCTTTTATCGTTTCTAATGATGCTTCAAATACTCCTCTTCTTGTATCATCGATAATTGATGCATATAACTTGTAGCCATTATTGGAACGCACAATTATTACATAGCTTTTATCATAGTCATAAATTCCATAAGGGCTATAACTATAATTATTCTTTTCAAAAGTTACATCTTTTATTGGTACAATCATAATCTGATCTTCCTCAAGTAAAGGGCCATATTTTTTTGACTTATACAACGCATCGACTTCATCCATGAATGAAGAAGCATTATTAGCATATGTCTTATTTCTTGCTGAAAAAATTATACTTGATACAGCTGGAACAGCTATAAGTAAAAGTACTCCTATTATTACTATTACGGCTATAATTTCTATTAATGTAAAGCCTTTTTTGTTCATATTAGCCTCTACATATTATTACCATTAATTACTTCGATAGCTTTAGCATATATATCTTCATCAGCGTTTATCTCATAATCAGGAATAATTATATTTTGACTAACATCTAATCCATTTGGAGTTAACCATCTACCAGTAGTAAACTCTATTACATCTCCACTTTCTAATTCACGTGAAGTTTGAATTGAACTATCACCAGCAGTATTACCTCCAATAACCATTACACCGATATTTTCCTTCAATGAACTAACTAGCATCTCTGCACATTTGGATGTATATAAATTAGTTAATAATACAAGATCAAAATTATATTTTTTTTCAGCTTTACTTTTTATTTCTGTAATGCCATTATTTGTTTCTTCCTTATATATAACTGTATCTTTATCTAAGAACAATGATGCTATATCACTAGCTACATTCATATAACCTTTATTGTTATCTCTTAAATCTACAATTACTTTATCTATCTTCTCTTTTTTAGCTTCTTCTAATTTGGCTTTAACTTCATCATAAGTTGTCTTTGAAAAATATTTTATTTTAAGGATAGCTACATGTCCATCAGTATAATCTAATGACACTGTATCAACCATTATAACTTCTTTAGTTAATATAACTTCTACTTCTTCTTCTCCTCTTAATAGTGTTAATTTTACCTTATCACCATCGCTTCCACCTCTTATTAGATTTACTGATTCATCAAGGTTTTTACCGATTACTGATTCATCTTCAACTTTAATTAATTTATCGTTAAGACGTATTCCACTTTTTTCAGCTGGAGAATCTTTAAAAATATTGATAAATACGATATCTCCATTTTCTTCAAATTTAACCTCGGTACCGATACCTATGAAAGCATTTTCTAATTCCTCTTTATATCTAGCAGCTGCATAACCTTCATAATATACTGCATGAGGATCATCAAGACCAGCAATCATAGCTTTAGTCTGTTCTTTGTTAAAATTATTACCAATTCCTCGATATGAATTCTTTTTGATATCATTATAAATATCTACAAGTTCTTTATCATCTTCAAAAACTTCTCTACCTTTTATTTTGTATCCACTTATAAATATTCCTATGGCAAGTCCCAAAGCTAAACAAACAATCATAATTACATATACTTCTAAATTTGAGAAACTATTTGTTTTAGCAATATGACTATCATTATTTTCATCTTTAAAAGATTCTGTTATAGTTTTTTCTTTTCTAATGGTTGTTCTCTTGATATTTTTTTCGTTATTTATTTTCTTTTTTCTAACAACTTTTTTATCGTTATCATTCTCTTCACTTTTTTTAACCATACTCATCCACCTCTATAATACAATTCTATCAAAAAATAACAATAAAAAAAATAAAAGATTTCTCTTTTATTTTAATAATGTGTCTTCATAGTCAACTAATTTATCTTTTCCACTAACTACTAACGAAGCCTTTCCATCAGTAATTTTAATCAATGTAGCATCTAATACTTTTAATGTCTCGGCACTTTCTGTATTAACCATTTCCTCACTAGTTGCTACATAATTAGCATTTAAACCACTACCTAAATTAACTTTATACATTTTTAATTCTTTTCCATTATTGTTATAAACATTATATATTCCGTCACATAGTTTATTATTATCTCCATTAAAGTCGTAGAACAATACATAATATTCACCATCTTGTTTAGTAAATGCACTTCCAGCTAATATTTCAATATTCTGAATTGTTTCCTTTTCTTTTTCGCTCTTATGGAACAACTCACCATGAAAGAATGCAAATATTAAATAAAAAATTACTAATGCACCAACTACACCTAATAAGATTTTAATTAATCTATCAAATCCATAAGTCTCCTCATTATATTGTTTTTCTATCTCTTTAAGTTTCTTTTTATTTTCTTTTGCTCTTTTATTTTTTTCTTTTTTGTTGTTTTTCTCTTTTTCTTTATCTTTCTTATTCATAATGTCCTCTCCCAAAAGAATTATAACACAATAAGTCTAGAAAACAAAAAAAGTTTGCATAATGCAAACTATTTTTTAGAAATTTTAATCTTTATTTCTTTAACTCTAGGTGTATAAGTAACTCTTGTATCATCTCCAGATACCTTTACTTCAACAGAGTGTTCTCCAACATTCAATCCTTCCAAATCGATATATGCTTTTATTTGAGCAGCATCGATTCCTTCGATAATACTGTTGCTTCCGTTTAATATAACTTCTACACTTCTATTTTCCTCACCTATAGCTTGAACTATTAATCCATTTCCAAGATTAATCGTATCAATTGGAATATTCTTAATTATCTTAGTTGATATTGGATCGACAGTTAAATCTACAGTAATCGTTTTAACACTAATCTCTCTAATACCTGTTGGTTTAGTTAAGTTAATAGTATAAGTTTTATTATTTTTAACGCCTTGAACATTAACTTTTACAGGTAAATTTGTAATTGAATCTATTACTTCTTGGTTACCATAAACAACAACTTTATCGATATTAGATTTAAGATCTTTTATTGATACTCCATCCAATTCTCCTTCAGGTATTAATTTTATTGGTATTTCTTTATTTGGAGAAGTAACTTTAATCGTTGCAGATACTTTATTTGGAACAATCTCAACATCCATTTTATTTCCTTCTGCATCATAAGCAATTAGTGGTACATCAGTAAGAGTTGTTGTTCCAATCTTAGTACTACTTAGATTATCTATATCGATAATTGCTTTTACAATAGCTACTTCTTCAAGTATATGTTTTGCTCCTTTAACAGTAATATTATCCCTATCAAGCACTATACTATCGATATTTAATTTAGTATCAAGATTATCTTTATGAATAACTTCTGTTCCTAATTCCTTAGTTACTGAAACTTTATCATATATTCTTATGTTTACTGAACTAGGATCTACTTTATAATCAACACTATTAATTTCTCTATCATATTTAAATGCAACTTGATATGAGCCTGGTGTATAACCAGTCAAATCTAGAACTACACCCTCAACCGGATATTGTTTAGCTAAATATACATCTCCCTTTTTACCTACTATGGTAAGATCAACTGTTTCAGGTACTCCTTCAACTACATATAAAGCTTCATTATAATTAACTGTAACTTTTTGATTATATAATATCTCAGCAGAATTATCTATCAAGGTAACGTGCTTTCTATCAATAGCCACGTATGTAACAATTGCAAATATAAGAGAAATGACTACTATCGATTGTCTATTAACTAGTATCTTTTCTATTCCAGAACCATTCGTACTAAAGAATTTTATTATTCCCATGAATAGTTTTGTTATTGGAGTAATAAGTATTCTATCAAAAAAATGACCAATTGATTTAAAAAAACTAACTATTTTACTTGTTTTCTTCATAAATCTCTTCCTCATCAATCTCATCATCAAAATCAGATTCTTTCTTTGGTCTTAATTCATCTACAAGCATCATTCTTACATCATCCAATGATAAATTATGATATAGCTCACCTTTTACAGCAATAGATAAACGTCCTGTTTCTTCTGAAACAATTAGTGAGATACAATCGGTCTCTTCAGTTATACCTAAAGCTGCTCTATGTCTAGTACCAAGTCTTTTATTTATTTTTGAACTACTACTCGTAGGAAATACTGCTCCAGCACAACTTACTTTATTACCTTGTAATATAACTGCACCATCATGCATTGGATTGTTAGGGAAAAATAAAGCTATTAATAAATCGCTAGTTACATCTCCATAGATTTTTTTTGCTTTATCAATATAATCTCTTAAACTAACATCACGTTCAATAGTTATTAGAGCACCTATCTTTTGTTTTCTTAGATAATCCATTGCTTGTATGATTTCAAATATCATCTTTTCTCTTTCATCAACAGACAATGCTTTATGTCTACCTAATAACTGACTTCTTCCCAATTGTTCAAGAACCGTTCTAATTTCAGGTTGAAATATAATAATTATTGCAAGTGGTCCCCACATAATTATATATTCTAGCAATAAGCCAACCGTAGTAAGTTTAAATATGCTACTTATAAATTTTAATAATAATACGATTATTAAACCCTTAAATATCAATGTAAGTTTAACGTTATTCTTAATACTCTTTAATATGTAATAGAACATGAACCATACTATAAGTATATCCACTACACTATTAAGAATATTAAGCACAGAATTAAGTGTAATCATATTCTTTCTCCTTTATATTTTATTATTTATCTTCCTCTCCAGAATCATCACCAATTACCAATACTTGTGGTACTTCTTCTTCAGAGTTTTCTTCTTCAGTCTCTTCTTCGTCTTCATCCATAACATCTAGTATTTGCTTATCAGCCATTGCAGCCTTTTCTGCTTCTACTCCGGATTCAATATCTCTTTGCTTCTTATCTAAAAGTCCATTTTCAATAACTTTTCTTTTTCTATCAGCAACTATTCCAAATAATGAGAATTGCAAAAAGATGCATATAATTACATATAGCACATAAATCCAACCATTTAAAAAATCTCTAAAGAAAGACACTATAAACATTAGACACACCTTCTATCATAATAATGATAACATTTATAACTATTATTTACAACCGATAGAAATAAAGAAAGAGTATTTTTTACTACTCTTTCAACTCTTTTATGTAAACTAAATATATTTAGTCATCTTCATTTTATCATCAGTTAATTCATTACTATCAAAAGCTAAATCTCTAAGATACTTTGCAAGAGCTATATCATTATTATTTCTAGCCTTAAGTTCAAGTTCTTCACTTCTTTTATAAAGATTTAATGCATATAAATTATCGAATCCCATCATATCGGTATTTTCCTTTATAACTTCTTCAAGGTATTCCTTTATGAATTTTTTCCTTGGATTAATACTATTGATTATTTCATGACCTTTTTGTTCAACTTCTGGAACCATCGTATTCAAATAAAGTTCAAACCATGAAGCAACAATTTGCCTATGGCAAAAATCAGTTGAATATTCATAGCATAATAATATCTTTTCTTCCAAATCAGCTGCAACTTTATTAACATCTAATTTAGAAAGTACTTCCCTATAATAATCTCTAATATACATTTTCATGTTATCTTTTTGAGATACTTTCCCGATATTGGAATGCCATTTCTCCCAAGACTCTTTCTTTGGAGCTAGGCTTGAATAATAAGCACCAGTATAATTAGCTTTTTTACCTCTATCTCCAGAAATAGATACAACATTATCTTTGAAATCATCCATATTTATATTTCTATAACTACTTGTGTAAATCATTGTGCCTCCACATATGACTTATTATTGTAAATAAAAAAAAAGAATAGTCAAGTATTTATCTTGATTTTTCTTTTTTGAAGTATTCAACTATTGGTTTACCATTAAATGTCGTATTTTCATCATATATAGCATCATCAAATGTAGTATTAAATACATCTATAGTATACTTATCGTCATCATAAGAAAAATGAGCGCCATTTATAATTACTCCCGAAAAATTAATAAATGGTCCTAAATTTAATCCTTCAAAATTACAATTACTCAAATCCTTTTGATATATTATTTGAGGATATAAATTAATATTTGTATCTCTAAAATCTATACCAGAAAGATTAACGTTCTTAAAAGTTTCACCAGATAAATCTATAAACTTAAGAAAAGGTATATATTCCTTTTTAATCTCCAAATGATCATCAACCTCTTCATATAAATCGGATACTTTTACTCGATCAATTTTATTATTTTTAACCAAATCACTATATAAACGTATAGATTTCTCCATGTGTAATCTAGCATCATCAATTCTTTGCTTTTCTTCCTCTTTTTTCCTTGCTGCTTCCTTAATCGATTTATCTTGTTCTTGTTTCTCTCGGATTTTTCTATTTATTTCTTCTTCGGCAATTCTTTTAATTTCTTCTTTTCTAACAGGATCATATTCCCTTATGTAATCCCTTTTAGATAAAACTAGTCCAATATCTTCATTTATTCTTATTGTTTTCATAGACTTTAGTTTTTCATTATAGTAATCAGAAATATCGATTAATGTTTCTTTATAAGGGTAATAAATTTTATCTTTTACCTTTATAAATTTATCATCATAGTATACTTTTTCGAGATTTCCTAATTTCCCATAAGAATTATCTTTTGAATTAAACAAATATAATTCTTTATTTTTACTGATACATATTGCATAGCAATCATCGTATAGCATAACCGGTTTATATCTTGTTTTAATCGATTCTCCATTGAGACTGCTATATGTATATCCAAATAATTGTTTTTGGGCATTTGCTTTTTTCAAATTAGAATCCTTAATTAATATCAATCCTTTATCATCAAAAACTATACAATTGTTAATTTTTTCAACTTTGTTATAAGGATTACTACCATTATCATGGATTGTATTACCATTTTTATCGATAATTCTATAATTAACATCACTACCAAATGAACCATCATCGTTTAAAGTCTTGAAATCCCCATATTGCTTAACAATTGCATATTCACTATCAATTAGCGTTATTTCATCATATGATTTATTAGAAAATAGATTACCATTCACATCGAAAGCATATTCTTTATTGTTTGTATCACTTGCTTTGATATAAGTGCATGTTTTTGCTTTTTCTTCCTTAATTTCTTTAAAAGAAATATTATTTATATATTTTTCTTTAATGCTCTGAATTAGTTTGTTAAACTCTTCATTATTACTATCTGTTTTTGAATCAACATAAAAAGGATTATCTTTGAAAATAAAGCCATTGTTATTAAATAACAAATCTAACTTTTCATATAAATATTTCTTATAATATTCATCTTCACTCATTTTAAATCCTCCTTATATTAATATTATTATATCATTATATTAATTAATTTTTATACTTTTAAGAATAATTTAATATAAAAAAAGCAATCATCATTGATTGCTATATATCTAAAAGTTCAAATAGTTTGAACATATTATAAACTGGTGCCGCAAGCAAGAATCGGACTTGCATTAAAGCCTTACCATGGCCTCGTAATACCACTATACTATTGCGGCAAATTAAATCGATAATTCTATTATACCTTTTATATTTAATAATACAAATAAAAATAACTATTAATATAGAAATAATTGATTTAATAGCCCTCTAATGTTAGAATACATCCTCGAGGCGATGAAGTAATGATTGACGAATTATCACCTATCCAATGTTTTTTTAATAATCGTGAAAAGATAATCGATTTATTTATCAATTATTATGGTAAAGAATATTCCGATATAATTAGAAATCGAATCTATAATACACACTTTGAATTTGGTAGTACTCCAGATGAAAACTATAATTTTTTAAAAGAACATGAAAATCAAATAAATAAATTAGATAAATTAGATATTATTGCAAATTATATAGATTACATGAAAATAGAACGAGAAGAAAATAGGATTAATACTATTAAGTTATTTGAATATATAAAAAATAATTTTAATGTAAAAGACATCGATAGATTTAATGAGAACAATGAACAGTTAATGTCATTATTCAAAAGTAAAGGGTTTGAAAGAAGTTATATTGATGCTTTCAGTACCAAAAGTGATGAACTATTAAATGATCCAAATATTTCAAAAAAGGCAAAAGAGATGATATTACAGGATCAAGAAGAATTTAATAGAATAGTAACAACTATAGGAATAGGAATGCCGTTTATATCGTCATATCAAAATCATGTAGATGAATTAATCAAATATAGAGAAGGACTTAAATGTAATTATAAAGTTAATATTCTTAAGAATACTGAATATGGGAAAAATATATTTGAAAATATGAATAATTTTTTTGGAACAGACTTTTGCAAGGATAGTTTCAATGATTCGGTTTTAAAAGATATTAGTAAAACTTTCTTTTCTAAAGATTCATGGTTATTTACTCTATGTAAAAATAGTGATAATGATCAAATATATTATAATATTGTGATATTACCACTTTATTCATCAATAAATTTTGGAAAAAAAGCATTAGATGTTATATTGATCCATGAACTTATTCATAGAGTTGAAACAGAAGACGGGAAAACTGGAATATATACATACAGTTCCAATGATACTAATGTAATTACCAATGAGATGAGAACTCAAAACATAGCTATAAAGCTAACAAAAAAACTTCATGACTCAGGAATTTTTATATTTGATAATCCAAAAGATTATAGGATTGAAGGAGAATGTATACTCGAATCATTATATCATCTAGTAGAAGATTTCTTTAATGGGCAAGAGCCATTAATAACCGATTGTGCAATTAATAATACTCCTGAAAAATTGGAAGAGTATTTTGGAGAATCATGGAAAGATTTAGGGAAAAGACTATTCATGATATATAATAAATACATTGATTTATATTTAAAGAATAGAATAATGCCGGATATTAATCAAGATGAAGAAATAAATGAATCAATAGATAAAATGAATAGACATATCAAAGAAAGAAGAACAAAGGTATTAAAAAAACTAACTACTTATATGAAGTTGTAAGATAAATGTAGACACATAAAAACGGTCTACATTTTTTTGTTATAATAAAATTGGAGGGATGATATGTCAAGGATAAGAAAAGAACCAAATAGATATTGGTCAAAAGAAGATAAGTTAAAAATAATTA
>JAEEGL015295460.1_pt1 | contig 11400 bp, 5 predicted proteins | sample 9134231 | NCBI WGS metagenome assembly JAEEGL01 (sample SAMN16246548, study PRJNA631951) | gut metagenome | biome: gut microbiome; feature: rumen; material: fiber-attached | host: Bos | place: Iran: Karaj | collected 2018-10
CTCTAGTCGCTCGCTTCGGTAATTCGCATCTTCCTTCTTCAACTTGTAGCTCTTCCCGTTGTAGAGGAGGCTTGGGGTTTCGTTAGATTGTAATCCCACAAAAGCAACTTCAAATATAGGATTGGCAGCGTTCAGAGAGGTTGTAATCTGTCTGGCTGTCCAATGTCTCGATTCTTTCTTATCGGATATGACAATGATGGGAACCAAAGCCTCTTCGGGTGTTGCTCCTCCATGTGCACCTGTTCCTTCTGCTACTTTTCTGCTGAGGGAATTGTGTCGCAATGCCACCAGTTCTTTCCCCTCGTTGATGCGCAGATAGTATTCGTCGGCAACAATACCTTTCTTGCATCCAGCGCAACGTCCGTAATGGTCGCTATCTATTCCTTTCAGGTTCCTTCCATCGACCATCTGCGACAAGTAGGTCATTCCGTGGTCACTCACGATGGCTATCTTCTGCTTTGGATGGGCATCAAGTACAGTATTGATGGCTTTACGTACCGCAGTAATGTCGTCAATTATATATTGCGGATATTCTCTGACGGTATGAGCCAAAGAATCCAGGTCGCCTATCTTCTCCAATAGAACTCCACCTAGTTGTTGCAAGTCCTCTTTGTTATTCTCGGTTCTTGTAGGTAGTTTGGCACGAGCCACAAGTACCTCATTCAGATAGTAGCCATCGTTCTCTCGCTCTTTAACCACTTGTTGTATCAGCGGCACCCAATCCAACCCTAACCCATCAATCCAAAAATAGACGTTGATATCAGTACGTCCGCTCATCACCGTTTTCACCGTCGAGAAGCGGTCATACCAGTCGTGGAATGCCGATTCCGATTCATTGACGCTTGAAATAAGCTCTCCCATCTCTTTGGAATACACACCAGACAATTTGGCATACTTGTATTCTTCGATATATTGGGTCAACCAGGTGACTTCTGTAGATAGCTGTGTATTGGTCAAATAATAGTACAAATCGGGATAGAGTTTCTTAAGGTCGGCTTGTACAATGTGACCGTTGTTGTACCACTCAATTATAAGCCGTTTCTCAACGTCCGTAGCATGAGTAAAGAATCGCAGTGCTGTAACGTATCCATCCCGTTCGGCCACTTTTTGCAGTCGTTCGGCTAGTATCGTCTGTGCTGTGGGAGACAGAGCGACACCTCTCCGCATCGCCTCTTCCATACCACTCTTTCGTTCTTCAATATATTCGTATGCTTCGTCTTCAAGAGTGAATATATGCAGGGCTATTTGCTCAAGGAAGCGTGGTGTGGTGTAGTCATCCATCGTGGCCAGCACCCGGCATATATATCCTTTCTCGCAGAATCGGTCGCGATAGTACATTGAGATAAGCCAGCGGTCGAAACTGCTATTGTTATCGAACCATAGACGATAGAAACTGCTGTATTCTGCCAACTCATATATGCCGAATCTTTTGGCAAAATAGTTGTCAAAATCGAAATCTTCAATACTTATCTCAGCTGCCAGCTGATCCCAATATATATTGTCTTCTTTGCGATACTCACAATTTGGCATCTTAACGCCCAATGCATCGTGTAGGAATTCATATGCATTGTTGCAGATGCAATAGCTGAAAGCATTGTCAGGTTGTGCATGTCCAGCATTGGCGAAAATGGCCGATGAGGTGCAGATAATGTTTGGCTTCAACTCAGGATAGCGCCAACATCTCAACCATTCGGTCACCGTTGGAGCGATGTTGTAGTGTCTTTCAATATCGTGTACTCCATAAGTGGTATCGTTCGTCAATACCAAGCGGTAATTGAGTTGCCTATCGTTGTTATGGAAGTAGTATATGAACGATTGGCTTTGCTCTCTGAATCGTTCCGTTTTGCTTTCAAGGCCTATAATGGGGATATATACTCGCTGATGGAAATCCAACCCTTCAGTTGTAGCCTCAATGCCACGTATGGTACCTATTAGTGCGTTGAACTCAAATCGCGGTTCGCTGTTGTCGTAGAATCGAGCCAATTCAGATAGTGGGGTAATCAGCAGATGTTCGCTACTATGCCCGTGGATTGTTTCTCTTATCATCCTTTCCAATGTGGTGTGGGTGATAAGGGTATCGGGATATTCTTCATCCATCCATTTGTCGATGCTGACAAAGGTCATTGGAATCCTGTTCTGCTGCTCTTCAATAAAACTACAGCAGTCGCGGAAGTTATCGAACAGCAGCAACCTTACCGGGAAGCGGTCTCGCGTCGATGCTCCAACTCCTTTCTGACACCGGTCGTCATCCAATGCGGCCATTAGGTCGGCCAAACTTTCACATTGTTGAAACATAATGTCAATTGTTTATCAGAACTTCCAATACATCTTCAATACCCAACTCCGTAATTCTGTTAAGCAGTCGCTTGGCTTCATCCAGCGTCTTTATATCTTTTACTCTACTACGTGCCATTGCCACTTTCATTTGCGAACCGGATGTGGCAGAGTCTTCCGCAACCTTGCTTACGTTGTCAAGGTCTATCTTGTCAACAATACGAATGGTGTTTTGACTGGACAGATTTGTATGCGACATCTGTCCTAGCCTCCAGTCTTTCAGTTTCTCTGCCACATCAGCCTCTGTCCACAAGCCTACCTCTGCCTGCATATTTTGCTGCACATATAGTTTGGCATCATCCAACTCACTGGGCTTTAACCCAACCTTGTCTTGCAAAAATAGGAATTGCTCATAGCCTTCGATGAAGTTGTTCTGTTTTTCGGTGACGGTTAGCAAGCCGCGGAATTCAAAGTCATAATTCTTCAGTAATTCCAGCGTCTCCGTCATCAAAGCAGGGTTCTTCATTCCGTCGGGTTCGCAAATACGCAGAAGATTGTCCACTATCTGGCACAAACTATTTCGCATCGCATTATTGGGCATCGCTTTGCAGTATTTCAATCCCCACAATGGAGCGCCTTTCTCTTTCAGATAGGCATGTGTCAATGCCCAACGGGCATCGGTGAGGCTTGAAACATCGTGGTAGTCTTTAAGCGTATTGAGTTTAAAGAGATTGATAAACTGTTTGGCGAGTTGCCCCTCTTCTTTGGTTTGAAATTTAAACTCAAGTTTGTTACGGTTTCCGCCACCGTCCCACACCTTGAATAATTCTGCCACATCATCTACCAAATGCTTGGCTGTACGCGGTTTGCCATTAAGGTCAAATATCTTGCCTATATAGGGGCGCAATGCAAACGCCACCATTCCCATACCCGCATGCGATGGAAACAATCCATAGGGCGGCTTGGTCAATGCATCAAGGTGATACGACAGATTGAAGTTGGCCGATTTGTCAGCATGGTCAATCTTGCTCTTCACAAACTTGCATACTTTCACCAAAGGATGGTTGGGGTCGACATCGTCTTTGAATTGCAAGTTCTCATCAACGCTGTCCTGTAGCAGGAAGTTCATATGCATGGCAGGCCCTTTGCAACGGTCGCATACTTCTTGTTTCGTGTTGAACTGCAACACAGCCTCTACGGTGGCTTTCACAAACTGTTTCTTCCAATAGGTGGTGGAAGATTTTAAGCGTATCAACTCCAATCCTTCGGGGCCTGCGGGGAAAATCATCGGAGCAATGCTACTATTGATGAAGGATGTTATTCTACCGGCATCAATACTCAATGGATCGGTGACGCTTGCGGGTTTGTTGCTGAGATAGATGTATGCAATTCCTCTCATTGCACTCTCCACCCATTCTTTCACCATTTGTTCAGCATTGTCTGTATGCGATTTCATCTGGTCGGCAAAACCATGTCGTTGGGCACATTGGGCATTGGCTTGATATTCAATGAATCGTTCGTATTCGCCATCTCCTAAAGTCTTATCCATCACCAGGAATACGACATCCTTGTATTTCCCGTCTTCGTCTTTCGAAGCTTTTTCTGCTATCTGACGCAGCTCTACCAACTCGTCGGCATTACGGGCAAAGAACATGGCCAACATCAATTCATACCCCTGCGCTTTCTTGGCAGTACGTTCCACGCTGCTCAAGAGTGTATATTCATTGGAATCCAATGAAAAAAACTCAAGCCAATAAGGACGTGCAACATTGGCCATTTTCTTCTCTACAACCGTGCGGGCAACATTGAAAGCACGAAGTATATTGTAGGTATATCGGAACTCTGTCAGTTTGAGGTTCTGTTTGATGTCGTTCACCTCTCCCAGCGGCAATGCCGAGAAGCGTATCTCGTACAATCCAGAGGGTGAGCGTTGGATGACACCTGCTTCATTCAACCATCCGAGTATGTCATTCAGTTGCGGTTCAACGGTGGTGCCAATGAACAGGTTGGCTATATTCTCCTCGCTGGGGGTGACTGTTTCGGTATTGGCTATGTTGTTGAATGCATTCAGTAGCAGTATTCCCTTGAACACTCGCATAGTGGCATCTCCCTGATGTTCTACCGTTTTCTGGTAGGAGTTGAATCGTTCGTTAACCACACCGAATTTGCTCACATTCTGCTGCATCTCGGGCATGATGTAATCCCAAAGATAATCCACTGTGATGGTTTCTCCCTGTTTGAATACTTTCGGGTCATTTAGGAATTCCCTTACTGGATCGCTGGCCAGGAAGTCGAACACCGAACGGCTGCTCGAACCAACCTCGCGGGCATAGTAGGTGGCCAAGTTGGCGGTGGCTGGGTGTAACGGGAAAAGATTCTTGAGGTCTTTCTCTGTTTCTGCTGGCTGATTGCTGGTTTGTGCCAGTTGTGAGTAGAGTTCCTTTGCCTCGAAATAGAAAGTTGCCGATGCTGATACCTCGTTCAGGGGAACTATCTGACGGAACTTGCGGCTCATTATCTTGAAGGCCGACACAGGTTCCATGTTGTAGTGCAGATAGTGATAGCGGCCTATGGTCTTGGTGCGTTCCTGTGCACTCAGGCGGTCAAGTGCCGACGGGTGAGAGATGAAGAGGAAATAGCTGTCGTTGTCGGCATTCATTGCCTCCTCAGCCAATAGCTGCAACTCTACCAGAATGGATATTCCAAGTTCTGATTTCACCACATCGGTAAACTCATCCCACACTACCAAAAGACCGTTGTAGGCAGTCTTCTCACGCAGCTGGTTCTGCACTTCGAAAAACCAGCGGCTGAGGTTATCTTGACGCAGGCGCACGCTGAGCCCTTGACGACGGCATGCATCCTTGGCTGTCCGCAAGGTTGCGCTGTCATAATCACGCAGCAGTTTCACTAATCTTTTACGGTCGGGAGCAATGGAACGAAGTTCGCCGTCGGCAGCAATGGTCAAATCCCAGAAACTGGCGTTATGCTCGATGTGCTGGATATAGTTGTCGTAGTCGGTGCGTATATCCAGTTCGATGCCATTGGCTTGCAAAGCCTTCTGTATGCGTGTCTGCAATACCAGAGCTAGGTCTTCCTTGTTCGAAATACCACATTGACCCACAAGGGTGACAGGCATTAGGCGTTTTTTCTCGCGAAGCCCGAATATCTGTTTGCGTAGCAAATCATACTGCGGGTCGCGGTATTCTTCCTCCACCCACTGGCGGATTTCTTCCACATTGTCACATAGCAGGTGTTTCAATACAGCACCTGCGTGACTCTTACCTGTACCGTAGGTGCCTTCAATCCACAGCGAACGGTGCTTGTCCATGTCGTTGTTACGCACAGCGCCTATGGCCTTGATGAGAATATCGTTGAACTGTTGGTTGGGCAGGAAGCTCTCCCAGTTGCCGGCCTCTTCCATTTCAATATTGTAGGCGGGCTTCCCTTCGCGGATTTGTACCGCATCCCAGTAGGTTTTTATTGCCATATTTTTGTTTTATTTGCGAATCAATATTTTGATTTCTATCTTGTTAGAAAGTGCGATACCAGAGCTTCACGCAACTTTTGTCTGACTTCAGGCTCTTGTAGTAAATCCCATAATGCGTTGTCAAAATAAGCATACTCAATATTGTCCCGGACGAACTTGGCGGAAATTCTACTGATATTGTATGATGTCTTGTTTGTCCAATTCAAATGATAAAAGGGTTCACTTGAAAGATGAAAATAAGGCTTATGTATAGGGGTCTTCGTTTTTTCAGGTTGAAGTTGCTTGTATGTGTTTGAATACAGTGGTTCTATTTTCGTCAAATATAATTTGTTTGCGGTCAATAATCCATCCGCAATCATGTCAAATATCGAAATCAACATAATTGGTTTGGCGTTTATTTTTATTCCGCCCGCAGAGACACCCCGATTAATTTGTAGGATAAGATCTCTATAGTAGTTCAATAGTATGTTATCCCCTATAAATGGCATAAAAGTTGAAGAACAGATTCAGAAGTAATATCGTCTCGGAGGGTGATGTGGTCTAATCCCATATTTAACTCTGCAATCAGCACTCTATCCCCAGTACTATTCAAAGCCCTTAGTTTTTTTTCAAGGTCAGCTCCACAAAGTCCAAACTCTTTAAAAACGCCAGATTCTACATTCCCATCAACCAAGTCTTTTATTCTAAACATTTTGCTTCCTATCTTCTCTGCATATTTGTATAGTGAATATGCAAGAGCCTCTTCAGTTACATCAAGAAATGCTTTTTTCTGATAAACAGGATTGGCTTTGTTGGACAACTCACTTTTTGTCATTATTCCCATTTCTCCGATTGGACTTTCCCTAAAGGTTCTAGCCATTGCGTATACAACATTTCTTATCGTGGTAGCACTATCTTCTGGAAAATTTTCCTGCACTTTTTGCCGTATATCTTCTTCTGTAAACATACTTCCCCACTCAATATTAGCGGTATACCATTTCATTATTGGTGAATTATATGTAAGGTTAATCCATATAACCTGCCAAACAATATCCGGATAATCGACATACAAATTCTCCAATTGACGGCCCAAATTTGTTACATTTTTCTTTTTCGTATCGTCTAATACCCCTGCTTGTACGAGCCATTTTACAAAGCTTGGCAATTGCTCCTTCACATTTAAGCCATGTGAGTTGTCTGAAAAATAGTCGTCTACATTTGTGATAAAGAAATCGAACCATTCTCCATTCAAACCAAAATTATTATAACTTATCAGTTTCATATTAGATGTTTTTGTGTTTCCATATACGATAAGAGAATCTGCAACAATGCAACCATGTTCATGAAAGTCTAAGCATCTATGACAATGTATACATAGGTTGCGATTTATACTGACATCAGGCAAAATGCTTAATGCGCCCGTCGGACACTCTACCTCACATGCCTCGCAATTAATACAATATGTCGTTTTATACAATACCCGTTTCAAATAACCTTGCAATGCAACGTTCTGAGATGTCCCTTTGAAAGAATAAACATAGCCATTTTTATGCTGTTCACATGTGAACGGATATACTTTATTTTCAAAGGAAAGTTCACCCGCTTTTTTCTTGTCAGATAACAAGTAGTTTCCTAAGGTACCCAACCAATCTGTTATTTCCTTTTGGGGATTAATGCATCGAATAGACAGGTCTTGTTTATTCTCAATTATCTCCATGGAAGAGACTGTATTTAACCCTCTTCCTCCAGCTCGTCTTTTCCAATTACCTTGCTGAATATAAACCTTATCGTCCTTTACTCCACTTTTTACAACTTGTTCTTGGATACGAGACAAGAATGGTGCTAGCTCTTTTTTATATTGGTGAGAAACTACCATATCATTCCATTCTGAAGAGAATGGGCAAATCACACATCCAACTCGAGTTAAGCCCTTCCTATAAGCGTCATTAATTGGCAGTCTATTTCGGAACAAGTACATAAATATCTCGGAAGTACCCCAATTCAAAATGGGGCTTGCATTTGTGACCGTTGAATGTTTCACCCCCTTTCCTATGCGAGAATACGTTGAACGCCTGGTACTTTCTTCTGCCCGAACACCATCGAATACAAGCACCTTTGCCTGTCGATTTGTCCCAGGAACTTTAAGCGTTCTATACAGAGGTGCTGTTTTCATCACGGAACAACACCAGCGATGTTTGTCGCTTGGAGTACCAATCTTGTCCCAATAGTTCAGCACCTTTTCGTGGTTGCGGGCGGTACTGAACTTGAGTTCGGGGTAGAGCTTGCCATAGTGCTCCTTCACCTGCTCATATAGCGTCAGCGACGAGGGCAGCTCATATCCCGTATCGCTGTAAATGACCTGAAATGCACTCGGAGGCAACGCCCTCGTGCAAAGATCGAGCACAACCTGCGAGTCTTTTCCGCCGCTGAACGAAGCCAGGAAGATGTCCACCTTGATGGTATGCAGCACCTTTTTGCCCTTCAACTCGGCCTCGTCGGCTGGCATAATATCGAAGCTGTCGCAATCCTCTTTCACAACGGCCATCTTCTGTTTCGTCTTCTTCTGCTGGCGGGCAGCTAGTGCTTCATAGTCAATCACATTGGCTTCCACCGCTCGGCTGGCGCGGGTATAGGTTTCGTAGGTGTCACGTATAAACTCTATAGCCTCACTTTCCAGCAGGAACATTGCCTCTCGGTTGCGCTCCAACATCTTCTTCATATCCACTGGTTTCAGCGACATCGGCTTCACTCCTTCGGCCGGAACAACCGTGGCGGCATCGTAGATGTTGGCTCCCTTCGCCTCGAAGAGCATTTCTCCACGATAGAAATACTGCTTGTTGCAAGCCCACATCAACGGCTCCTTACAGCGAGGATATTTCCAACCAAGTTTGTCAAGGCCCAGAAGATCCAGCTCTTCGAAAAACACCGGACGCGGCGACACACCAAGGGTCTCCTTCGTTACGAGGCTTTGCAACAGCACTCCGTTTATATCTTTATCCCAAATAACTTTATTCATTGAATGTAATTCAATCTACAGCCAAATAATAAGATATAAAATCGTCAACATCGAATTCTTCCCCGGCATCGTGAATGTCGTCTAAATAATCTTGAATCACCTGATATTTGCTCTTTTTATCCATCATCATCATTTCCACCAGTTCTATCGCGTCGAAGCCTTTGGCATAAACTATATTCTCCGCAGCTTTATCAACTAAAAATATACCTGCACCGGGAATATCTCCTCCCGACAAGTTCTTTGCCGTATAATCTACAGTAATTACAAAACCTGCAAATTTCACCTTTTCTGTAGTGTAACGCTCGGTTATATAACGATTCATTTTTGATTCGATTTTTTTCTTTATTCTGCCAAGTTGTTTCTTGACCGTTTTGGAATCGTGATTGCTATAAAAAACATCTCCTTCACCTTCTCGAATCAAGGCTTTATTGTCTGTTAAAATATCTACTACTTCAAAAAAACCAATGGCAGCATCCAACGATCCATCAATGGAAAAAACGCTGTCTATAGTCGAATTGACCTCATTGTAGCTTTTGGGATTGTAAAGATTGCTTGTTACTAGGCTCTTTACTAATTCCTTTGCTTTATCTTCTGTTGATCGACAGGACTGGAATGCTAATGCAGCCAGCAAGACACATAGAATTGTTATACGGTTTTTCATTTCTATCCGTTTGCCCCAAGTCTCCAACAGGCGGTTCAACAATAAGAAAGGCATGAGACTTATGTGCTCATGTCCGTTTTGTATTAAGGTATCGCCAAACACCTTCGCTAGGAACGGGTAAAACCATCAGGCTTTTCCATGGAACATATCTCACGCCTGAACGGTATGCTGATAGGTATAGCATACACGACAAGCGAAAGCAAAATGCCCGGTCCCCTAGCTTAAAATTGGCGATTTTTAATACAAGGACATTAATAGCAATGCTTTTCTTGCAACGCTTACTTCACTCGCGTAAGCGGTTGCAAAAATACGAAGAATAATCCAAATACCAAAATTTTTCTCTCCGCATCCCCGGAAACATAGCCAAAAAATCGCACAAAATGTTTTCTACCAAGCTTTTAGCATCACCGTTAATAACTATAGCACCTTATACGAGCAGAAAAACGTACTTTCGCAAAAGCGGGTGCTTGTTTCAAATCGTGAACCAAAAAAGATTGAATATTATAATAGCATAATATCCAAATACATAAAAACAGTAACCCGCCACCTGTGGACAACTTCCCGAAAATATTTTTTTCAACCGCGTTTTGTGTTATCCTACTGGCTTTTGGGTGAGCGCCCGCGCCCGTAACTACTTATGTTGAAAAAATCTCTCCTCCGGGTGGAGGATTGTTCGTACTTTTGTAGACGAAATACATAGATGTTTTATTTTATATGCGCAAGGATTTTCAATGCCTTGTGTATTTTTTGTAGCCTTTATGAACAAGATGGAACTAATAGATTGTTAAACCATAAAACGCAGATAAGTATGTTTACCGAAGAGGAATTACTACGATATGTCGAGCTGGCTGAAAAGTCGATGGAGACGCGGGAGGTGGCCCCTCTCGTTGTCATAGAGAAAATGAAAAGGGTTTGCGAACTGATTTATGAGAATTATCACCTGTTTTGGGAAACCGAGGTGCTGCCCGAGAATGAAGTGCCCTCCGTGACGGATTTCAGAGCGTGGGGGGCAAGGTATGTTCGTTCGATATTTGAGGCCAAACACCAAAACGAATGGTATCAACCTATCGAGACTCGAAACGGCACAGCGGTGAAGGTCTCTGATATAAGGAACTATCTTGACAACTGGAGACTTTCTATGAATGGAGACGACAAACCGTGGACTCTTGACGATCAACTCGACGTTGTCTGGCCGAAAGAAGAGGACGGCCACGAATGGTGGTGCGAGATATGCACGGCGGATTTGCTCGTAACGGACTTGTTCCGGGCCATCAATAATGAAATATTGGATATGATTGACGAGGCCTACGTGGGGCGCTTTATCGGCAAAGAGGAATGGGATGCAGCCCTCAACGAGAATGTAAATATCCTGTTTTTCTACGATATGGCCCCTCGCATCAAAAACAATTTGGGCGAGGCGCCTGTCCTAGACGTTCCAACTTTCCAACTGCAATATCTTTTGAAGCAACCTTGGTTTGCCAAGAATCGCAGCGACGAGAAATACGACACCAACTGGACAGATGCCTTCGTGGAGGCGCTGATGGCTTCGGAATACGGCGAGGGGATTGCGCGCGATTGGGCGGTGCAGGGGCTGCGCGAGAAGAAGACCCAGATAAGAGGCTATGTGGTTGGAATGTTGAAAGATGCGGGCGTACTGAAAGGCAGCTACCGCACCATTGCCGCCGAGGTGGGCATCGTGGTGAACGTGGAGAACAAGAAAGACCCCTACCGAACCTTCGCCGATTATATGGGTCGCGGCAAGAAGCAGCCCTACGCCCAGTGGGTAAAGGGGTATGTCTGGGAAAACTCTTAGATGACAAAATAGCACCCTATTTCCATAGGGGCTCGCTCTCCCACCCGGAGGGGAAACCCATGGCCGTCACATTCACCTGCGGGAACTCGGCCAGCAGCGATTTCAGTTTGCTGGGGAAGGTGGTGTTGGGATTGATGGTTGCCAGCAGGTAGCGAATGATGCAAAGCACA
>JAEEGL016598430.1_pt1 | contig 11400 bp, 7 predicted proteins | sample 9134231 | NCBI WGS metagenome assembly JAEEGL01 (sample SAMN16246548, study PRJNA631951) | gut metagenome | biome: gut microbiome; feature: rumen; material: fiber-attached | host: Bos | place: Iran: Karaj | collected 2018-10
AGGACGGAAAACAAAAAGGATTATTGTAAATCCGTTGGCGCTTTCTTCTTCGTGCTGATTTCTCGCATAGCAAATTGCATTTAAGGATGAAAACCACCCGCGTTCGCGAGTGGTTTTCTCCTTTTTATTTGTAATTTTTGTTTTCCTCTCGCCGTTTGCGACCTCTCGCCGTATGTATATACGGCTTCGGATCGCAAACGACGACCCTGCACTCGCCTGCGCCCGTCAAGGCGGCACTTGCTGGCGCAGTCAGTTTAAAAGATGTTTCCAAACGGCGGTTTCGTTCTGAATATTCACCCCCGCGGTACAAGCCGCCTCGACGGAGAAACTTTGCGACTACTACGGGGTCAGCGCGGACTTCTTTCTCGGCAGGAGCGACTGATTGACCTGTTTTCCATTTGACTTTGACTTTGACTTTTGAGTTTCTGACGTGTAATGCGGCGGAGGTCGCTTTTTTTGTTGCTTTTTGACGACCACCCCCCGGCGATTGGAACTGTTCTCTACTAACCGCGCCAGCCAATGCCGCCGCGGCGGACGGAGGCAGATGCAGAATCCGCGCTTGCGATCCGAAGGCGTACAATCGTACGTCGAGAGGTCGCAAACGCGGATAGGAAACGAATTCGATTAAATAGGAGAAAAGCGTCCGCGTTCGCGGGCGCTTTTCATCCTTAATTGCGTTTTACTGTGAAGCGGTTTTGCACAGAGTGAAACGCTTTATCGGATCGTATAGACCCCATTCGTTTCCGATCTGCGCTGAAATCCGCCCGTCGTCCTCAAGCCCAGGAGATCGATCCGGGCTTGGGATCCTTGATGATCGACTCTTTCAGGAACTCCACCGCGTGGCGCAGCCCCTCTTCGGGGGTCATCAAACTGTCCTCGTGCTCGATGCTCATCACCTTGTCGTAGCCGACCAGCCGGAGCGCCGAGATGATGTCGCGCCAGTAATCCAGCCCGTTGCCGTAGCCGACCGAGCGGAAGATCCACGAGCGGTGCGCCTCGTCGCTGTAATGCTTGGTATCCAGCACGCCGAACTTGGCGACGTTGTACTTGTCGATCTTGGTGTCCTTGGCGTGGAAATGGTAGATCGCGCCTTCGAGCGCCCGGATCGCGGCGACCGGGTCGATCCCCTGCCAGATCAGGTGCGAGGGGTCGAAGTTCGCGCCGATCACGTCGCCGACGGCGGCGCGCAGGCGAAGCAGCGTTTCGGGGTTGTAGACGCAGAAGCCGGGGTGCATCTCGAACGCGATCTTGGTGACGCCGTGCTCTTTGGCGAAGGCGGCGGTCTTCTTCCAGTAAGGGATCAGCACCTCGTCCCACTGATATTTGAGAACGGTGCGGAAATCCTCCGGCCAGGCGCAGGTCGCCCAGTTCGGGGTCTTATCATCGGGGGAACCGCCGGGGCAGCCCGAGAAGGTAACGACGGTGTCGACGCCGAGTTTCTCGGCGAGCAGGACCGCGTCGATAAAGTCGTCGTGGAACTCCTTCGCGATCTTCTTGTCGGGGTGGACGGGGTTGCCGTGCGCCGACAGGTTGGAGAGTTCGATATGGTGGCGCGCGAGCGTCGCCTTGAACTCGTCAAGCGCCTTTTGGTCGTTTAACAGGATCTTCGGATCGCAATGCGCCTTTCCGGGATAGCCGCCGCAACCGATCTCCGCCGCCTCGATGCCGAGCGCCTCGAACTTGGTGAGCGCCTCTTCGAGCGACATTTTGCCGAACAGGTTGGTCAGAACGCCGAGTTTCATAGGAAAAATCTCCTTTTAAATGTTTTACGTTTCTATTATACCTGTTCGCCGCCCGATTTGCAAGGGGTTTTCCCTCTTTTTTCTTTTACGCGCGCGCCCGTATACATAATCCCCGCCCCGGGGGGTATCCTAACCCCTGCCGGTATTCCCGGCGGAGGTGTGCTATGAAAAAACGGCGAACAGGCGCGTCGGTTTTCCTTTTCGGGGCGCTCGGCTACCCCGCGCTCGAGATCCTGTGGCGCGGGGATACCCACCCGACCATGTCGCTCGCGGGCGGGATCTGTGCCCTTCTGCTCTTTTTGATCAACCGACGGCTTGCCCCGGGATCGCTCCCGCTGCGGCTGCTTGCCTCGGGGGCGGCGATCACGCTGACCGAACTGCTCTTCGGCGTGATCTTCAATCTCGCCCTCGGTCTTGACGTCTGGGACTACTCGTCGCTCCCCCTGCATCTTTTCGGGCAGATCTGCCTTCCCTACTCGCTGCTCTGGTGCCTGCTCGCTTTGCCCTTCTGCCTGCTCTGCCCCCGCCGCAGGAAGAGCGTTTCCGCCCCCTGAGCCAAGACAGGGAACGGGGCGAGCCGACCTTTTTCGGTCTTGACAGGAAAGGGGATTTGTGCTATACTCATCTCGAAACAAGCAGCGGAGGAACGCGATGAAAAGCACCCGAGAGGACCAAAGATTTCCGCGGATCCTGACCGAACCCGAAAAACTGGTGGAAACCGAGATCGACCGCGAACGGCTCTTTTCGGGCGCCGTCTTCGATCTTGAGGTCGACCGCGTCAAACTCCCGAACGGACGGATCGCGACGCGCGAACTGATCCGGCACAAGGGCGCCGTCGCCGTCGTTCCCCTGTTCTCCGACGGAACGGTCGCGGTGGAAGAGCAGTTCCGGTTCGCCGTCGGCAAGATCCTCTTCGAGATCCCGGCGGGGAAACTCGACGCCCCGGACGAGGACCGCGAAGCGGCGGCGCGCCGCGAACTCCGCGAGGAGACCGGGCTTGTCGCCGGCAAACTGATCTGCCTCGGCGACTACTTCGGTTCGCCCGCGATCGTCGACGAACGCATCACCCTCTACCTCGCGACCGATCTTTCGGAGGGCGAGCGCGACCTTGACGACGACGAATTTCTCTCGGTGCGCAGGATCCCGCTCGAAGACCTTTGCGACGCGATCCTCTCCGGCAACATCCCGGACGGGAAGACCCAGGCGGCTCTTTCGCGCGTGATGCTGATGCGGCAGCGCGGCTTGATCTGACGCTATTCAGACGTATAAACGGAGGTACATAGAATGGATTTTGTTCTTAACAACGGCGCGACCGTCCTTTTGATCCTGGCGGGCGTCCTGATCGGTTTCGGGGCGCTTCTCGGTCTGTTCCGGGGGTTCAAGCGGGCGTTCATCCGCTTCCTCACCGTGGCGATCGCCTTCTTCGGCTCGCTCTTTGCGTGCCGGTATTTCCTGACCAACACCGAAAAGGTGCTGAATCACCCCTGGACGCAAAAACTGCTCGCTCTTCTGAAGATCACCTTCCTCGACACGTTGAAGGAACAGGTGCCCGACGCCTACGAACTGCTGATCGGTCTTCCGGTCGCGATCCTCTCGCCGATCGTTTTCACCGCGCTGTTCATCGTCGCGGCGTTCGTGCTTGAGATCGTTTCGATGATCATCGGCTTCTTCGCCGGTCCGAAGCACAGTTTCCGCCTTCTCGGCGGCGTGATCGGCGCGGTACAGGGCGCCGTCGTGACGGTCGCGATCATGGTCCCGCTCTGCGGTCTGCTGACCAACGCCGTTTCGGCGATCGACACGATCGAAGAGGAGAAGGACGATCGCTACAACGTCGCCGCGGTCGACCAACTCGCGGGATATAAGGAACAGATGCTCGCCATCACCGACGCGCCGATCTACCAACTGGTGGACAAGTACGCCGGCACCCCGATCTGCAACTCCCTGATGCGCTACGAGGTCGACGGCAAAGAGGTCAACATCAAGGAAGAGACCGACAACGTCGCCGCTCTCTACGCCCACAGTTTCCCCCTGATCGGCACGAACATCAAGGCGTATAACCAGGACCAGATCGGCGCGATGAACGACTTGGTAAACGACATCGACAAATCCGAACTTTTCCCGCGTCTGATCGCCGCCGTACTGAACGCCGCAGGCGGTGCGTGGGAGAGCGGAGAAGAATTCCTCTCGATCCCTGCGCCCAAAGTCAGCGAAGAATTCAAAGACGTGATGACCAAACTCTACGCCGTATTGAAAGCATCGAGCGCCGACGACGACCCTAACACCCCGACCGGTATGCCCGCGGGCAGATCGGTGGTCGCCAACGACTTCCAGACGCTGGTCGACCTGATGGACGTCTTTGAAAAGCACGGCGTCTTCCCGATCATCGACGACTCCGACGCCATGAAGGACAAACTCTCGAAGGATCCGACGCTGGTCCCCGACATCCGGACCGTCCTGCGTGCAAACGACAGGTACGCCGCGGTCTGCGACGCCCTTGAATCGGCTGTAATCAAGGCGGTGGTCGCCAACTACGTCGACATCCCCGAAGCCGATTCGCCCGAATACGTCGAGTACCACCAGATGACGACCGCGATCGCGGACGCCCTGAACGGCGTCGACAGTTCCGATCTGGAAGCGTTCTTCAACGATCCGGATCAGTTCATCGGTACCGACGTGCAGTCCGCTCTGGACGATAACCCCGACGTCACGATCGACAACGCGATGCTCGATATCGCAAAAGATCTGCTCGCCGACGCGCTTGCGCAGGACGCGGACCTCAAAGCGAAACTCGAAGATCCCGATCAAACCATCACGGCGGAAGACATCGAAGCGTTCCTTGCCGCGATGAACAACGGCGACTGACGCAAACCAAACGCCTGTCGCGGGCGCCCCGTTCCGGGGCGCCCGCTCTTTTCATATAATCTCGTTTTCGGCGAATTCGACAACTATATGTAGATAGAGACGGCTTTTTGACATCAACCTGTGGGAAAACCGCTTGACACCGGGGGAGAAAAAAGGTATAATGATTAAATAGAACGAAAACCGCATTACCGGAGGGAACCGAACTCATGGCGAAAAACGAATACAATGCGAGTTCCATCACGGTTCTGGAAGGACTGGAACCGGTCAGACGGCGCCCGGGTATGTATATCGGGGACACCGACGTCCGAGGACTGCATCATATGGTCTGGGAGATCGTCGACAACGCGGTCGACGAGGCGGCGAACGGCTTCGCCGACAGAATCGACGTGACCATCCACCCCGACGGCAGTCTGACCGTCACCGACAACGGACGCGGGATGCCGGTCGACATCCACCCGGGAACGCAGGTGCCGGGTATCGAACTGATCTTTACAAAACTGCACGCGGGCGGCAAATTCGACGGCAAGAGTTATTCGTACGCGGGCGGACTTCACGGCGTGGGCGCTTCGGTCGTCAACGCCCTTTCGCGTTGGCTGGTCGCCGAATCGATCCGCGACGGCAAACGCTATCGCATCGAGTTTGAGAGCCCCGAGGACGAAAACGGAAACGTCCGCTCGGGCGTGCTGAAACGCAAACTCCGCGTCACGGGGCGCGACGTGCCGGGGCACGGTTCCTCGGTGACGTTCATGCCCGACGACCGGGTGTTCAACACGATCCATTTCGATTTCAACACGATCCAGAACAAACTGCGCGAACTGGCGTTTCTGAACGCCGGGCTGACCATCACCTTCAGAGACGAGCGCAAAACCGAGGGCGAAAACGCCTTCGTTTACAGTTACAAGAACGGTCTTGTCGACTACATGAAGTTCTTCCACCAGGGGAAGAAACCGCTCTACGAAGAACCGATCCTGATCTCGGGCGAGTCCGACGGCATCCGTCTGACCGCGGCGATCCAGCATACCGACGGCTACAACGAGACCATTCTTTCCTACGTCAACAACATCCGCACCACCGAGGGCGGCACGCACGAGACCGGATTCAAGACCGCCCTGACCAAGGTCTTCAACACCGCCGCGCGCGAACTCGGCGTGCTGAAAGACAAGGACGACAACTACATCGGCGAGGATCTGCGCGAGGGGTTGACCGTCATCCTGCTGGTCAAGATGAAGGAAGCCCAGTTCGAGGGGCAGACCAAGACCAAACTCGGCAATATCTCGGTGCGCACGGCGGTCGAGACCATCGTGACCGAGCAACTCGGACGCTACACCCAGAACCGCTCCAACCAGGCGGTCGTGAAGGCAGCGCTCGAGAAGGCGAAGGCGGCGCGCGGCGTGCGCGAGGCGACCAAAAAGGCAAACGACCTTGCCCGGCAGAAGAACAGTCTCGAGGTCACGGCGCTGGTCGGCAAATTCGCCGCGAGCATCGGGCGCGACTACTCGAAAAACGAAATGTTCATCGTCGAGGGCGACTCGGCGGGCGGCTCCGCGAAGCAGGGGCGCGACCGGAACTTCCAGGCGATCCTGCCGCTTCGCGGCAAGCCCGTCAACAGCGAGAAGCGCCGCCTGGAAGCCCTGCTCGCAAACGAGGAGATCCGCTCGATCATCACGGCGCTCGGGACCGGCGTCGGACGCGATTTCAACATCGCCAATCTCCGCTACGACAAGGTCATCATCCTGGCGGACGCGGACCAGGACGGCGCGCATATCCGGGCGCTGCTCCTGACCTTCTTCTACCGCTACATGAAGGAACTGATCCTCGAAGGACACGTCTATATCGGGATGCCGCCGCTCTACCGCGTCGAACGCAAGTCGGACGGCAAGGTCTGGTTTGCCTACGACGACGCCGAATGTGAGAAGATCACGTCCCAGTTTGAGAAGAGTTCCGCCTACGTCATCTCGCGCTACAAAGGGCTTGGCGAGATGAACCCCGAACTGCTCTGGGAGACCACGATGAACCCCGCGCACCGGACGCTGATCCGCGTCGGGATCGAGGACGCGGCGGAAGCCGAGAACATGGTGACTATTCTGATGGGCGACGACGCCGCCCGCCGGCAGGACTACATTTTCGCGCACGCCGACTTCAACAAAGTGGACACGTTCGCCAAGAAAGTGAAGGTGTAAAAGGTGAGCCGACAGTCAAAGACGCCGAAGGAAACGGTCGACAATACCGTGATCCTTGAACGCAACATGGAAGACGTGATGCACGCCTCCATGATGCCCTATTCCGAACACGTCATACTCGAACGCGCGGTCCCGCGGGTGGAGGACGGTCTGAAACCCGTGCAACGCCGCGTCCTGTTCGCGATGAACGAGGCGGGGCTGACCCCCGACAAACCCTTCCGCAAATCGGCGAACATCGTCGGGGAGACCATGGCGAAATACCACCCCCACGGCGACAGTTCCATCTACGATACGATGGTCCGTCTGGCGCAGGACTTCAATATGCGCGTGCCGCTGGTCGAAGGGAACGGGAACTTCGGTTCGATGGACGGCGACACCGCCGCCGCCTTCCGGTACACCGAGGCGCGCATGGCGCCCGCCGCGCTGCTGATGATGCGCGATCTCGCGAAGGAGACCGTGCCGTCGTCTCTCAACTTCGACGACACCCGAAGGGAACCCGACGTGCTTCCCGCCCTCTTCCCCAACCTGCTGATCAACGGATCCGCCGGGATCGCGGTCGGGCTTGCGACCAATATTCCGCCCCACAACCCCGACGAGGTGATCGACGGCGTCATCGCCGCGGTCAAAAACCCGAAGATCACGCTCGACGGACTGATGAAGCATATCAAAGGTCCGGATTTCCCGACCGGCGGCATCATCGTCAACCCGCAGGATCTGCCCGCGATCTACGCGACGGGCGAGGGCAAACTCTACGTCCGCGCCAAAGCCGAGATCGAGAAACTCCCGGACGGGAAGAGCAATATCGTCGTGACCGAGTTCCCCTTCCAGTCGAACAAGGCGGAACTGCTCGCCAAGGTGCTCGAACACGCGCAGGGGAAGCGCGAGATCATTCAGCAGATCTCGGACGTGCGGGACGAGTCCGACCGGACGGGTATCCGCGCGGTCATCGAGGTCAAGCGGGGCTACGACGCCGCCAAACTGCTGACCTACCTCTACCGCTACACCGACCTGCAGAAGACCTTTGCCGTCAATATGAACGCGATCGCCGAGGGGCGCCCGATGCAACTGCCTCTCGTCGCAGCGGTCAACTACTACGTCGCCTTCCGGCGCAAGATTGAACGCCGCCGGATCAACTACGACCTGCGCGTCGCCCGCGACCGCGAGGAGATCCTCGGCGGACTGACGGTCGCGGCGCTGAACATCGACCGCGTGATCGCGGTGATCCGCGGCTCCAAGACCCCCGCCGCCGCCAAGGAACAACTCTGCGCCGAATTCAACCTGACCGACCGGCAGGCGGAAGCGATCCTCGAAATGAAACTCCGCCGGCTGACAGGTCTTGAGATCGAGACCCTCGAAAACGAACTGGCGAAGGTGCGCGAGAACATCGCCAACTACGAACGCCTGCTCGCCGATCCCCTTGAGATGGATCGCGAGATCATCGCGTCGCTGAAGGACGTCAAGCGGGCGCTGCACTCCGAGCGCCGCACCGAACTTGCCGGCGAGATCGAAGAGGAGACCGTACGGCTCGACGATTTCCGGCAGGCGGAGGACACCGTCGCGTATATCGACGAGACCGGGAACCTCCACCGCGTAAGCGAAAAAATCTTTGAAAATATGCAAAAATCAGCAACCACCCCCGAGGAACTGTTCGTCAAAACGCGGACCGACGTCACCCTCTATTTCCTCGGGAACCGGGCGGGCGTGTACCAACTCTGCGCCGGCGACATCCCCGAGTACCGCTCGGCGAAGGACAAGGGCGTCATCCCCGAGAAACTGATCCGCGATTTCTCGGACGACTACCTGCTCTGCGTCCTGCCGTCCACGCTCCCCGACGACGAAATCCTCCTGACCGCGACCGAGCGCGGGATGCTGAAATGCTCCGCGTTCGCCGAGTACAAGATCAACCGCAAGAAGTACGAGTCGGCTTTGCTCCGCGACGGCGACAAACTGATCTACGCGGGACTGCTCGGCGGCGCGTCGACCGTCGATCTGCTGCTCTCGGACGGCAAGAAGAAACCGCGCAAAGACCCGATCCCCGTGACCGGGCGCCGCACCTACGGCGTGCGCGGGATCAAACTTCCCGAGGGCGTGACGGTAACGGCGATCGCCAAGCGGAAATAACGAAAACACGCCTGTGGCTCCCGCATCCGGCGGGAGCCGCCTTTTTCCCGACGCCACCCGTTTCCGGCGGTCTCGATTGACAAATCCCCGTGCGGGTGATATAATGAAAAAAGAAACTCTCCCTTATTTTGAAAGGAGTTGGATATGAAAACCGTTCCCGTCGCCGCCCTCCGCCGGATCGCGACGCTGCTCTTCGCCGTACTCCTGCTGCTCCCGCTGGTCGCGCCCTTCGGGACGGTGGCGCCCGCCGCCGAGTGCCAGGAGGCGTCGGTCCCCGCCCTGCAGTCGGGTTCCCCCGACAGCGGGTTGATCACCGAGAGCGACGTCTACCAATACCTTCTCGGCGAGATCCTGAAATGCAAGACCGAGATCGACGTCGCCCGCTACAACCTCAACGAGGAACAGATCGGCGAGGTCTTCGCGATGCTCTTCTATTCCGAGGCGGAACTGTTCTTTATCGACGGGCACTATTCCTTTACCCGCTACGCGGGATCGGGGATCATCCAGACCATCCGCCCGCTCTACCCCGACAACGTCGACGAGATCCCCGCGATGCTCGCCGAGTTCCACGAAATGACCGACGCGATCATCGCCGAGGTCGATCCGACCATGTCCGACTGGGAGAAGGTCGCCTTCGTCCACGACTACGTCGCGCTGCACTACGACTACGACCACGACCTTGAGATCTACGACGCCTACGCCATGCTGAAAACCGGGATCGGCGTCTGCCAGGCGTACTCGCTACTCACCCGCTACCTGCTCAAAAAACTCGGTATCGAGTGCGAATGCGTCTCCTGCAAGGGATTGAACCACGAGTGGAACATCGTCAAGATCGGTAACAGTTGGTACCACATGGACGTGACCTGGGACGACCGGGACGACAAGGGCTTTTACGGGCAGGTCTCGCACGACTATTTCCTGGCGTCCGACTCGTTCTTCGATCAGGGTTACGACGACGACCGGAACCATCACGATACGACGGGCGTAGGATGGGTGTCCCCCGTCCGGGCGACCAACGGCAAATACGACGGCTTCTTTGCCGACGTGACCACGCCCTTCATCTTCACGGACGACGCGATCTACGCGATCAGCGACGGCAGCCTCGTGACCTACAATCCCGGGACCGAGACCTTCACGGTTCTCCGCGACCTCGGGCTGTCCTGGCGCGAAAGCGGTTTCCTCGGCGGGACCTGGACCGGGACCTACGCCGGACTGGTTTACGTCAACGGCAAACTCTACTGGAACGGCAACAAGAAGGTCTACTCCTACGACCCGGTGACAAGAGAAGATCCGATCGTGATTTATACGTACACGCCGTCGTCCCCCCGGGATAAAAAACTCATTTTCGGTTTCCGGGCAGAGGCAGACGACCGCACGATCTCCTTCACCCTCGCGCTGATGTCCGACCCCAACAGCGGCAACGTCACCGAAGAGGTCTACACGGCGGGCGGCTACGTCATTACCTGGGTAATCGGCGGAACGTCCTACGAGACGATTTGCTTAAAAGGCGAGACGCCGCGTTACGAAGGGGCGCTTGAACTGCCGTCCAACCTCTTCGACTACACCTTCCTCGGCTGGGATAAAACCATCCGGCAGGCAAGCGCCGACGCGACCTACACCGCGCAGTTCCGGATGGATCGCAACGACGTGACCCTCGAGGGCAAGACCATGCGCGAGCAGTATCGCATGATCCGCGCCGCGATCCTCTTGCTCCCCTACGCGAACGCCGGGTACGCCGAGGCGTCCGCACGGGCGGCGGAACTGGACGCGATCGCGTCCGACTACGCGAGCCGCGTTTCTGCCGCCAACGCGACCTTCTCCGGGGTGCTGTTCGGGGACGAATGACAGCGGGGCGGTTGCCAAAAATCGACTGTTTCCGGGCGGGATCGGCAACGATCCCGCCCGGTCTTTTTTCTTTTCCGGGACAGCCCGGAACCGAACGAAAAACAGGGGAAAAACCGGATTTCGACCTTGACTTTACGAAAAGATATGTTATAATATTATATGTAAAACTGTCGCAGTCTCTTTGAAACCGACCTCTCGAAATCCAAAACCCACAAGGAGAGCCGAAATGGAAATCAGGAAGATGACTTGCCCGAAATGCGGCGGCGCCGTCCGACCGGACGGCAATCTCACGGGGGGCGTATGCCCTGCCTGCGGTATGAAATTCGGACTGGGAGCGGAAACCCCGCTGACGGTCCCCGAAGCCGCGCCCGTTACCCCCGTCCCGGCTCTCACTCCCGACGATTACCGTCCCGGCGCGCCCGCGGCGAGAGGCCGTCTGTCGATGGCGGATCAGAAGCGCGAGAACGCCCGCAAAGAGGAAGCGGCGAGCCGTGCCGAGGCAGCCAACCGCGCCGCGGTCGAAGCGGCGCAGTCCGAGAAAACGCCCGGTCAGTCTTCCCTGACCGCTCAGCGGCTCAAATCGGCGTTCCGCGCCATCAACGCCAAACAGTGGATGCGCGCCGACGCGACCTTGAACGATATTCTGGCGG
>JAEEGL017409183.1_pt1 | contig 11400 bp, 10 predicted proteins | sample 9134231 | NCBI WGS metagenome assembly JAEEGL01 (sample SAMN16246548, study PRJNA631951) | gut metagenome | biome: gut microbiome; feature: rumen; material: fiber-attached | host: Bos | place: Iran: Karaj | collected 2018-10
CTGTCCTCCGTATGTCGCGGAAACAGGCTCGACATTGTCGCTGACGTCGAAATACAGAGTGCCGAATTCGATACCCGGATTCAGCGTCGCGTCAACCCGTACCGTAAACGTGTCGCCGAGTGAAAGCGTTTCTCCCTCCGCGATAAGCGCGGGAACGGGTTCACTGTTAAACATGTAGATGCGGACTGTCATTTCCGCATTCCCGTCGGCGGTTGTTACGGCGGAAAAGGGCAAAAGTAGCAATATCGCCGTAAGCACCGTAAGAATCCGTCTTGTTACATCATTCATTTCCCGCCCTCCGCTGTTCAGGATAAAACTCACAGTATAAATTATACTACAATTATTCCCATTTGTCAACCTTTCCGGGAGGAAAGTGACATTTTTTCCGCGCTTTTGCTTTTTATCTTGATTTTTATAAAAAAAGTGGTATAATATTTTATATCACCGGAGACAAAAACATGAAGATAATTATTACGATCTGCCTAAACCCCGTATACGATGTTTTTCTTGACACCGACGGTTTTTCGCTTTATAAGGAAAATCACGTAAAAAGCGTTTACCGCTGCATAGGAGGAAAAGGGCTAAACGTCTCGCGAGTTCTGCATTCGATCGGAACCGAAAGCACGTCGTACGTCCTGATAGGCAAGGAAAACGGCGGCGGCATTTCCAAAGAGCTTGACGCGGAGAAAATATACCACCGCGATTTCTACGTGGAAGGACGGGTGCGCGAAAATTTTACTGTGCGCTCCGACGGCCGCGAAACACGAATATGCACGAACACGTTTTCCGTAACGCCGGACGTGCTGGGAGATGTTCTTGAGCTGATTGCGGAGGAAGTATCGCGCGACACTGTTATTGTGTGTTCGGGTAAATTTCCGGACGGGATAAGCCGCGATCAGTCGATCGGCTTTGTAAAACGCCTCAGCGAGGTATCGGATTTTGTCGCGCTTGACAGCAATTATTTCAGCCGCGATGAACTACTTGACGTGTCGCCGTGGCTCATCAAACCGAACGAGGAGGAAATAATGATATTTGCCGAAGGCGGGGATAAAGACCCGTTCGCGCTTGCGGAAAAGGCGCGGAGCGCAGGTATTCGCAACGTATTGCTGTCGCTCGGCGGTAAAGGCGCGTACTATACGGGGGAGCAGGGCCGGTACACCGTATCCGCGCCGGAAATCACTCCAGTATCGACAATAGGCGCGGGAGACGCCATGCTTGCGGGGTTTATCAAAGGCTTTGCAGAAAGCCGCGACATTGCGTCTTCTCTGCGGCTTGCCTGCGCAGCCGGCTCGGCAGCTTGTCTTGAAGAAGGAACGACGCCCCCGCCGCCGTTCAGCGTATCGCAGCTGTCAGAGAAAATAGAAGTCAGAAAAATCACAGACCAGGCTTGAGAAAACGGGAAAAAGGGCACCGGAGAACGCATTCCGACGCCCTTTTGATTTTTTTGTTGAAGACATACCGCCGCGTCAGCCCGGCCTGCCGACAAAATTATATTCCGAACCGTATTCGGCGTGTTCCGCGCAAATTAGAAAAACGGCAAACCGCTCCGTGACGTCAGCGGGAACAATAAACGAGAACTCTCCCCCTTTGGAATTGCTTCTCGGAGAGCATTCTGGTGTCCTGATTTTCCCGAGATAAATTTCAACCGAACCGTATCTGACGAACGCCTCGCATTCTGTTTCGGGAATATGATAGGGGGAATCGTTCAACATCCAGACGGTACCTGTGAATTTTTCCCCTGCATTCCATCTGTTTTTTTCAAAGCTCAATGATAAAAGTGTCGGACGAAGGGCCTCCTTAACGGAATAATACGCGCCCTTGGGTTCGCACGGCCAGTTGATAAGGCTGTTGCCGGCAGCACACGGCCACGGCTCGTTGAAATCCCAGTTTACGGCCATGGAGCATTCCGGCCATCTGCGGCGCATCTCCTCGAACATCGATTTATACGTCACGTTCTGAAGATAAAGCGATTTCTCCATAAGATCGTCAACGTCGGAATAACCTCCGAAAAAGAATTCGACCTCTTCTTTGCCCAGCCATCTGCTTTCGCCCCACGCGCCAAAGGCGTGGTGTGCTCTCCAGACCTCGTTTTCAGGATTGCAGTCGGAATAGCTGCTGTCATCCATTATGTATTTTCTGATATAGTCGGGTGTCGCTCCGCCGTTGCAGCCGAACTCGGTGTACGTATTAAAATCTGCTTTTTTGAGCAGCTGCAGAAACTCTGCCGTTTCTCCGTTTCCGTCGACAGCGCATTTCACATATGTTCCGTGCCCCATTCCCTGTACCGGGGACGTCATGTTGAACGGAGTATCCGGATCAAGCTCAAAACAGAGTTTGTCGAGCAGACGAAACGGGGTCCGATGTCTGTTTCATAGGGTCAGAAGTATGTGACAATGTCCAGTTCAGTTCAGTAATAATCATTGCATTCTGCTCCGGTTTCCGGGTCTGACAGCACGTATTTCCGTAAAAAGACAAATTCCCGACACAGTCAGGAATTTGCATGTCTTTATTTAAGTTCTATCGACTTTTTCGCCTTTTCAGCGATATTCGCAGCCGTAAGTCCGTACTTTTCAAGAAGCGGCGGAACCTTTCCGGAGCAGCCGAATTCGTCCTCAACGCCCACTCTTACGACCGGAACGGGACGCGCTTCGGAAGTAGCTTCGGCAACAGCAGATCCGAGACCTCCGATTATGTTGTGCTCCTCCGCGGTTACGATTGCGCCGGTTTTGGACGCGTATCTGAGAATGAGCTCTCTGTCAAGAGGCTTGATGGTATGAATATTGACAACCGCGGCGTCGATATCGTCTGCTTTGAGGAGTTCGCGAGCCTCAAGCGCTATTGCCACCATTATGCCCGTCGCAACAATGGTCACATCCTTACCGTCCGCAAGGACAACGCCCTTGCCGAGTCTGAACCTGTATCCCGGAACGTCGTTGATTACCGGAACCGCAAGACGTCCGAAACGCAGATAGCATGGGCCGACGTACTTTATCGCCGCCTCAACTGCCGCACGAGCTTCAACAGCGTCGGACGGATTGATGATAGTCATGCCGGGAATGGTACGCATGGTGCCTATATCCTCGAGGCACTGGTGGGTGGCCCCGTCCTCGCCTACGGTGATTCCGGCGTGGGTGGCGCCTATCTTGACGTTGAGATGCGGATATCCGATCGCGTTGCGTATCTGCTCGAAAGCGCGCCCGGCGGTAAACATCGCGAACGAGCTTGCGAACGGGATCATTCCCGTTGTGGCAAGACCTGCCGCAACAGCGACCATATTGCCTTCGGAAATTCCGCAGTCGAAAAATCTGTCGGGAAACGCTTTTTTGAATTTGCATGTTTTGGTAGCCTCGGCAAGGTCTGCGTCAAGGACTACCAGCTTGCGGTATTTTGCTCCGAATTCCGCGAGTGCAGAACCGTAAGCTTCTCGTGTAGCTATTTTCTCTGCCATTGTAATGTCCTCCTTACAGCTTTGCCATGTAGTCGCTGATTTCGGCTACCGCCTGCTCGTACTGCTCCTTGTTCGGAGCCGAGCCGTGCCACTTGACGTTGTTTTCCATAAACGAAACGCCCTTGCCCTTGACCGTGTGCATGATCACCGCGGTAGGCTTTCTTGAACGCTTTGCAGCCCTTACCGCCGCGTCAATCTGCTCGAAATCGTGTCCGTCGATATTGATCACGTTCCAGTTGAAAGCCTTGAATTTTTTGTCAAGCGGGGTGGGGTCGTTTACTTCCGTTACCGGTCCGTCGATCTGGAGACCGTTGAAATCGACAAAGATGCAGAGATTGTTCAGCTTTTTGGCTGCCGCGAACATGGCGGCTTCCCAGACCTGACCTTCCTCGCACTCGCCGTCTCCGAGAATCGCGTAAACGCGGTATCTTTTTCTCCTGATTTTGCCGGAAAGCGCCATTCCGCACGCCGCGGAAATCCCGAGTCCGAGAGAACCGGAAGTCATATCGACTCCGGGCGTATGCTTCATGTCCGGATGACCCTGAAGGTAACTGTCTATCTGACGGAATGTCTTAAGATCCTCTTTCGGTATGAAGCCTTTCGCCGCCAGCGCGGCGTAAAGTCCGGGAGCGCAGTGACCTTTTGAAAGGACAAGACGGTCACGGTTTTCCCAGCGCGGCCTGTTTATGTCAACGTTCAGCTCCTCAAAGTAAAGATACGCAAGCAAATCGGAAATCGAGAGAGACCCTCCCGGATGTCCTGAGCTTGCACTGTAAACCTCTTCGAGCACTCCGAGCTTTATCTCCGCAGATTTCAGCTTTAGCTCTCTGATTTTTGCCTGATCCATTTAAATCCTCCTGATGAATATAGGGGCAAGCCCTAAATTTTCAACATAATATTATATCACATTTTTTCCTTTTGTCAAGTCATAAAGACGAAAAACAGACCGCACAGGCAAGATTTGCGTGGAATAATAGTAAAACAGCGCAAATAAGTCTGATCCGAAAGCTATCCGGCAACGGCGAAATCCTTCAGAACGACTTTTTTATCGGTAAGCTCGACAATGGTGAATGAAATAAAATATGTTTTACCGTTTTCCAGATACATCGGTTTCCCCGCTGCCTCGTCCTGCATATTTGTATTGCCCTTAAGACGCATTATGTACCAACCGCTTTCAAATCCGTGCGTATATTCCGCGCTTACGCTTCCCGGGGAAGTCCCTCTTGCGTCGGTATCCATCAGATATGTCCCGTCCCCGGCCATTATCTGAACGTGCGCGAAGTTGAAATAATTTCCGTCGATATCCGTCGTAAAGGTGAATACTCCGTCTCTGTAGGACGCGTTTTTCGTAAAACTGTAACCTCCGGTGCCGTTTTCAGTAACCTTCAGCTCAACATCCGCATAGCGCCGCGACCCGTCCGCGTCAACAATATACAGCGTTGCGGTCTCTTCGAGCGAACCGTGACCGACGCTTGCGGTAAACACGCCGTCGCCGATTTTCAGATCATATGCGGACCCGCTCGAAATCAGATAAGCGTATTTTGCGCCGTCCGTCTGCGTATACACCGAAACTTTATCGACGTTCTTGCCTGAAACGATTTCACCTCCAGCCGCGGTATTCATTTTCGAAGCGGCAGAGAGAAGACTGTTTTTCTGGACGTCAAAACTCTTCTCCGAACTTATTATTCCAGGGTTCAGATCCATCGCCTTCATATCCGCTGAATTGAAATAATTATCCGAAAACACGTATTCCGCGACGTCAAGAATAACGATATCGGGCGTGAAAATGTTGAAATAGTAATCAAAATTGATGACGTTCTGATAATTGTGTATTCCGATATCCTCGCTTGCGGCGCTGATCAGGAACTGCGGACCGCGATTGAAATAACTTCCCTGGAAGATCAGCGCCCTCGGCAGCTTTTCAGCGCCTTCGGCGTTATTTACATAGTAGTGAAAATGACGGAACTGGGGATTTACCTCGATTTCCTGCGACCACCCGGAGCTTATGTCGTCCCAGGTCGTTTTAAGCGTAAAAACAGGGACGGTTTCGTCAACGACGATCTCCGAGTTCGGCAGATAATGCTCCACCTTTTCGGTAATTTCAAACATATCCTTTGTCAGCTCGGGTACCTCGGGGTGATCGGCTCGTATAAGTTCGTACAGAGCGGCGGTTGAGTAGAAACATCCGAGATCGTTCCAGTGACCCGCGTCGTATTGCCGGTTGAAAACCTGCTCCGAATAGCTTTTCTTTATCAGCATCCGGGAATTGTTGACATATTTTACGCCGAGCTCGTCAAGATAACCACAGAATTCGTCGACCCAGTCGTCGTTATAGTAAAAGCCCTTGGGCAGATAACGGCGATAAACGGATATTTTCTCCGGATCGAAAATAAGATAAAATTCGGTGCCGCGCTCCTCGCAGTACGTCTGCAGTTTGCGCGTCATTTCCGCAAACGCTCTGTGATAAGCGCCGTACTTTACGTTCTTATGCATTTTAAAGAACACGTATCCGTCCTGCCCGTAACAGTACGACGGGTGCGCCAGTTCCCCGACCACGGCGTCGTTCATCATGGAATACGCCGAGAGCATAATGCTTCTCCCGCCTATTCTGTCGCTTATGTACTGCTCGATCCCGCCGGTAAAATTTCCGTCTCCGAGGGACGGAAATTCCGCAAGGGCGCGGTTGTCAAGCTCGGACACGGCGTCTTTACGGTGATTCATGAAGACAAGAGGTATGATGACGATACAAAGGAACAAAAGAATGTATACGACATTTAAAGCTTTTTTCATATCCTTTCCTCCTCAGAACTGAAAATAGATAAACGGGCTGTAGGTCGAGCTGACGATAAAAACTATGTCGGCGATGAAAATAAGAAGATATATGACCCTCTGCACAGCCATGCCGGGAACGGTACCGAGCGTCTTTTTAACGTAAGTCCTTGCTTTTTCCGGTATCGCCCCGATAAGCGAACCCGCCGCGGCAATGCCGAGCGTGGCGACGGATTTAACGGTGAGATAGTATTTCCACGTCGTGGAAAGGTTTTCAGGCGTGCGGAACGTAAACATCCCCTTTATATCGGCAAAGGCCTGCGGCAGGCTTTCGGCTGAAAACAGTATCCATCCGAAGAATACCACTGTAACGGTGAACAGCCATTTTACCGGCTTCGGCACCGCTTCGCAGATTTTTCTGCCCTGCAGAAATCTTTCCAGCATAACGAACAGAGCGTTATATACTCCCCACAGGAGGAATGTCAGGTTTGCTCCATGCCAGATCCCCGTCAGCAGGAAAACGATAAAAAGATTGAAATAAACGTTTCCCTTTCTGTTTCCTCCGAGCGGTATATAAACGTACTCCCTGAACCACGCGCCAAGGGAGATGTGCCATCTGCGCCAGAAATCCGTAACGGAAGTCGAGAGATACGGAAAGTTGAAGTTTTCGGCAAATCTGAAACCGAAAACGCGGCTGAGCCCTATCGCAATATCGGAATAGCCCGAAAAATCGTAATAAATCCTGAAAAAATACAGAACAGCTTTTAACCAGTAAGTCTGGCAGTCGTATACCGATCCGGCCATATCGACGGTTATAACCTGAAGCTGCGCGCCGAGAGTGTCGGCTATGATAATTTTTTTCGCAAGGCCTATTATTATCCTGTCGATTCCCCCGGCAACGTCGGCGCTGCCCGTTTCCCTTGACGCGGCCTCCGCGGCAAAGTCCTTCCAGCGCACGACAGGTCCTGAAAGAAGTTTCGGGAAAAACGCAAGAAAGAGCGCCGCCTCGTCGAACCGGCCCGGCCCCGCCTCGCCCCTGTAAACGTCGGCAACGTACGATATGCTTTCGAAAACGAAAAACGAAAGTCCGAGCGGAACGACAACGCCTTCAAACGTGATATCAAGCTTCACGAGCCTGAAAAATCCCCCCGCGACAAACGGCAGATATCTGGCCGCCGCAAGATATCCCACGCCGGTCACGCACGCCGCCGCGAGCCATTTTCGCGCTTCGCTCCGTCCGCTCTGTCTCGAGTAGGCCACCAGTTTGCCGGTCATAAACGTAAGCAGCACAAGGCACGCAAACAGCGCTAGCGTCTTTATATCCGTCCATGCGTAGAAAATACCGCTTAAAACGAGAAGAACAATGTTCTTCAGTTTCATGCTTTTAAAGCGGTTTACGAGCAGATATACGACCACCGACAGAGGCAGAAAAACAAAAATAAAGGTTTCAGATGTAAAACTCACTGTCTTCCCTCCGTTAAACTGCGTCTTATTTTATCACAAAAAAACCGGATTGTCAAGAAAAAAAAAGAAAAAACCGCAAAACACGCTTGACAAAAAGGAAAAACAGTGATATAATATTAACAGTTGAACAATTGTTCAAATGAGGGAGGACTCGTATGACTGGAGAAAAAAGGAAAATAACTCTTCCTGCCGAGAAGGATATCGACAGACTTTCGTCTTTTTTCAGCATTTTCGGCGACAGTACGAGAATACGGATACTCCTTGTGCTCGCGGAAGGGGAATTCTGCGTCGCTGACATTGCGTCCATGCTCGAAATGGGTGTCTCGGCAATTTCTCATCAGCTTAGAATACTGAGGCAGGCACAGCTTGTCAAAAGCAGAAGGAACGGAAAAAATCTGTTCTACAGTCTTGCCGACTACCACGTGCATTCCATAATCAGCCAGGGAGTGGAACACATAAACGAATAGTAGCGTCAAAATCGGTCGTACTCACGGTGAAACGCCCTGGCGGAAAAGGCTCTTCTCAAGCAGCGCGGAGCGGGCGCTTTACCTGTGCAGCCGATACGAAAAACGTCTCGCCACCGCAAACCGGTCCTATTGCACACGAAAAGAAAGGAATATATCATCATGAAAAAATCGTTTGTTCTCGAAGATCTTGACTGCGCCCACTGCGCGGCAAAAATGGAAAACGGCATAAGGGAAATTCCCGGCGTCAAAGACTGCACCGTTTCCTATCTCGCTCAAAAGCTTACAATAGAAGCCGACGACGGCATATTTGACGAGATACTCAAAAAAGCGGTGAAAATCTGTAAAAAAATAGAGCCCGACTGCACGATAATCATTGACTGACATGACCGGAAAACAGAAAAAGCTGCTGGTAAGGATCATTTCAGCCGCCGTTTTTTTTGCGGCGCTGAGGCTTATCCCGATCGAATGGCCTTCATGGTGGGCGGAAGCCGCCGCATATCTTGTTCCTTATCTGATTGTCGGATACCCTGTTATCCTGAAGGCGGTTAAAAACATAATCCGCGGACAGATTTTCGACGAAAATTTCCTTATGCTTCTCGCTACGGTCGGGGCGTACGCGGTCCGGGAGTACTCGGAGGCCGTGTTCGTAATGCTCTTTTACCAGATCGGCGAACTTCTTGAGAGCGTCGCCGTCGGAAAGAGCCGGCGTTCCATTGCCGCCGCCATGGATATAAGGCCTGATACCGCAAACGTCATACGCGACGGAAAAATACTGACCGTCTCGCCCGAAGAGGTCGTCCCGGGGGAAAGCATCCTTATAAAGCCGGGCGAAAAAGTTCCGCTTGACGGAACGATAACCGACGGGAGCACGACAGTGAACACGGTCGCGCTCACGGGCGAATCGCTCCCGCGCGACGCGCGCACCGGAGACAGGGTAGTATCCGGCACCGTTAACATGACCGGGGCTATAACCGTCAGGGTCGACAAAAGCTACAGCGAATCCACAGCCTCAAAGGTTCTCCGGCTTGTGGAGGAGTCGTCAACGCGAAAAGCAAAAAGCGAAGGCTTTATCACAAGGTTTGCGAAATACTACACGCCCGTTGTCGTATTTCTGGCCGTGGCAGTCGCTCTGATTCCTCCGCTTACAGGCATCACCGGCTGGAAAGAGGCTCTTCTCAAGGCGCTCAATTTTCTTGTCATTTCCTGCCCGTGCGCTATAATCATATCCGTCCCGCTGGCCTTCTTTACCGCGCTCGGCGCCTCGTCCAGACGCGGAGTGCTTGTCAAGGGCTCATCCTATCTTGAGGCTCTGGCGTTTGCGGACACGTTCGTATTCGACAAGACCGGAACACTTACGGAAGGAAGCTTCCGCGTAACGGCAGTACACCCTGAAACGATTTCGGAAAAAGAACTTCTTGAAATCGCTGTCATGGCGGAAAGCTGCTCGGAGCATCCGATCTCCGCCTCGCTGCGGCTTGCGTACGACGACGAAATTGACACGTCCAAGATCACATTTATTAACGAAATACCGGGAATGGGCGTCGAAGCATGCATAAACGGGCGCGTCGTTTACGTCGGCAACGAAAAGCTGATGGAAAAGCACCGTGCCAAATGGCACAGATGCTCTCTCTCCGGAACAACGGTCCACGTTGCAGTCATGCCTTCGGAACACACCGGCCACTGCAGCGAGCAGTCATGCGACTGCCAAGGCGAATACATGGGCCACATCCTGGTTTCAGACAGTATTAAGAGCGGGACCGGGCAGGCTCTTGCAACTCTGCGCAAAAGCGCCGGAGCAAAAACAGTCATGCTTTCCGGAGACAGCGAAGAGGTAACCGGAGCGGTCGCCTCGGAACTCGGCATAGACGAATATCACGCGTCCCTGCTGCCTGACGGAAAGGTTACGGAGCTCGAAAGGATACTGTCGGGCATGAAAAAGAACAAAAAGCTTGTGTTTGTCGGCGACGGCATAAACGACGCGCCCGTTCTTTCAAGAGCGGACGTGGGCGTGGCAATGGGCATTATCGGATCTGACGCGGCAATAGAGGCCGCCGACGTAGTCATAATGGACGATAATCTCGACAAGCTGAATACGGCGTCAAGGATCGCGAAAAAAACGCGTCTGATAGTCATGGAGAACATCGTTTTCTCACTTGCCTTCAAGGTGGCGGTAATGCTGTTTTCGATCTTCGGGACCTGCCCAATGTGGCTTGCGGAATTTGCGGACGTCGGGGTGATGGTGATCGCGGTACTTAATTCCATGAGGGCGGCGCTACTGAAATGAACAAACCGGAAAAACTCGTAAAAGCGCTTAAGGACAGGGGGCTGACCGTCTTTACGGCGGAATCATGCACCGGCGGACTGATAGCAAAAAAAATTACCGACGTGCCCGGCGCCTCGGCTGTTCTAAACGGAGGCATAGTTTCGTACACCAACGCGATCAAATCGGGACTGCTGCGCGTCAAAAAAAGGACGCTTGCGCGTTACACCGCGGTGTCTGCGCAGGTGGCTGAAGAAATGGCCGCCGGGGCGGCAAGATTCGGCGACATAGGTATTTCCGTTACCGGCTACGCCTCCGGCGGCGACGGAGTTCCCGACGGGGACACCGGCCTCGTGTTCATCGGAATAGCGCAGAATAACAGGGTAGCCGTGGAAAAACACATGTTTTCCGGAACGCGTTCGGAGATACGCGAGCAGGCGGCGGAAACAGCCATAGATTTGATCCTAAAACAGATCGGCGAACAGTAATAAAGCACGAGGCAGATGCACATAAGAGGTTTTGAACTTAATAATATAAGTATCTGACTGACAAGTTTGGATGACAAAAAAACCGGATTGCACGATAATTGCTGCAATCCGGATTTTTTATCCCTGAGAAAGGCTCCTTGTTAGATTTCCCCCTTCCTTATTCATTTACGCTTTTTGTTTGCCATGCTAAAAGGTTCATCTGCATATTTCCAGAGTTCTTTCTATGGAGTACATATCTCCATCTGTTCGGCCTTAGCCCAGGATGGAATTTTGGGTTGGAGTTCGGTCATTCGAAGCATCAGCAGCTCCATATGATCAATAATAATCGCTTGCTGCAGCATTTACATCTTATACTCGGCAGCGTTGATTATCTGGGTGTCTCTCAGCTTTCCGAGGAAGGAACCGAGCATTCCGAGAGCCTCTCCAGCCTCACCATCTTCATCGTCCGAATCCTGCCCGGACACCTGAATCATGGCTACATCCTCAGCAATCATATTGACGGCC
>JAEEGL011024086.1_pt1 | contig 11399 bp, 9 predicted proteins | sample 9134231 | NCBI WGS metagenome assembly JAEEGL01 (sample SAMN16246548, study PRJNA631951) | gut metagenome | biome: gut microbiome; feature: rumen; material: fiber-attached | host: Bos | place: Iran: Karaj | collected 2018-10
ATAATTAAAATGCTCTACATCATCAACATAAATATAATCAGCAAAACTTAATCTATTATAATCATATTCATTTAATTTATAATTATCATTAACAATTCTAACTCTAATTACTGTAGTATCACTTTTACTATTTAAAGCATCAACTATATCATCATCTTGTAATAATCTAGCATCTATACTAATAGTAGGAGCTAATATTGAACAATCTGATTTTATAAGATTTATCATAGTTATTTTATCAAATCTTAAATTTTTAAAGTCTAAAGAAATTACATCGTAATCATCAATTCTACCAACTACACGTAAATTCCATAAATCATCATTATATAACAATGAATTAATAATAAATTTCTTTAACATAAGCCCCTCCTTAACTATTATTTTGAACTGCTTTAATAGATACTACAAAGTTAAAGCAAGTATCACTATAATTATCTTCATAATCACCACAATACTCTCCTATATAACTATCTATATCATCTTTAGTCATATATAAAGAATTTCTAAGTGACGCATAATTAGCAACTGTAACATTAGCTTTTGTATAAGTAGATCCACTCAAAGTATAATAATCATAATCTGGTGTAAATGGCATCAAAGGAATAACTTTATAGTATTTATTAGTCTCCTCAAATGGCCATACTATTTGTACTGTAAAATCAGAACTATCGATATTATCTAATTGAATCTTAGTTGCTGAAAAGATTACTTTAAATGGATAATCATTTTCTAGTGCATTAATAATAGCTGCTGAATTAGATTCATCTCCAAATAAACTTTGTCCTGCAAAGAATATATCCTTTGGTGTATAAACAACAGTTGCTCCAACATCAGATGCATTCGAAATAGTAATTGTTTTTTCAACTGTTTGCATACCAGGATAAATTTGAGGAGTTAAATGGATATTTTTAACTAAATTAGTTCCATCATAGAAATTTAAATCCCATGCAGCAACACTTGCATCAGTAGTAACTTGTGCTTCAGAAATATAGACAAACCAAGCAAATACATTCACGCCAAAAAGGAACAAAACAAACAAGAATGTCCTTATTCCAAGTTTCTTCTTAACTCGTCTTATTCTTTCGTAGTCTTTTTCTAGTTGCTCGTAAGATGTCTCATTTCTAAATAACTTCTTCATCAAACTTTTCTACTTTTTTATTTCTCCTTATTAGTTCTTCTCTATCTAATTTTATTTCTATTCTAGTTTCTAATACTTCCAAAACTATTATAAATACTAGAGGTAAAAATATTAGAAAGAAGAATCCAAATATATTCTTTAATATATGGTTTATAGGAGTAATAATAGGTACAACTTCAATAACTTGTCCTAACACTTGATCTGGACCAATAGAAGGATCAGCACCTTGAGCATTTAAACCTTGAGTGAACAATCTTTCTACTTTTCCATTTCTTTTATCAATATTGATAATTCTATGTGATACAACAAGTCCTTCTACTCCACCTCTATTACCAACATAAACTATATCATCACCAACTTTAAGTCTATTAACATCAACATCTTTAACTAAAATGACATCATTTACATTATAAACAGGAATCATACTTCCAGATGCTACAGAGAATACCCTATATCCAAAAATACTACTATTATTAGTTAACTTCTGAATAGCTATAAATAATATATAACTACCAAGTATAAAGATAACTATAAATTTAACAATATTATAAACAATATTAAATGCTTTATTATCAAACAAATCTAAAAACTTTGTCATTGATAATCACCTGTAAGCAAGTAAATCATATTAGTAATATTTTTCTCTTCACTATCTAATCTATCTCTTAAGATAGTATAAATACTTTTTCTCTTCTCTCTGTTAATTGTTTTAATCTTATCTATTTCTTTATTAACTTTACTTTTTAATTCATCTTCATTTATAGGAGCAGCACTCTCTATAATGTTTTCAATGAATCTATCTATCATTTCAGTAATAACTCTATCATAATTCTTATTATCTTTAGAATTCTCAATCAAACCATTAGCAGTATATAACATCATGAATAATTGATTATATTGGTTTCTTAATTCAGAATCATCTAAATAGTCTTTTTTATCTTTTTCAGTTTTATCCTTAGATTCAAATGTTTGAATATAATTCCATAATTTCTCAGCTTGTTGGAAATTAGGGTTTTTCAAGATAACATTTGTCTTTTTAATTGGACTTCTAACTGGAGAAACATTCAAATGAGTTAGAGTTCTATGTAATTCACTAGCCGTAAAGCCATCTAACTGAGTCTTAGTCTTTTTAAGTCTATCACTTATAGTCTCTCCACGCTCATTAACTATTTCTTTAGAATCTCTAGCGACAGATGAGAATATTACATCAACTTTCATATTCTCTATACCTATCTTAGTATTCGCAGTATAGTTAAAATATTTCTTATCTTGAAATAATGAATTCAATCCACTCTCTTTACATCTAGTTTGATAAAACAATCTTAAGTTTTCTATTAAAGTATAAATAAATCTATTTTCATATGTATCTAATGATTCATCTTTATTGATATTTAATACTTTACTAGGTTTAACTTCATTTGTATCTTCATTATATTCTTGAATGAAATTGGTATGTTGTGTTAAATGGATAATTGATTCTACTGTAGTTTTCTTTGATTGTTCAACTTTAACAATCTCTTCTTCATTGATAATGAATCTTTTCGGATTTCTCAAAATATTATCAATATATGGTAAAGCTTCTTCTATACGTTCAAGCCATTCATAATCATATTGCATATTTTGATAATCTCTTTTAACTAATAAAGTCGAATTAAGATTCTCAAAAAACTCATCTTGATTGAATTCATTATCCATAGATCACACCTCCTATACCATCTTTTTAAGTCTTAATAAATACTCCTTACATTCATTAAAATGTTCTTTTCCAAATGATTTATCTAAATATTCAACAAATTCATCTATTTCATCTCTAATATAAGCTAAGTTTAACTGTTCAAACTTACGTAAGATTTTTCTAGCTATATAATAGTCAACTCCATCAACTTCAGTTCCTCCACATTCAACATATGTTGCGACAAAATCTTTCATTTGCTTAACAATACGGTTACCGAAGGCTATACGGAAATGTTTAATTACGTAATCGTCCATTTCATTAATTTTGTTTTCCATATCTGTAGATAATGGATTATTTGCTTTTGCTTTATTAAATAAGTCTTCTAAGTAACTTGAATTAATATTTATCGCATCCGTATCTTCTGGTTCAAATGGTGGGAATTTCTCATTGATATCTATTGGCATAGCACGGTCATACACTTTATCAGTAACAGCGAAAGTTGAATCGTCGTTATTGATTGTACCGATGTACCACATGTTATCCGGTATTTGTAATTTACCACCATTTAATCCAATAGGGTCATTATCCCATGAGTTCGGAACTAACTCGATAATCCACTCATCACGAGACGGCATTTCTAGAATTGACAACATTTCTGCGAAGTAGTACTCAACACGGGCGATGTTCATCTCGTCTAATACTACTGCATATACATCATCAGTATAATTAGCTTCATACATAGCACGAAGAACTTCTGTTTCATTGAACTTCTTAGTGAACTCGTTGAAGTAACCGAAAAGCTCAGTTCTATCTCTCCAAGACGGTTGTACAGAAGCAATTATTGCATCGTTCTTAATAAATTTACCCCAAGCGTAAGCAAGTGATGTTTTACCTGTTCCAGAGATACCTTGTAAGATAATCAATCTTGTAGCAGACATACCTGAGATAAATAATCTCATCATATCAGTTGTGTAATAAAGTCTTAATTGAGAAGCAGCAAATTGTCTAAATGTTTCACACAATTCTTCTAAAGTAAATGAATTTCCATAATTTTGAACTTTGTAATTCATATACTTAACATCAATTGCATGTAACTTAGAGAATCTAGCGTTTGGATCATCGATAACAATATTATTTTTATCTTCTCCTTCAAGTTCTTCTCCATTTTCTCCACCCATAACTTCAACAGAACCTGAAACATTAACATTAGAAGTTCCACCTGTTGTAGCATTAACTGATACCTCGGTTGGAGATAATCCAATTTGACTAACCTTCATCGCAAGTAATTTATCTTTTTCATCACTTAATTTAACAACTTCTTTTTGTAAGTTACCAATTTCTTCTAATAAAGATTCTTCACTCACAGCTGTCTTTCTAAATCTGATATATTTACGTAGGGCAAAGAATGCAACCAATACTATTAATCCTAAAATAACTAATAATAAGATTATCGCAATCACTACAAGAATCCATTCAGATGCTTTTAAGTCATTATGATAATTACTTACTACGTAAGAATATTGCCTAAAATCAAACATTTGAGCAATACCTGAAACTAATCCTTGGAAAATCTTACCTATTCCACCAAAGAAAACAGACATAAACTCATATAAAAATCTTATAAATGTATCCATTAGCCTTCCTCCTTATACATAAGTAACGATTTACCATCCGAAAAAGTATATCCTTTCAAATAATCGTATTCTCTTTCTCTCCATCCACATAACAAAGTATTGCGACATCCTAAGTTCTTACAAGCTTCTAGTTTCATACCAATATCATTGATATGAGTAAAATCTACTTTGATACATAAATCATAGTTTAGAGCATCCAATTTTTCTTTATTATCTTTGATAACATCAAATGGTAACATTAAACTTAGATGTTGTCTCATAAAGTTGTTATCTAAAATTTTTACAAAACTTTCATCAATAACTCCTCTTTTAAAGATATCTTTATCTAAGTTAAGAAAATATCTTCTCTCAATCTTTTTATCCCTAACCATCTCATTAAGTAACATCAATGAAAACTTTTGTATAGTTAATTTCCATCTTTCAATATCTAATCTATCGTCATGAAAAACTTCTTTTATCATAAATCTCTTGTATTTTCTTAATGCTTCAACATTCTCATTAAGAGTTAATTTATAGCACTTATCTCCATTATCAATTCTATCAAAAGATAATGTATAATGTTCATCCTCTAATCCAAGAAACTTATTAATTTTTTCTAAGTAATTTTCATAAATCTTAATTACTTTATCAATATCTATCTCATATTTTTCAAATATCTTTTTAATATCTTCTTTCCAGTCTTTATTAAATTTAATATTATCTAATTTAACTAAATCTAATGAAAAGTCTTTCATATCATGAAGCATCTTAACTTTCTTTTTATAGAGTGCATTATCATCTATCAATTCATATTCTTGATAATCATCAAGTAATTCTAAAAGTAAACCATCAAATTCTTTTTCTAAAACACCTACTCCAAATAAACTTTTATCTTTTACAGTATGTTTAATACCGTAATAATAGTTATCTATATAGGTTTCAATAAATCTAGAAGTGTTAACCTCAACAAAATACTGTTCCTTAGAAAAGTATAAAACGGCAATACGACTATAGGTTTTAACCATATAGTCCATGTACACATTTATTAAATTGTCCATGATTATCACCCCTATTATTCTTATTTTATTATACCATATTAAGCAGGTGTTGTTGCAACAACATTTATAATTGGAGTCTGCCCATTTACACCAGTATACGTATAATTTGCATTAATATTTGTTTTATAGAAAATAACTTTAGTATTACTATTAGGTTCTACCTTAAAAGAATACTTTTTTACATATTGATTTGAACCAATTTGCTGTTCCTGATAATCTGTCTGCAATCGATTATGATATGTATTACTAGTCATATCTAAAAGTACATCATTTGGATTAAAAGTTAAGACTATGATTGCTGAATAACATTGAGCTTGTTGAGCTGCTGTCATAGCTTCATACTCTTGAATAGTTTTTTGTGCACCATTACAGTCATAATATCCAATTGAGTTTGTTAGATTTAAAGTACAAAACTTTTCTCCAGCACTATCATCAATTGAATATGAGAAATTAGCTTTTTGTACTCCTAGACGATATGTTGCTGATAATTCTTTCGTATATGGGAAAGTACTAGTAACTTTAGTACTTATCACAACAACATCACCAGCTTCAAAGTTTTGTCTCGGAGTTACTGTAATAGTATATGAATCTGTATGAGTTTCTTTATAAATCGTACCACTATTTTGACTTGTAACGCATGTTACTGATGATGGACATATTACTTCAATGGTATAAGTAATATCACTCTGTGTATAAACTTCATTATTCTTTTTATTATTAACATCTATCGTAAAAGGATAACTATTAACACCATCCCAGTTATTAATACTATAACTTTTACCATTTGGTTTTAATACTGAACTATTAAAGTAAAATCCTTTAGATTCAATAATATAATTATGAACAACATTATATACATATCTACCAAAAGTAACACTAATTATCAAAAACAATAATAGTGCGATTAGAATAATGATGCTAAGTTTTCTGTTTTCTTGAATAGTCTTTATCATAATTACTCCTAAATAACTTGTTTTGAATTAATAATTACCTCTATGTTTTCTGTTATATCAACATAAGTTGTATCTATTGAATATGCTTTTGGAAATTTAATAACTAATGTAAATATATCTTTAGTATTAGAATTATAATTCATTGGATAATCATCTGACTCAGTATAAAGTCTATACCAAGCCCCATCAGAATCTTGTCTCAATGTTGGACTTCCAATGATATTAGTAGCTCCAGAAGCGTTATAATTTTCATTTCTATATAGTTTAATTTCCAAAGGAAGATTAGTTGTACTACGAATATTAATGTTATAAGTCAAATCCACATCACTAGTTTGAGTAGTATTATAGTTTTGAACACTAAATACATAAGTATACGGATCATTACTAGGAATAATCTTATTCTCATCAATATTAAAACTCATTTTTTCTTCCTCAAAAATATAAATTGCTTTATCTATATCAGCTCTTAATTTAGCAGTCGTAATATAGCTACCATAGGCTCTAGTAATAAGAAAAACAACTAAAATAATACTAAATGCAAAAACAAGAGATACTTTTAAAAATCTCTTTTTATAAGTGAAGTATTTAATATTACTAATTTTATTCTTAATACTATTTACCATCTAACATCACGATCCTGTATAAGCTGTAATTGCTTCTCCACCATATTGAGTTGCTTTAAAATTAACATCTAAAAATTGACTATTATCAAATTGAGTATCAATTGGATCATTTACACTATCGTTATTAATCCATGACAAGTCTAATGCTATATTAACTATTGTTGTATCAATATCATCAACATCAACAACACCAGTATATGTACTAACTCCTGTTTGAGTAAGTGTAACATCAGCTGTATCTATACCAGTTAAGGATAAAATCTTATCTGGATCAATTCTCTTATCGATAACTTCAATATCAAATCTAACAGCAACCTCAGTACCAGAGAAATCAAGTTTTATATTAAATGTTCCAGTAGATCCGGGAGCTAATTTACCACTTCTAGTATGTGTTGCATTCCATACAACATCATCAATATCAACTTCTTTATCTACTTCATTTGAAACAATAACATCGTTAACTTTAATATTCCATCCCGCAATATTTCCATTAACACTACCAGCTGTATTAGATTCATAAGAAGAATATGTAACCCTAGTAATTAAAAATATAAAACAAATTAATAATGTACATACAATAATTATCTTCTTGATTTTATTTTTCATACAAATTCTCCTATACTAAAATTATAGCATAACAATCAATAATTTAATAGAAAAAAACAACAAAAAAAGAGTAAAAATATGTATTTTTTTCACATCTTTACTCTTATACTTTTTTTAGATAATATCTTCATCATCTTTAAGAGATTTTTCATCCTTTAAAACTTCTACTTTTTTATTTTCTTTTTTTGTAGTTTTCTCTTTATTTTCAACAGTCTTTTTAGGTTTATCATTTTCCTTAGACTTATTAACCGTCTTAGGTTTATTATTTTTCTTTTTCTTAGACTTCTTTGGTTTATTCTTCATCATAAGGTGTAAAAAAATTCCAAATAAAACCAATGCTATAATAATAGAGCCATAGAAAACTGTATCAACAAGTGAAATAGTTCTTTTTACTTTCTCTCCATCACCAGTTAAAGGAATCCTACTTCCTCTAACCAATAATCTATGAGTATTAATTCCATATGGAGTACAAGTAATCAATGTAACTAAATCTTTATCTTTATATAATTTAATATCTTTTGTATTCGTAGGTTTTACAGTCTTTATTTTGTCAACTTCATAAGCTAATTTTTTATTCAAAATATGAATATAAAAAACATCACCATTTTTCATTCGACCTAAATCTGTAAATAGTTTGGAACTAGGTAAACCTCTATGAGCCGCAATGACTGCATGAGTTCTATTTCCACCTACCGGAAAAGATGTTCCAGGCTGATGCCCTGCTCCCTTCTCCATAACATCCGCATTAGTAGTATGATAAATTGGTAGTTTTACTCCTATCTTAGGAATTTCAATATAACCCATCATACCATCTTTATCTAAATTTAGTATCTTATTATAATCATCTTCCGCTTTAAAGTATTCATCAATAAAAGAATCAACTACATCTAAGTTAGTCAATTTCTTATTATATTCATCTGCTTCCTTAAGTAAATAAGAATTATCAACACTATTATTCTTATAATTATTAATAGTTTCATTGATTCTCTTACTATTATTATAATTCATATAATATGGAACAAACATTAATAATAACCCAAATATCAATAATGTTATAAATATAACCACATATTTCTTCATACAATTATAATAACATATTATTATTAAATAATCTCTAATTCTTCCAAAGAATTTTTATCTTCTTTATAATGAGTAATAAATAATACAAATCCAATAACTACTATTAGTAATCCACTCAACACAAATGGATAAACTCCTATACCACCAGCTACTGGTAACATATTAACTTTACGATTAGATAATTTTAATGAATAAGTATTTTTATTTAACTCAACTGAATGATTATCTATTTTTAAAACACCTTTTCTATCAATTCTAATCTTATAAACTTCACTATTCTTCATAAATCCATCAGGATTTTTATTTTGTTTTAAGTAATAAGTTTTATCAGGACTCAATTCTTTAAAACTTAATCCTTCAGCTATTGGTAAAGATAACACTTCACTATCATATAAAGAATACTTACTTCCACTAACTTCATTTTTCTTAGAATCATAGTCTTGAACATTTAATCCAATATTAGAAGTATTAAAACTAGCGCTATCTTTATATTCATAATGATCATTTAAATAATAATTATTATCTGCAATACCACCAACTATCTCAAATACATTAGTAGTAACCTTACTAAGTTCATTATTAGCTTTACATTTACCATAAATCATAACAGATTGACCTGATTCAATATCATTAATTTTAACATTATTATTATTTAAAACAGTATAATCATTATTAGTAATAAACTTAAATCCATCTAAATCACTTTTAATCATAATATCATTAATATTAAAATCATCATTGTTTTTAATTTTAATCGCAAAATTTACTTCTTCATTATTATGATAATAATTTTTCTCATTAATAATTTTAGTTCTTATACTAGGTGTAAAGTAACCATATAATTTCATCCATTGTCCATAAACAACAACATCTTCTTTACCCATAGTAAATTCATCATCATATAACCAACCTAAAAATTTATAGCCTTCAGCACTAGGATATTCTTCCAAACTAACTGTATCACCAGGAGCATAATATTTAGCTTTAGGTAATAATTCTAAGTAATTTTCAGGCAATTCATCGCCTCTAAATCTATAACTAACATTATACATTTTCTTAGTAAATGATCCAGTTATAGTAACATTACAATTAGGCATATTAAATATTCTATCTTGAGATTTTACCTCACCACAAGTCGAAGTAACGTTCCAACCATTAAAAGCATAATCTCCAATAACGTTACCTTTAGATAAACTATCTATTTTAACATCAGTATTAACATATATTTCCTTTTCAGAAGGAACAATATACCCTTCAGGCTTTTCACCAATAATATCATATTTAACTTTATATTTACGACTCTTACTAAATTTACCAGTAAAAGTAACACTCTTTCCAGGCATAACAAAAGTATTATTATTAACTTCTACATCAGAACTCTTCCATCCACTGAATTCATACCCATCTACATAAATATCACCCAAAACCTCAACAAGAGCACCTTCACTATAACCAAACCCTTCTGGTGCCGAACCAAGATTAGTTGGTAGATCTCCCTCGTATTTATAAACAACTGAGTGCAATGGTTCATCTTTTCCTAAGAAGGTATGTTCTAAATTAGAGTATCTAAAATAACCTTTTTCTTTAACACTAATCGTATTATAGAAATCCATCCTATCATTTTTAATTACTCTAGGAGTCTTAGTCACAATACCAATTGTCAATTTACAACCTGCTTGTAAATTCTTTATTTTGAAAGATATTTTCTTAGTTCTAGGATTATATTTTAAACCATCTTTATTTCCCACAACATAACCTTGACAACTAGTATTATCACTTTGTTTAACAGCCCCAACAGAACCATCACTGCTAGTAACAAATCTTACAAAATCTAACCCTTCAGGTATTCTATCTTCAACATAAATATAGTCTGAATAAACTTTACTTACAGCATCACTCGAAGATACTTCCACATTTTTATCAATACCATCATACACAACATCTAAGTAATAAACTAAATCAGTATTTGTAGCAATTCTAGTATTATTTGGAATAACTTCTGCCTTAGATCCTCTAGTAATCAAAAACAACAAAGCTCCAATCAATAGTAAAAAGACAAGCACTATTAAAACAAAAAGTTTATTTCTTGAAATACTTCTTTCCATTTAACAGCACTTCCTTTCTTTTTATATTAATTTAATTACATATGGATCATCTTTAGTACCCATACCATCTATTATTTTTACATTTCCTTTTAAAGAGACAACTGGTCTAATATAAGTACTACTATTACTTACAATTTCACCATTTTTACCTTTAAATACATAACTATTTCCATTATATTTATATGGACTCATCAAATAAAATTTCTTTCCATTATCAATAGAACCAGAACTAAGTATATATTCATCAATACTTAATAATCCAATTGGATAATTTAGTAATCCATTACCAATATCAGAACCAACTGAGTAACTATCACGTTTATTACATTCTAAAGATACATTATTAATTTTAACTCTATTTAATGTTTCGAATTCAAAGTTTTCATCAACACTCTTATCATTACAATAAACAGTATCTTCAAAATAGTTACGATATCTATATAATCTATTCTTATACCAATTATCTACATAAGCTTTAACATAAGAATTATTATTTCCTACAAAAGTATCATTCAATAATTCTTTAATATTTTTATCTCCATCCAATG
>JAEEGL011767181.1_pt1 | contig 11399 bp, 8 predicted proteins | sample 9134231 | NCBI WGS metagenome assembly JAEEGL01 (sample SAMN16246548, study PRJNA631951) | gut metagenome | biome: gut microbiome; feature: rumen; material: fiber-attached | host: Bos | place: Iran: Karaj | collected 2018-10
CAGATGTGTAGATTTTACCCGAGTAACCGTTGTTTACTAGCATTGGCAATCGTCCAACATGGTCAATGTGGTTATGAGTTACCAATACGGCGGACAGTTTTTCTGGATTGAACAACAGCTCTGAGTTTAGTTTCATGTTTAAATCCTCATAGCCCTTGCTCTTTTCTTCATCTCCCTCGCTTTCTCCTTGGAACAAACCAAAGTCCACTAAGAACCTGATGTGCTCCTCAGTATTTGGTAGTCTTACGACACATAGAAATCCTGAACCTGTTACATTCGAGTGACAAGCCATGATATCTACGTACATTTTCATCCGATTACCCATAAGATTTTTTACCTCCTTATTGTAGTTGGCTATCGATAAAAATGTTTGTTACTATTATACAACAGAAGTTTACATTTTACAATAATTATGTAAATATTTATATAAAAAGCAGGATTTAACCTGCTTTTTATTTACTGGATTTATAGTTTGAACACATTGATTCATCCTCTGGATTACCGCTATTACAATTCTTACAAGGTGCAACCTTTATTTCTTTTAGCTCACATAATTTTTCTTTTGTGTTGTTATACTCACAGCTACCTACATTACAATTAATTTTTTGATTCTTATTCATAATAACCTCCTTTTAATATTTTAAACAATAAATTTTAATATATTAATATTATTTACATATTTTTAAATTTTATTAAAAAAGAACAATTAGTAATAAACTAATTGTTCTTTAATATTTTTAATGTTTTTATTTATAAATCAAGCTTATATACTCCCCATGTTATACTCTTTGGATCATTTTGCCAGTATCCATTTATTTTAGTACTACTTGAGAAGCTGTCACGTTCTGAACCTGTTATAACTGTAAAATCGGTATTTCCAAAATGATCAAATACCTCAGATCCAATTATTGTATCAGTATCTGCAATTATAGTTATGTTGCTAATTGTTTCAGGACATACTGGATCACCATATGAGTTCATATAATCTGGGTATGAACTAAATCCAATAAATGAATCATCAGCAAGCAAATACATTGTAATTGAATTAACTGGTGTAACCTCTGATGCTAGTACTAATCTAGAATTTGCAGGATCTGCAATTGAATAAACATGTCCATCTTCTTTTATATAGAATACATCATCAGATGTAGCATCAATTATACTTTCAATATTTGAATCTGTTATTTCAGTACCAGTTTGTCCTGCTATAAATAATTTATATATTGGGTATCCTATATATTTAAGCTTTAACTGTGTTGATGTTGTTGAACCATCTACTCCATCTGCAATATATCTATTAAATATATTATTTGTAAGTTCTAAATCTTCTGTCAAACCATTAAATACATCAGTTGCACAAGTTTGTAATGTTACAGTATCGTTATAAATTTCATCTTCAAATATAGTTCCCAAGTTACTATCTACTATTTCTGTTAAATCAATTTCAGTTGGTGTCATTAAACCTTGTGATGCAATTCCATTTACAGCATATACATTTCCTGAATTATCATAAACTGTTGATGGTATAATTAAATTACTTTTTGTTACTTTTTTTGTTCCAGTAATAACTAGAAGATTACTTTCAGCTCCTGTAGAATAATTAAATCTTGAAGAAAATTCTTCCATGCTCATTATTTGTTCTTTATCTGTCATGTCATGATATCCATTATAATCAATATATATTATTTCATCATCATCAATTACAGCAAATGTATAGATAGGATACATAGCAATTAAAGCCAAAGAACCCAATGCATCTCCAAGACTATCCTGCTGAACTATTGTACCATTTAAATCAATCTCAAGAGATTCAATTTCTGCTTGCGCATCTGGATTTGTTAATTTATCTTCTTCTTTTCCATCACTTAATGCAGCTTTAAATACATCAGCATATGGAATATCGTATTTATTAGAAATCTCTTTTAATTGATAAAATAATTGATAAAAAGCTTGTCCTGATCCTTGACCTACACCATCATCATATGCAGAATCCATATAGCTAAAAAGATCAGGGTTAGTAATGTTTGATCCCATTCCATATCCGAATATAGGATAATCTAACAAATCATTTTTTATTGAAATACCCCATAATACTACTGCACTTGGTTTTTCTGCCATTACATCATTTATTAAGTTCCTATAATCACATGTTCCATTAGCTGATAAATATCTTGATCTGTTATTATCTATTAACTTAATAATTGTTGCTCCTAAGCCATCATATTCAGTAAATCCTAATTCTTTTAACCATTCTATTTCTTCATCAGTAAATTTATCTGCAATATATTGTAAATCTGCATTTTTACCAACTTTTAATTTGTCTTTATACTTTTCCCTTGCTTCTTCTGATATTCCATCTAGCTCTGAAATTGTAATTAAACCTCTAAAATCAGTTTCAGCACCTTTGTTTTCAGCTAAAATTTCTGATTTTCTTATTTTAACTGCTTCATTAATTGCTTGCATATCATGTTGAAATGCTGCTTTTTTTGCATTTTTAAATAATCCTCCATCCATTGCAACATTAATTGTCACTAATACTAAAATTAACATTACAATTATTGTTACGATCAATGCAATCAACGTTATACCTTTTTCATTTTTTTTCATTTGTTTTCCTCCTATTTTTTATTTTTCAGGTTTTACACCTGTTGTAAACTCAACTTTTGTATTAAACATTTATTCATACCTTTATATTATACTTTTATCACAATAATCAACCTTTTTCAATGTTTGTAACATAAATGTAACAATAATGATATATTTGTAATTATTCTATTTAAAAAGCTATGTAGCTTATACTACATAGCTTCTATTTTAATCAATTTGTATTATATTATTTAGCTCTTTAATTATTCCTTCTTTATTCATGTCTTTTCCAATAAAGACTAATTTTACCATTCTATCTCCTACTTCTTCATCCCAATCTTTTAATATGTCAGGCTCTTGTTTTATCATTTCTTTAAGCTCATCTTCTGGAGCAGATGCAATCCAATATCCTGATTCAGAAAGTTTCTTTTGTTTTCCTGCTTGTTCAAAAAGATATGACATATCATAATCATTTGTAAACCAAACTAATCCCTTACATCTAATAACTGATTTCGGAAATTTATTATCTATAAAATCTTGGAATTTTCTAATATCAAATGGTTTTCTAGATGTATACACAAATGTTGATATTCCATATTCTTCTGCTTCTCCTTCATCATGATGATGTTCGTGATCGTGATCATGGTGATGATGCTCATGTTCATGATCGTGTTCTTCATGATGATCATCTTCATCATCATCTTTTTCTAATTCTTTTACCCATCCTGCAGAACCTGCTATTTCTTCAAAATTAAAATTATTTGTTGAAAGCATTTCCTTAAGATCTACTTTTCCATAATTTGTTTCTAATATTTTAGCAGTTGGTTGAAGTGTTTTAATTACAGCTTTTACTTCAGCAAGTTCTTCTTTTGTTACTTCATCTATTTTATTTAAAACTATTACATTGCAAAATTCAATTTGTTCAATAAGAAGATTTTCAATATCTTCTTCATCTATATCTTCTTTTACTAAATCCTTTCCTGCGCCAAATTCTGTTGCTAAACGAAGTGCATCTACAACAGTAACAACATTATCTAATCTGCATAATTCTCTACTTCTATATTCTTTTAGAGAATTTTCAAGTAATGTAATTGTTTGTGCTATTGGAAGTGGTTCACATATTCCACTTGCTTCAATTAAAATATAGTCAAATTTGCATGTTTTCATTATATCTAATATTTGATTCATTAAGTCTTCTTTTAATGTACAGCAAATACATCCATTAGATAATGGAACAACATTTCCTTTGTCCTCTTCTTTTATAAATCCATCATCTTGAATTAGTTTTGCATCTATATTCACTTCTCCAATATCATTTACAATAACTGCAACTTTTAATCCTTCTTGATTTGATAATATATAGTTCATCAAAGTTGTTTTTCCTGCTCCTAAATAACCGAGTTAGTAATGTTATTGGTGTTATTCTTGGTTCCATTTTTATACCTCCAATTTTTAATTGTTTTACATTATATATGATTTTATTTGTTTAATATATATGTATACATATTAAATTTTTTTTATTTTATTTTAACAAATATTAATTTAACACAAAAGCTGCTAATTTTCAAGAAGTAAAATAGAAAGTGGTTTTTACCACTTTCTATTTTTATTAATTATATTTTATTTATTACCAGTTCACACCATCTGCTACATATGGATTGTAGAAGTTTGCTCTATCTGTAGAATTACTTGGATTTACATCAGAAGATGTAATACTTGCTTCATAAAAACTAAACATTGATGCTAAGCCTGCAGGTGTTTGTTCATTAATATCTGTGTAATCTAAATCACCAATATATAAATTAACTTTTTTTGCACATGTTAATAAATCAGAGTTTAATTTGTATACATCTTGTTTTTCATCTATGCCAAGTTGTTCTCCATAATTAGTTCTATATACATCTTCATCATCACTTTCAAATTCAGGTATAAAATATCCAGTAAGTGAATCATATTGGAATGGTTCTACAATATTAATTGGTGGTTCTCCTGAATCAATAAATAATACTGTCATATAATTACCTTGGAAATTTGATGGATAGAACAAATCATCACTTACAGAGTTTAATGCTGCTTGTATATCATCAGCACTTGTAATTGTGTTTCCTTGGAAATCTGTATAATATATAATTTTTGCATATGGTATCATAACATATTTATCTTTATCTTGAATTGATGTGCTTGTTCCATCTGGATATCCTGTAAATGGATTGTTTTGAGATAAATCAACTCCATATTCACTATTTATATATCCAACAAGTCCTTGAGCAAGATCTGCAACTGTTGCAGAATCATCCATATATGTAACATCAACTAATTCAGTTATAGGAATAGGTCTAGCTGTTCCAAATACGCCAGGAAGTACTCCTACTACATTTAGTGATTGACCAGCATCATTATATACAGTTGATGGAATTATGATATTCCTTGATGTACCTTTATATCCAGTAATCATTATTTTATTATTTATAATTCCATAATCATATAATGAAGTAAATTCTTGTTGAGTCATTACTTGTTTTGTATCAGTAAGATCTTCTATACTTTCATATCCAATAAGTACAACTTCATCACCATCAATTATAACAAAGTTAAAGAATGAATAAAGCATGTTTACGAAAAGGTTACCAAGTGCATCCCATCCTGTTGCTTCACCTGTGAATGATTGACCATTCATTACGTTTTGAATAGCAGTTTGAGCTTCTTGATTTTCTATGTCTTGATTGTTTGCTGCAACTTTTATTACATCATTTACTGTTATATTATATGCCTTCATAATATTTTCAAATTCATACCACATACGGTATGTATTTGAATCATCCGTTGATGAATTAATTTGTGAAATCTGTGAAGCTTGTACATTAGTTCCTAATCCAGGAATAATTGTATGATCAAATCCATCAGATTTAACTCCTATTGTATAAAAAATTAATGCATTAGGTCTTTCTTCTATTGTATCTTTAAGTATTTCTACATAATCATATATTCCATAGTCTGATATGTGATTATTTTGTATAGCCTTATTTTCTATTACTGAATAAAGTCCATTATATTCTTTAACTCCTAACTCATTAAGCCATTCTATTTCTTGATCAGTAAATTTGCTTTTTATATAGCATAATTCTAAATCTTTATTAATTTTAAACTTATCTTTATATTTATCCTTTAATTCCTGTGATAAATTTTCTAGATCATCAAATGTAATTCTTACATTACTTTTGTCTCCATTTGTTTTAGAAAGTTCTTCTCCTTGTTTTACTGTAAGTGCCTCTCTTATTTCTTGAACCTCATGTTTAAAAGCTGCTTCTTTTGCATTTCTGAATAATCCTCCATTTAGAGCAACATTAATTGTTACCATAACTAAAATCAGCATCACAATTATTGTTATTATTAAAGCGATTAATGTGATACCATCTTCTCTTTTTTTCATTTGTTTTCCTCCCTTTAATTATTGTTTATATAATTAAAAATTAATATCTATTTTTATATATAATATATCGTTTTTAATATATCATTGGTTCAGCCCAATGAACTGATTCTCCTAAATTTCTCCAATTACTTTGATTTGTTAATATTCTTACATTATATTCACCAAATATTGTTTCCATAGCTGGTAATGTGTTAAGTATATCTGTATAGTCAAATGAGTTTATTGCAATAAGAAGATTCTTAGTATGAAGTGATACTTCATATGTCAATCTATAAACACTTCTTTTTCCATCTGGATCTAATACGTTTTCATCATCTCTATTAAATTCTGCTGAAAGATATATTGTTATTGAATTATATGTTCCTGGTTTCACAAGACTAATAGGAGCTTCTTCTCCATCAGAGAAGAAATATGTATCATAAATTCCTTCTATTGTAACAGGAATTAGATATTCATCACTTACACTTGCAATTAAACTTTCAACATTTTGATCTGTAATTACTCTTCCATTTGCATAATTTAAATATAGTTTTAAGAATGGATATGCAACATATTTGTGTTTATGTTCAAGAGATGTACTTGTTCCATCAATATTATCTGAAATATATTTTGTAAATGGATTAACTGTTATTCCAAATAGATTATTTACAAATGTATATGCAGCATTTGCAGCATCAGCAAGTGTAGTTGTATCTTCTGTAAAGCCATCAAACATATCATCCATGATATCATTCATTGAATTTGGATAAGCAGTACCAAATGTACCTTCTTGTATTCCTAGTACATAGTTTGAATTTCCATATTCATCATATACTGCAGCAGGTATTGTAACATCTTTAGATGTTCCTTTATATTTAGTAATATATATTTTGTCATTTACTAACTGATAATCAAATTGTTCATCAAATTCTTCTTTTTTCATTAACTGTTTTGTAGCTGAAAGGTCAATTATATCATCAAATGATAAATATACTATTTCATCTTCATTTATAATTAGAAAATTAGTTAAAAGTCCTGTGATAGCTTTATAGTCACCAACTGTAATATTATCATTAAAAAGCCATTTGTGATTTGCTTTTGCTTCAGTAATTAATGCATTTATATCTGTATCGTCTGTTAGAACAGTATCATCACTTAAATTTTTATTTGCTGCTATTACCCATATTTTATACATTCTTTGATATCCATCGTCTATATTAATTTGAGAAGCATCTGCTGGATTAATTGCATAAATATATGCTGGTTCATCTATAAAATCAGAAATGTCAATATTACCTTCTGATGTAATTGCGCTCTTAGTAGCTATTGAAGAATAAACAAAAGCATTAGGATTATTTTCTAAAACATTTACTAATATTTTTGCAACATCATTTACATCTTCACTATATTCGCTTGCACTTGCGTAGAATTGTGTTGGATTTTGAGCAATTTGTTGTTTTAATGTAATGATTTGTGGTTCTATACCTATATATTCATATATTTCTAAATCCTCTAACCATGATTTTTCTAAATCGTCAAATGCATCAGCCATATAATATACATTTGCATCAGCTTTAATTTTTAATTTTCCATCAAACTCTTCTTTTGTTTCATCTGGTACATTTTCTAGTTCACTCATTTTAATGGAAAACTTTGTTGCTCTTGGATTATCAGCTAATATTTCACCTTTTCTTAATGATACATCATCAAGTATTTGTGTAACTTTAGTTTTAAATGCAGCTTCTTTTGATTTGCCAAACAATCCTCCCCCGGTAGAAATATTGACTGTAACTACAACTAATATAAGCATTATAATAATTGTAATAATTAATGCTACTAATGTTATACCTTGTTCCTTTCTTTTCATCTAATACATCCTTCCTATTTTTAACAGACTTTTAAATAAATCTATATTATTCTTGTGTTATTTACTTGTATTATTTTACTTGTAATATTTAATATTTTAAATCTATATGTATTCTCTATAATAGCTCAATTCTATTGTAAATATTAAACACTCGAATGTCAACAATTTAACCTAATTGTAATATAAATGTAATAAAAATACCTAGTATTGTAATACTAGGTATTCCTTTTATTTCTTTTTATTTTCTTTTTAAGATTACGCCTGTTGTAGCAATAATTCCTACACTTAATATGCTAATTAATATAATTCCATGTAATTTGTTGCTTGCTTTTCCCTCTACTGTTTTTGAAGATATAAATGCATTAATCTTATATTCTCTTGTAGTTATACCGATTTCTTGCTGTAACAATTATTTTAATTAAGTTATCTCCTTCTTTAAGATTTTCATTTCCTACGATTTGAACTGTTGCTTCTTCATTTTCAGTCTCAATTTGAATGTCAAGTTTGGAAATACTTTCATCTATCATTAAATTATAGCTATATATGTTTGGTTTAAAGCTTGGATAAAAGCTAAATCCTTTAATTGATAAAGACTTTAAATCTGCATTTGTAATTTCAACATCATCAGTTTTTGTTACATGAATCAAATATGTCTTTATATTTGCTCTTCCTGCATCAACATCTATTTTTATAGTGTTTTCTCCCTCATCCAACTTTTTATTTCCTGAAATTGATACACTTGCTCCATCATCTTCTGGAATTGCAGTTACCTCAATATCATTTACTGATAAATCAACAACTAAATAGTATTCTAAAGTATCTTTATTAAATTCAGGTGACATACCTGGAATATTTATTGTTAAGCTCTTTAAATTAGCATTTCCTGTTAAATTAGAATTATCTGTGTTTAAAGTATTTCCATTGTTTGAATTATTTGATTTTACACTGGATGATGAGCTATTTTGAGATGATGAATTTGTTTGATTATTATCATTATTTGTTGGATTTGTAACCTCTTGATTATTTTGATTTTCTTGATTTTGATTATTTGTATTTTCATTATTACCTGTATTTTGATTTTCATCATTTCCTGTATTTTGTTCCGTTTCTGTTCCTGTATTTTGAGTTTCACCAGGTATATCATCACCATCTACTGCAATACAAGTTGTTAATATATTAAAAATCAATGTAATTATAATTAATGATAAAAAAAACTTTTTTAGTTTCATACTACTCTCCATTTAATTTTTATAATTTATTTTTACCAATCTTTATCCTCTAAAACCATATTAGGATTTATATTTGTAATTCTATCGAATTCTTCTTCTCCAATTAAGCTTTTTATTTTTCTTACTGCTTCAGGGATCGTTTTATATACTGAGTTTTCTCTATGGCAATCGCTTCCTAGAAAATCGACTTGTCCACTTTTAAGCATTTTTTTCATTGTTTGTTCAGCCATTTTTCCATATTGACCTATAATACTTCCAAAATTACATTGTAATAGGATTCCTTTATCTATATATTCATCTATAAGTGAAGGATTGTTTTGTACATAAATATATCTTTCTGGATGAGCAAGTATTAATTTTAGTCCCAATGACTCAATAATATATAGTATGTTGTCCAAATAATTAATTGAAGCATTTATTGGAAGTTCAATTAGTATATACTTGCTTTTACCTATTGTTAAAAGTTTCCCACTTTTATAAAGTTCATCTAATCTATCTGAAACATAGATTTCCATTCCAGAATGTAAATTAACACCTATTCCTTTAATATTAATAATTTCTTGAAGTTTTTCTTTCCACAACATTAATTCTTGAGGATTTGGCTCATAATAATGAGAAGTAAAATGTGATGTCATAATAATATCAGTAAAACCAGCATCTTTTGCTTCTACTATCATATTATATGTTTCTTCAACACTCTTAGAGCCATCATCCACTCCAGGAATGATGTGTGAATGGAAATCAATCATATACTTACTCCTCTTTATTATTCTTTTTCAAGAAATCATCGATTTGTCTCATTATTTCGTCTGATTTATCTTTTGAAATATTATCAGCTATTTCAATATTACTTGTATCTAAATTATCATCTTTAAATTGTTCTTCTATAGGTTTTATATTTCCAGGTTTAGAAGAACTATAATAATATGTTGATTCATATTTATCTATATTTACAGGCACTTTATTTAATACTACACCTGCAATTTTTCCACCAACATTTTCTATAGCTTTTTTTGTTTTAACTAAGCTATCTTTTTTTGTTGTTTTATGTGATGCAACAAGAATTGTATTATCAACAATTCTTGAAAGAATTATTGAGTCAGAAACAAGAAGACATGGTGTTCCATCTAGTATTATTATATCAAAAGCTTCTTTTAGTTTTTCTAACATTGTTTTTGTTAATTCTGATGTTAAAAGTTCAGATGGGTTTGGAGGGAAATTTCCTGCAGGTACTACATATAAATTTCCTACTTCTGTCTCTTTTACATAATTAAAAATATCATCTTCTTCTGTTTTTCCAGATTCATTAATTCCAGATAGATAGTTAGAAAGACCTGGAATTCCTTCTATTTGGAACATCTTGTGAAGTCTACCTTTTCTCAAGTCTGCATCTATTATTACAACCTTTTTACCTGCTTGTGCAAATGTTATTGCTAAATTTGATGCAACCCAAGTTTTTCCTTCTCCTGGCATTGTTGATGTAACAAGTAAAGTCTTTAATGATTTTTGTGAATTTGTAAATTGTATATTTGTTCTTAATGTTCTAAAAATTTCTGCTATTGGTGATTTTGGATTTCTCTCTGCAATTAATTCTTTTCTCATGCTCTTCTACCTCCTCTTTTTTTATTGCTTTTTGATTCTACATCGTAATTTGGTATAGAACATAGGATAAGAAGTCCTGTAGAATTTTCTATATCTTGTTCTGTTTTTATTGTTGTATCTAACATATTAACTAATAATACAAATGCAATAGATATTACTAATCCAATAAATGCAAATATAACTATATCTTTAACATGATTAATATTGCTTGGATTAGAATTTGGTTCTGCTCTGTCTAATATATATACATTGCTAATATTATATATTTCTACAACTTTTTCACTAAACACTTCTGCTATTTTATTTGCAATTTGTGCTGCTAAATTTGCATCTCTATTTTTTACAGTAATCTGTATTACTTCAGTATCTTTGATTGCTTGTACAGATATACCACGTTTTAAATTTGCTTCATTTAAATTATTTTCTTCTAAGCTATTTACAACTTGTCTTAATACTGATTTACTTTTTATAAGCTCACTATATGTTGAAACTAATTTTGAGTTTAATGTAACGTCTGCTTGTGTGATTGTTCCATCTGGATTTTGCTCTAAAGCTGATGAGCTTTGTGCTAAAACAAGTGTTGTAGATGCTTTATATTCTGGAACTATAAAAAAATATGAATAAATTGCACCAATTAGCATTGCAATTAATGTAATTAATAATATTTGCAATCTTTTGTTCCAAAAAACAATAAATAATTCTTTTA
>JAEEGL012648124.1_pt1 | contig 11399 bp, 21 predicted proteins | sample 9134231 | NCBI WGS metagenome assembly JAEEGL01 (sample SAMN16246548, study PRJNA631951) | gut metagenome | biome: gut microbiome; feature: rumen; material: fiber-attached | host: Bos | place: Iran: Karaj | collected 2018-10
TAATGGAATTGGTGGACATAATGTTTCCTTTCTGCGCTATGCGCTACGATGTTGGTCATCACCCTAATTTATTTAGTGGAGATTTCTTTCTCTCTCACTTTCTGTATTTATTATACCACAAGATTTTCGATTTGTCAAGAGTTTTTTTGAGATTTTTAGATTTTTTTGTGACCTTGTGGCATCTCTCTCTTTCTGTATATATAATACTAAAAAAGGTGTCCAATAGAACGGACAACCAAAAAAGAAAATGGTTTACATAACATCGGCGGCGCCCGGGTGAAAAACTTCACCACGGTAAAGCGGTGAAGTGCTTAAAATTCAATTTCTTCCCACTGTTTGGGAGCAACACATTTGAAAATTTTAGGATGATTATCTGGTTTGTCAGATTGTCTTGCAAAATACTTTGCAGTTTCTAAGTCAAACATCGCCCACCATTCATGGTTAGGTAAAAGAACAATATACATTTTTACTCTCCTTTCTTGATGACATGGCCGCCATCGTAAATGGACTTCCAGTGATGATAACCACCGTGAGGGTCGAGAAACTCAACGTCCCAATACCCTTGGTAGTAATCCTGATACATGATGCGCGCGATTTCAAAGGTATAACCCAAAGCGGTGATTTTATCTCCGATTTCAACTTTCATTCTTGGTTCTCCTTTCTCTGATTGTAAACGGCCTGTAACCATTCTTCCCAAGTCCAAATATCAGAAATCTTAATCATTTTTATCTTCCTTTCCTTTAATTATTAAGGTGTTCAATAAAAAACTCTGCACAAGAACGGGAGCAAGAACAACCATTACATTCCTCATATAATGGGCACTCGTCACAACCAATATTATCAATTAGTGCTTCAAGCATCATTATCAATTCATCCTTATTAATAGTAATTTTCATCTTTTATTCTCCTTTCCTTTTGTGATTATAGTATATCACAAGATTTTTATTTTGTCAACTCTTTTTTAAAAGTTATTTTTTTCACAAGCGCCCGGGCATGGGACTTTACTACGCTAAATCGCTAAAGTCAGTTGACATAAAAAAGCAAGGGGATTACTCCCCCTTGCTTTCGGACTTGGCCTTTGTTTCCGCCTTGGCCTTGGCCTTGGCGGCCTTGGCAAGACGTTCGGCCTCACGCGCCGCGGCCTTATCGGCCATCTCGGCGACATGGTTGACATAATCCACGCGCTCCTGCATGGACTCGTCATAGTCCTTCTTCGTAACCTTAACCACGACCTCGAGGACACCCTCCTCGCCGTCCTCAACAAACGGCAGATTGCAAGTGTTGGACGCGATAAGACCGACATCCTCACCGCGAGAAGCAAGGAACTCCATAATCTCGGTGATGTACCGCACGCGCGCGGCATTAGCAATAGTAGACTTCATTTTTTTTGTTCTCCTTTCTTATTTCTGTATACATTATACCATACTTTTTTGGATTTGTCAAGGGGTTTCTTCAAATTTTATCTAGAATTTTTTTGAAGTGTTCGGAGTGCCCTTGTATCTCCGCTTTTTGAGGTTCTTTCGTAAAAGGCTCTAGTCTCTCCCCTTGACAATTATAGTATATCAGAATGGATGTCCAATAAAACGGACAATTTCGTACTTTAAATCATTAAAGCGCGCGACCGGCCGCAAAACTTCATCACATTAAAGCGCGAAAGTGAATAAACATAAAAGAAAAGTGGATACCTTACCAAAGGTAACCACTTTCTGCAGATTCGGTTACAAGGCAGTAACGAAGAATTTCTTTTTCAATCATGCAATCCGCAAGACCAGTGTGTTCTTCCTCAAAATCGTTATTACCTGTAAGAAATCTGTAAATAACTTCCGCAGTATAACGATTTTCGTTACGCTTTGTAACATATTCGTTACTTACGCAAAACTCTCTGTAATCATCATCATTTGCGAAAACATTACGAGAAAGTTTCAGAGTGTCGACAAACTTCGCACCAAAGGGGAAGAAGAAGCGAGAACGAGAAGTCGTAATATAACGCTTAGTATTATTCAACGCCTTGTAATCAAAGCGTGCATTGTGCGCTACGAACGTAGTCACACCCCAATCGGCGCAAACACGGCGAAAAGTGCGCTCAATCGACCGAAAAGACTTCAAAATGCGCTTTCCGCTCTTGATATCTTCCCAATACTGAGGAATCTTCTCCGCAAAGAAGGCGGTGGACATAATCTTATTATCGCAGAAGATGTCGGCATTGACATAACTATACGATGCGTAAACCTTACCAGTTTCGTCAATGACGGCAAAGCCAACATCATAAACGAGAGGGCACTCAATGTCGTTTGCGGTTTCGGTGTCAATAATAATCATTTTCATGGGATTCAGTTCCTTTCTTTTTCTTTCTGTATATAATATATCACATGAAACGCCGAATTGCAAGATGGTAAATTGCACAAATTTTCACCCTTGCTTTTGTGCAACATGTCGGCCGCCCGGCGGCGAAACTTCAACACATTAAAGTGTTGAAGTGGTTTACATAAGACGCAAGATGCGCCACTTGCCGATACAAAGGACCACTTTGTAAAGGTATGGTCCGATGCGAATGACCTTTTCGTCCTTAATATAGTCCTGCATAATTATACCTCCTTTATGCAATCGCCTTGAGAATGCCCAAGATGTTGTCCACATCATGCGCACCCTCACCCCACATCTTGCGGTTCGGTTCCTCATCATCGAAAAGGATTCCATTTCCAAGAGTGGATTTATCAACACCATAAGCAACAATCGTGATTTTGTTCCAATTAACGGACGGAAGATGCTTTTTAAGCCACTTTTTCTTCGTTTCGGTGACGATTTTATCGAAATCTTCGGTGGAGTTCTTGGCAAGCCACGAAATGATATTGATTTCGTAACCGTTGCGCTGCAACCGATTGAGATAACGGGCAAGTACCGACATATTCACCAAAGGCTTGGCGGCGGCATACGGATATGCATCCTTATTCACCAGATATTCAAGCCACCCATCCACACCGTAGAAGTCGGCAAGCGTGCCGTCCATGTCGAAGTTGATTGCCTTAGTCATTTTTATCACTCTTCCTTTCTGTATACAATATAACACATGAGCGGGAGTTTGTCAAGTATTTTTTTATTTTTCTTTACACGCACCCGTGTGTCCGCGCCCGGGCCAGAAACTTTAGCACTTTAACGTGCGAAAGCCTCTACAAAAACTACCCCTTCTTTTTTATTGTTAATTTCATCACAAGAAATAATGGTTTCATCTTCTTCAAAGTCATAATGACTTATAACCATTCTTTTTGCTTCTTTTTTATTTTCGGCGTTAACAATCCACGTTGTAATCCAATTGTCATCAGCAACAATGGATTTGATAATAAAAGATTTCATTTTTATTCCCCTTTCTTGAATTTTCTTCTATCATACTCTTTTGCGGACCTGACACGACTGCCGCGACGGCGGAACTGCAGATAGGCCTGCAATTCCTCGCCCGTCTTTTTATTCATGCGCTTATCCAATTTTGAACACATCCTTTCCAAAAATTGCCGCTTGGAGACTTTTCCACAAAGACATCCCCATAAAGTTATAACAAAAACGAAATCTTTTAATTGCCTTTTTCATTTATTACCACTCCTCTCCAGTCCCGCATTCTCCACCGAGAAAACCATTCCAACACTTACCGCAAATACCGCTGACAAGCATCTCACGCTCGCCTGCAGACAGATACGGAAAGGCAATCTGAACATTGACGCCATCGCACCAATCAAGATAATCCATCTCATTGACTTCGACTTCATTACCCTTGCCGCAGAATGGGCAACGAGTGACAACGCAAACCTCTTTATAATTAACCTTAACCATTTTTATTTCTCCTTTTCTTTTTCTTTCTGTAAACAGTATATCAAAAATTTATTAAAAAGTCAAGTTATTAAAATGCACAAATTTCGGGAGCGGGAGTTGTGCACTTTGCGCGCGGCCGGCCACACAAACTTTAATTCGCTAAATCGCTAAAGCAAACGAATAAAAAAAATAAGGGTTGCATATTCATGCAACCCCTATTCACTCACGCGATGGAGTACGCGACCTTGCGCGACTTCTCCACCTTGACCTCAGTCTTGATGGCAGAACCATCCTTGACGAGAGCAGTGCAAGCACCCGTAACCTTGGCGGGGTCAAGGTCGATGGCGAAAGCAATCTGCTCACGCGTGAAGCACTCACCCCTATGCTCGCTGAGGAAGTTGGACACAAGAGCACGCCGTTCGGCGGCATCCCGCTTCTCCTTAGAGTCCGTGGACTTCCGCTTCTCATTACGCGCGTCAAGCGCAGTCAGAAGCTCGGAAGCTTTGGCGATGGCTTCGTCATTGATAGTGCCATTGATGATGGACAGATACAGTTCGCGAGTAGTCATGATTTTTTCTCCTTTCTTTTCGGCGTTTGGTCGCCACCCTTATTTACACTCTTATTATAGCATGGATTTGGCTTTTTGTCAAGCACTTTTTTTGATTTTTTAAAATCTTTTTTGAAGTGGTCGGATTGGCTTACTCACCTCTCCCTTGCTACGTCTATAATATACACCCAAAAGCGCGATTTGTCAATGTCGGAATGTTGCACAAAGATGTGGTCCGCAACCGAAGTTCATTTGTGCATTTTGCCGGTGGCGGCCGGCGTAAAAACTTCACTACATTAAAGTAGTGAAGTGCATATTTATCTCTCCTTCCCGTAAAAATATTCATAATTCTCTTTTTCGTTTCTCTCTTTCGACTCAATCGCCTTTTTAAAAAGCAGAAGCCCGAAAAAGATAAAACCAATATCAAGAATAATCCAACTAATAATGCTATCCATTATTCTTCCCCCTTTTTGATTCTACCTAATTATATCACAAATTTTCTATTATGTCAACTTAAATATTTTTCAGAATTTCCAGAATATTCTGGACATCATACGCAATTCCCGTCCAGTTATCGCGGTTCTGCTTCTCGTCGTCGAACAGAATGTCATTATCATTGACCGCAAACGCCGCCTTGTTGTAACCATACGGCACGATGGCGATAAAGTCGAACTTAACGCTGTGGAGATGCTTTCCAAGCCACGCCCGCTTGGCTTCGGCGACGGCCTCATTATACTCGGTCGTGCCGTTCTTCGCCGTCCAAGACACGATGCCGACCTCATGACCCTTGCGCTGGAGAGTATTCAGACGGCGCGCCAGAATGTTCATATTAACCATAACCGCGGCGTCCTCATACGGCTTAGTATCCTCAGCAAGAATATAATCAAGCCAACCATTCACGCCGTAGAGATTGGCAATCGTTCCATCCATGTCAAAGCAGATGCGCATTTAAATCACCTTTCCTTTCTTTCTGTGTACAGTATACACCTAAAGCACGTATCTGTCAAGTGGTCAGAATGCACAAAGATAAAGAGCGGGAGTTATACAGATTGCACTTTTGTACTTTACTGTACTGAAGTTTTGTGCCGGCCACAAACTTTAGCTTGCTAAATCGTTGAAGTGTATATATATAAGAAAGAAAGGGTTGATTATGCAACCCTTTCGTCGAACCACCGAAGCATCTTGCCGCTAGTGGCCTTGATACGAATGACGTTTCTGTCCTTGCAGTAGGAAGACCAGTTATCAAGAAAGCTCTCAAACTCGGCGGCGTCCATGTTGTAGATAATCATTGTATCGTCAAGCACCACCACGTAATCCCAATTGGTAGAGTGGACTCTTGCGAAGTAACACCGCTTGATGCTGTCGAAGTCATAACCAATCTGTGCACTGGTAAGAGTGGCCTTGCTAGACTTAACGCTGGTGTTGGTTTCCTCGATATCGCTGCCCTTGTCGAACGGGGTGTTGGCGTCTTTCTTGCTACCGAAGCCCTTGGCCATCTTGTCGGCAACCTCGGCGAACTCGCCGCCGTTCATGTAGTGCTCACTATCGAGAGTGTAGGGCGCGCCTCTGTGCTCGGGGTCGAAAGTGAACTTGAAGTTGATAGTGTACTCAGTCTTGGTCATTGGAGTGGTTTCCCTTCCTTTATCTTGTCTACATTATAGCACCGGCTGCCCTGTTTGTCAACCCCTAAATTAAATTTTCTTTTGTCTTTCTTTTGTAACCATTGAATAGCTTGCATATTTATAAATTACTTTTATACTTTAATTCGCTAAAGTCCGGGGCCATTTCCGTGAGTTTAGCTTCAATTCTTTAGCCCACTAAATCACTAAAGCATTCCTAATTTTTTACAAAGGGAGGGTCCCCAGGGCGCCCCGGGGTGGTTTCTAGGATTTACAAAAAGTTACAAAATGGTAACAAAAGGCCCTGGAAACAATTCCTTACGAAGTAAAAATATGAATTTTTAATACTTCTTATTTACTTTAAAGAGAGGAGGTGACTCCATGGGTTATTATACTACAATTGGCGCACTAAGTGACCGCGTTAGAGACATAGATGCGCTTATTGATTTAAGCAAAATAGAAAATATCACCTTAAAAAATGGTCTTGACCTTTATCAAATGCAACAAAACGCAGTAGAAAATTTAAAAGGGCTGTTGCGCACATTAGGTTATAGTGATGCATAGGCTGAAAACCCACAGGCCGCTATGGAAGACCTTAACCGCCATATTTAGGAATTTCATGCAACAACTTAGGCATTTAATGGATAGGAATTGCGCGAAAGAATTATGAATCCATTAAAAGGTATTGTTGTAGACCAAGCCACTGCAGATTTAAATAAATTTAAACGCTTAATAAATGAAAAACATGAATAGATAGAGTCTATATTTTTAGAAACTGTTGATAATGTTATATCACAAATGGAGTTAGAATAGGAAGGTGATATAACTACAAGTTTAGTTGCCGAAGAATTATTTAATTTATTAAATAATATTACCATAAATCTTAATACTGGCGCGATAGATGTACCTGGTACAGGAAGTAGTAAAAATTACAATAAAATTTTTGGCGACGTTTTAAAACCAAGTGTACTAAAAAAATTAAGAGCAGGTATTAATTCTTCTCAATTTACTGGCAGTGCTTCTGCAGATATTAAATTCTTAATTTAGAAAGATGTTAATTTTACTAGGCGTCTCTTAACTTTAGCCAGAGACAGAAATATAGATGTTACTGCATTCTTTCCAAATGCTGAAAATACTCCACCAACATTTGAAATGCAAGACAATAATGATGGCTTACAAATTTATTATAATATTTATGCGCCATTCGTAGATGAAATCGGTGGCAGCACAGAAAAAGTTGCACGTGAATATTTTACTAATTTAAAAGAACCAAAGAAAACCCAAATGATAAAAATGCTTGCAGACCGCGCAATTGAATATATGGACCAGTTCTTTAATGTTGACGGTATACCATCTGGTCGCGGTACAGAATTAAAATAGCGTTTTCATTAGGCTATTACAGATATAATTACTGGTTATCCAGCATCTTTATTTGTTGGCGGCAATGAGTAGGGTGTTATTGGTATTCTAGGTGAAATTTAGGGTCTTTATTATGTTTACTCCATTATGGGTGATTTAAATCCTTCTATAGACCCATCTACACTTGCGCAATGGATTGGCGGCGATACAACTGCCGGTTCTGGTGCAAAAACTGGCGCTGACATTATAATGAAAATTGGCGAACATCTTGGTTATGGTATTCAGGTCAAAAACTCCATGGATGTTAGTGGTGCAACCACTTTTAGTGATTATGCATTAAGTAATACTAAGCAGAGCGATTTTTCGCAATAGATGATAAATTTTGGTATTGATCCTTCTATTGTTGAAGCAATTGAAGATGTCTTTATAATGAAAGGATTTAATATTGGTTATCATTATGAAGGCTATCTTGCAGTTGAGGGCGAACCAAAAGGCGAAAAAGCCCCCGAATATTATACTGATTATGATTAGATTTTAAGTTTAATTTAGCGCGCATAGTAGTTCATGGCTTTGGCGGCCGCAATGATAATGCGTATTTAGTATTTAGAGGGTTAGAACTTCATGGAAAGTAATACGTTATGGATTATTGGCGGCTCTGCTATGATAAGCGCGGCATAGATTCTAAATGATTTAATTGATTAGATTGAAGGCCTTAAAACTGCTAATACTTTTAGAACTTCATCTGCTACCTACTTAAATGATAGTAATTATACTATTGTTTAGTATTTAGGTAGGCGCGAAGATACTTCTAGGTTAAAAACAGTTTTACGCACTAGCTATAACTTCCATAAAACAACTAGTAGAGTTACACGTTAAAGTAAAAATTTGACTTTTCCTTCTCCCTGTGGTATAATATAATCATGGGGAGAAAAATTATTACGGAGGAAGGCGGCCTATCACCGCCACTAAACACATGGCCAAAAATAGGCTTTAGCTTAACTTCCAATTAGAAAGCGCGGCAGACCGTGCTGCTTTTGTAAACGATTACTTGGAAAAGATTGATTTTCAGCCCAATGAATACGAACTGGAAACAATTTCAAATTACATATTGTGGGGCAAGAACGCAAAGGGGCAAAATACATAGCAAGAAGGAATTGTAGAGCTGAAGAAATGGGCGCCTTAGCAAGTGGAATCCCTCGACGGACTTATTGAAATGCCTGGTTTTTCAGAATCATCTGTCCGCAGTTTGCGCGAGCCTCAAACGCGCATCCCGCGCACCGTCTTTGACCGCGCGAAGGCTTTAGAACGCGCGCCCGCACATTTGCGCGAGGCTTATGAAACCCTATTTCGTGACATCGACCGCGTGGAGTTAACTCTTAATTATTATGAACTCTGGACGGGTAAGCGTAAATTACCACCGCGCGAGGCCCTCATGGCGCGCTTTACGGAAGAGGAATAGCAAGAAATTAATGAGCGCGCGTTAAAGATGTCACAATATCGGTATTTGAAAATGAAGCACCTGCTTGTTGAATTGCGCGCCTAGCAATATACATATTATGACACATTCGCCGATAAAGTGCGCTCCCATCTTGAAAGTCTTAAGCCAGTACTTGAGGAAAATACAATTCGTCTTGATGAAGATGTATATGTGTATCCGCTTGGGTTAAAAACTGACTCGCCACTATCCAAGAAGATTTTTAGCGACCCAACGCCCGCGTCATTCACGCCCGATGAACTTGAATAGGTAAGTAAACTTCTATGGCGGCCGCATGATGCTAGGATTACACTTGACTTTACAAATCCTGACCACATTTATCATCTTTATTGCGCGCGAGCCGACCTCCGGGATGCGCAGGAGGAAGACCCATTCCGAATCTATGGAGCCGCCGCCTCAGTCGTAGAAACACTTGCTTACTATGAAAAACATGCCGACCTCACCGACTTACAACAAGAAATTCTTAATCGGAAGCTACAAGGCCAGCTGAACGTACAAATTGCATCATATATCAATGCCACATATGGTAAATCATATAATGAGAATTATATTTCAACCATCTATCGTCAAAAAATTATCCCATAGATAGCAGATGCTGCGCGCATCCATCGTGAGATACTTGAAAATATTTTTTATCCAGAGAACTTCAAAAAGTGTAAAGATTGCGGCCGAGTATTACTATTGAGTAGTGATAACTTCGTAAAACAAAAGAAATCAAATGATGGCTTCTCGCCGCGCTGCAAAGCGTGCGAGAAACTCAAAAGGAGTAAATATAATGAAGCAAACCGCAAAATTATTAGAATTGATTCCAAAACTTCAACCAATTGAGTTTGTAGGACTCGCGCGGCTCTTAGGAGTCCCAGTTGTAGCAAAGAAGGAAGAGGTTGCTGCCGACGATGAACATAAATATGAACCGCGCGAGTTTTTAGATATATTTGAAGAGGTACTTGATGCATTTGACAAGCTAGGGCGCGCACGTCAACGTGAGATAATAAAGTTAATTAAAAAATCACGGGGTGATAAGTAATGCCGGTAATTCCGAATATACCGCGCGCCGTGTCCTCAACAGAAACCAAGCGCTGCGAGAAATGTGGAAGAATTTTACCTCTCTCTCAATTCTCGCGCGCCCATAGTGAGTTCTATGTGGATGGATTTTTACCTTGGTGCAATGATTGCATTGCCGAAAGAATAGACGCCGACGATGGTAATTGGGAGACGGTTGACCGGTTATGCATGTGGGCTGGAATACCATTTATTGTGAGAGAATGGGAACGGATTAAGGGGATGACTTTGCCCACGGAGGCCTGGCCAACATATGCAAAGGTCTTTTGCAGTGAGGATTATATCTCATTGGGCTGGGGTGACTATTTTAGATAGTATAAGAAGTTGAAGGAAGTTGGTTTAATTGAGGAAGAACTTCCAGAGATACGTGAATAGAGATATAGGGATTTGCGCCGTAAGTGGGGAGAGAATTATGATGAAGAGGAACTTAATCATCTTGAAGACCTCTACCGTGGACTTTTGAATACGTAGAACATAAACGGCGCGCTGTAGATAGATCAAGCGCAAAAGCTGTGCAAGTTATCATTAGAAATCGACAATCGTATTCGCGCAGGTGATAAAGAGGTTGATAAATTCATGTCCTCTTATGATAAAATCATCAAGAGCGCTGAGTTCACTCCCAAGAATGCGAAAAATGCGACTGACTTTGATTCATTCGCGGAAGTTGCATATTGGCTTGAAAAGCATGGACGTATCAATACTTTCTATGATAACGTTACGCGCGATGTTCTTGATGAAACTCTTAAAAATATAGAGAATTATAATTAGCGTCTTTACATAAATGAAGGTGGTATTGGCGAAGAAATAACCGAGCGCTTGCGCGCACTCAACTCAGTTACTGAGTTGGAGAATGAGAACTTCTATGGCGTACAACCTGATTTTAACCCTGATGAATATGATAACGAAGCTTACATCCTTGATGATGAATCTGAATTTGACCCTAGGGGTGATATGTAATGGCGGCAATTCAATTACTCGACCCCGCAACTGCCCAATTTAATACACAAGACAAGTTATATAGAAATGGGATTGAATTAGAGAAAGGTGTGGTTATAACACCAGACTTCTTAGAGCGTAATGAAGATTTGATTGCAGATTCTATTCAACTATTTTCTGCTTATCCGGATGTATTTTTAGATTTAATAACTCCGAGTCAATCAACTCTTGTTCTTTTTCCATTCCAACGCATTTTCTTGCGCGCGTGCATGCGTTATACCTCGATTTACATAACCGCCGCACGCGCGACTTCAAAAACGTTTTTATCAATTCTTGCTAAGTATCTTCAGTGTGTCTTTCTTCCGAATCATGTTGGCTCTATTGTTGCACCAAATAAGAGCCAAGCCGCGAAGATAAGCAAGCAAAAAATACAAGAAATTTGGCGCATTTGGCCATTGCTCAAACAAGAATTGGAACCTGGCATGACTGATGGAGTACATGCTAATTTTGGTAAAGATTATGTTGAGCTTTTCTTTAAAAATGGCTCTCGTCTATCTGTTGTTGGTGCATTAGATTCAGA
>JAEEGL013805359.1_pt1 | contig 11399 bp, 10 predicted proteins | sample 9134231 | NCBI WGS metagenome assembly JAEEGL01 (sample SAMN16246548, study PRJNA631951) | gut metagenome | biome: gut microbiome; feature: rumen; material: fiber-attached | host: Bos | place: Iran: Karaj | collected 2018-10
AGGAGAAGGGTATCAAGTCTTTTCATAGTATAGTATAGTATATAACCAGGACAAAGTTAAAAATTATTTTTCGTTTTTAGCTACTTGCGAAACTTGAATTAGAGTCTTTAAGTAATCGGAGATACTCTTCGTAGTTTTCTTCCCGTTGTTGGTCACTGACAATCATAGCCTTCCATCCTTTGCGGAAGGAAAGGCCGGGTCAATTTGATTTGGTCCCTGTCAAGATGAAACCAGTCACAGAGATTCTCAACGGCGTCCCTTAATTCCAACCAAACCCCTCCTTTTCAGAGAAGGATTTATTACGATATTTTCAACCAAAAATTTCGGATAGCCACAAATTATCGATAGAGTGGAGAAATCTCTTCCCCGCCAGGGGGTAAGACAGCGTGCCACCCCAACTTGATATTCCATTTTGGAAGAGCAAGTTCTCTTCTTCAGCCAATTGGAACATAAATCTCTTCCCCCACCCACAGGGCCGGGAGTGGGGCCGTCGGGACACGAAGTCGTAGGCGCTCCTGACGCCGTGCCGCCCTTGGCGCCAACAATGTCCCTCATCCCGCGAGGACACCACACCCTCCGCAGCTATACGCTCACCCCTCCGGTGGAACGTCACACCAGTTGTCGCCATTCGCGCTTGCGCGCGAACCGGTCGTCCCGGCTACTCGCTCAATCCTACGCCTTCTAAGGCTCCGCCAACCCCACACCCGTCCCCTGGGCGTTCGTGCGAAACCAATGTTGCCTATCCGAGTCATTTGTTGTATATTTGAGCCACATATAATCCATGATAATCATGAAGAGAATAATCGCACTCTCACTCATACTTCTCTCATCCCTTTGCTGGGGGCAGAAGATAAACAAGGATATAATTGGTCTTCGTGTTGGAGGATATTCCTTCCCGGAATCCGTTGAGCGAAAAATACGAGTGCAGTACGATAAGGGTTGCTCCATTTATCAATATAGCTCATACCATTCTGTCACCACGTATGACATCCCTTTCGCAGGAGAGCTCTGGAATAAGCTAACCGTAAAAATAACAAACGGAAACAGGATTGCAGAGATTTCGTTTTACAAACCATACAACTCCGTTATGACCGCAAGGGAATCTTTCGAGAAGTACCATGAAATGTTAAAACAGAAGTACGGAGAACCCAGGGACAGCCGATTCAACTATTCCTCCTGGGGAGAAAAAACGTGTGTTAGCATTGAGCTGACTAGTAAGAGCACAAGCAGCCACGGACTTGTTTACGGCGTAACTATTACCTATTACGACGAGAAGTACTTACAGCAGATAGAATCGGACATCATAGAAGAGCTTTAGATTCGAATCTCAACGTCATGCCCGACCTGATCGGGCATCTCTTTTTGTCATTTCGACCGAGCGAGGCGAGTGGAGAAATCTCTTCGTCCACCCCCAGGGGTCGGAGGTGGGGCCGTCGGGCCGACGAAGTCGTAGGCGCTCCTGACGCCGTGCCGCCCTTGGCGCCAACAATGTCCCTCATCCCGCGAGGACGCCATGGCACTCCGCAGCTAGACGCTCATTCCTCCGGTGGAACGTCACACCAGTTGTCGCCATTCGCGCTTGCGCGCGAACCGGTCGTCCCGGCTACTCGCTCAATCCTACGCCTTCTAAGGCTCCGCCAACCCCACTCCCGTCCCCTTGGCGTTCGTGCGAGCTCGACGTCAGTGGTCTTGCAACCGGCCGTCCGCCTTCTACTTAAACGTGTGCATTATTTGAACATGTTACCACTTCATCCTCTGTAGCAGGCCCTCCCCGCCATACCGGAATACCCACCCCGCCCCGATGCCTTTTGGTGTCGGGGCTTATTGTATTTTGGTGACCATATTTGTGACAACGTACTGTCAACTTTTCGCGACTAGTTCATTTTGTTGCGCTTTGTTATACGCCTTTACATATATTTTGTTAAATTTGTGTGTTACATCTCTACAATCACATAGCGACTACGTGTTAGACAATAACCAGGTATGTATAGAATATTAAGCCCAAGTCAATCTATACCCAAGGCTTATCTTCGTGATAAGCCAGAGGTGCAAGATGTTGTGACGTTCAAAAATGCCATGCAGGAAATGTTGGAACGCATTAATCCCGATGAGCATGAAGAGTTTAATAAGAATCTTGTTGCTGAATTCTTTAATAGGAGTCTATATAGTGGTCATAACTATATGGTTAACACCTATCAAAGAACAGATTTAGCCATTTACACAGAGATGGGGACTCATAATGAGCACCCTGTTGTGCTGTTTGAATTTAAGGGCCCTTCGCGTCCAGATATGGTGTGCAAAGAGGACTTGAAGAAGAAGGCACTCTATGAACTGATTCTTTATTACATCCGTGAGGAGGTTAAGAACCGCAATACAGACATCAAGCACCTCGTTATAACGAATTGTTGGGAATACTTTATCTTTGAAAAAAAGCTGTTTTACCAGCTATTTGCCAGAAATCAACGCTTTGTGCAGAAGGTAGTTGCTGCAGATACCGGTGACGACAGGACTGAATATATTTACAATACCATTATCAAGCCAGAGGTAGAAAAGGTTGAACATCGCATACAATTTGTTTATGTTGACTTGAGGCCTTTTGAGCGAAGGATAAGGACTGAAGATGTGATTAACAATAGGGCTTTTGTAGCACTATACAAATTATTCTCTCCTACTAATTTGCTTAAGCTGCCTTTTACTTCTGATCACAACTCGCTCAACAAGAATTTTTATGGTGAATTACTTTACATCATGGGCGTTGAGGAGATAACAGAAGATGGTGTTCATAAGATTAAACGACTCAAGAATAGAAAGCAAGACTTTTCTCTCATAGAGCAGGCTTACGCCAAATTGGAAGACTATTCCAGCATCACAAATGATGACGAACGCTTTGAGGCTGCACTGGGCCTAGTGCTAACTTGGATTAATCGTATCTTGTTCCTAAAGTTACTGGAATCACAACTTATGAACTTCAACAGGGATCAAGACGTGAAATTCCTTGATATTGTCCACATCCCGGATTATGACGTACTTCATGACCTGTTTATGAAGGTGATGGCCAAACCAGTTGCTGAGCGCACAGATGAACTAAAAAACCAATTTCCCGATGTCCCGTATTTGAACAGTTCCTTATTTGAACTATCAAAAATTGAAGAGCGTTTCTTCCCCATTAGCGGCATACGTCTTGGGAAAATGGATGTATATGGCAGAACCGTCTTAAAGGACGGTAACGGCAGGCGAATCACTGGCAGGAAATCAGTGTTAGAGTATTTGTTCGCTTTTCTTGACGCCTACGACTTTGGAGCCGATAAGAGTCAAGAGGGCGAGCATGTAAGGGCTGAGAGCGAAAAGCTTATCAACGCATCTGTATTAGGACTCATCTTCGAGAAAATCAATGGCTACAAAGACGGCTCTTTCTTTACACCTGGCTACATTACAGAGTATATCTGCCACAAGACATTAAGGAGAGCAGTTATTGATAAGTTCAATAAAGCCAAAGGTTGGAAATGCCAGGACTTCGAAGATTTAAAAGAGAAAGTCGATTATGGTCAAAGAGAGGGGAGAACTGAGGCAAACGCTATTATCAACTCCCTTCGTATATGTGATCCAGCTGTTGGTAGTGGACACTTCTTGGTTTCAGCGCTGAATGAACTTATTGCCATCAAAAGCGAGCTTGGGGTATTGCAAGATCATCAACCTCAACCCAAACAAATAAGAGAATATGACGTTAGGGTGGAATACGATGAACTGGTTGTAGCTGACGAGGATGGAGATATCTTCAAGTACGACCCCACTAATTCAACAAGTCAGCGCATACAAGAAACACTATTTGAGGAGAAACGTACCATTATTGAGAATTGTCTGTTTGGTGTAGATTTGAATCCTAAGAGTGTGGATGTGTGCCAGCTTCGCCTATGGATAGAGCTTTTGAAGAATGCGTATTACTATAGGACTGAAAACGGAGAAAGATTATTGCAGACCCTGCCAAACATTGACATCAATATCAAGTGTGGCAATTCTCTTGCCTCAGCACATCCTGTATGCATAGGCCGGAAAATTTCAGAAGGAGTAGGCATGCAGAATCTGGTAAGAGATTACAAGGCAAATGTTAGGGAGTATAAGAACTGTCGCTCTAAGGCTGTTAAGAATAGATTAGATCAAGATATCAAAGCCATTAAGTTGAGTTTGGCTCCTCCTGTTCAGCTTAGTGTTTTTGGCGATGATAATGAGACAAGGATTAATGCGCAAGAAGTATTGAAGCAGTCCTTGGAATGGATGGTGGAGTTTCCTGAAGTTCTCAATGAACAAGGCACATTTGAAGGCTTTGATGTTATCATCGGAAACCCGCCCTATATCAGCCTTGAGAAACTGCCGAGGGATGCATCTGTGTATGCTGGAATGCATAGAACCGATGAACAGGGATACTCTGGACAGAAGACATACAGAACTTTAGAGTCACGTGGAGATATTTACTCCCTATTTGTGGAACGTGGATTACACCTGCTGCGCAAAGGGGGCCTGCTATCATACATTATGCCCAACAAATGGGAAAAGGTGATGTATGGCCGTCCGCTTCGTGAACTCTTCCTGCAAACGAATCTCACCGATCTGATTGACTTTGGCGATAATCAGATTTTCGAGGACGCAACGACCTATACTTGCATTATTCGCATGAAAAAGGAGAAGCAGGATGGCAAACTTCTAATCTCTACCATTGAAAAAGTTAACCCCGAAACACTCCACGAAAATGTGGAAGAAGAGAAAGAGGAGTTTGACACTACCAAAATGAGCGATGCAATTTGGGTTGTATCCAGTTTGGACAATTTTAATGCTGTTGAACGATTAAAGACCCAAATGATTCCTCTGGGAGATTATATTCATGAGGAATCATATTATGGAATTAAAACTGCTCTTTCTAAAGCTTTCCTCATCTCCATTGAAAAAGCTAATGATCTTCTAGCACAAGACCATCGTTCTGAAGAAATCTTACGCCCGTTCTTACAAGGTAGAAGGCTTGTTGCTTATGGAGAGGCAAAAGCTGGTTCAGTTCTCATTTATACCCCTAAAGGGTTTACTCTAAACGGAATGGGAGTCGTTATTACTGACGAGCAGAAGAGGAATAATAGACGGTGGAAAGAAGAGCTCATGCCTTCTGAAGAAGATGCATGGCAATGGTTCTCTTCCAATTATCCCGCAGTCGCCAGTTGGCTTGTAGATTTCAAGGAAGCTGCAAAAGCTAGACAGGATAAAGGTGATTATTGGTGGGAACTTAGAGCCTGTGATTATTATGACAAGTTTGCAGAGCATAAGCTCTTTTACCAGGTATTCCAGACAAAGCCATGTTTTGTTTACGACGAATCCTCAACGTTCTGCAATAACTCCATGTATTTTATGACGGTACCAGACAAAGCGTTGCTGGCCCTTCTTTGTTCAAGAATAGGATGGTGGTTAATCACTGAGTTTTGTCCTCGTATACAAAATGGAGCACAATTAATCTGGGATAATTTCCGTCAGATACCTATTCCCCGAGAGTTGCCTGTATCATTGAATGAATATGCCGATAAAATGATGGCGACAATAAACGATGAGGCGGAATTCCAAAGCACCGCCAAACAGATTGATGATGTTGTTGCATCGTTATATGGTCTAACTGAGAACAACACATTATAGTTACGATATTAAGGATCATAGAACCATCACAAATCTTTCAATTCGTTATAGATTATCACTAGCCTAATATGCCCCGTAAAAAGACACTGCAGGACTTCATTGAAGGTGCTCGTAAAGTGCACGGGGACAAGTATGACTATTCCAAAGCAGTATATCGTGGCTCTGAGTCGAAGATTTGCGTCATTTGCCCACAACACGGCGAATTCTGGCCCACTGCCAACAATCATTTAAATGGTTCTGGATGCCCCCAGTGTGTCGGTAGGACGGTTACGACAGAAAGATTCATTGAAAAAGCCCGGGCGGTACATGGTGACAAGTACGACTATTCCAAAGTAAATTATGTCAATTCAACGACTCCAGTTACGATAATTTGCCCGAAACATGGAGAGTTCCAGCAAAAGCCATCATTGCATTTGTGTGGTAATGGTTGCAAAGAATGCTCAGGGAATGTCCGGCTTACAACAGATAGATTTGTTCGCCTTGCACAAGGGATTTATGGAGACAAATACGATTACTCAAAGTCTAAAGTAATTGGCAACAACAAGACAAAGCTTTGTGTTACATGCCGGACACATGGTGATTTCTGGATAAGTCCAAATGCTCATCTGAGAGGCGTAGAATGTCCCGCTTGTTATGGCACCCCCAAGAAAACGACGGAGCAGTTTATTATAGATGCCAGGAAAAAGCACGGGGATAAATACGACTATAGCAAGGTTGATTATCAAGGTGTTGCTAACAAAGTCTGTATCATTTGTCCTGAGCATGGCGAGTTTTGGCAGAATGCTGGTGCGCATCTGAGTGGTTCACAATGCCCCGCGTGTAGTGGGATGCAGCGAATTGATGAAGATCTATTCAAGCAGCGTGGCGCGAAGATTCATCATGGCAAATTCGACTATTCGAAAGTACATTACGTCAATAGATTCGAGAAGGTTTGCATTATCTGCCCCGAGCACGGCGAGTTCTGGCAGAAGCCAGGTGTCCATTTACGCGGGTATGGTTGTCCTATTTGTGGAGGAAGCAAGAGATTAACGACTGAGGAGTTCATTGAGAAAGCAAATAAGGTCCACAACAATAAGTACACATACGAGAAAGCAAATTACATTAATACCGGAACAAAGGTCTGTATTACCTGCACTGAGCACGGAGATTTCTGGCAGGTACCCAATAACCATCTTCTCGGTGCTGGTTGCCCCAAATGTGCCGGCAAATACAACGACCTTGAATTCTTTATTGAGAGAGCCCGTAAGGTCCATGGTGATAAATACGACTACAGCAAGGCGGAGTACAAAGGAAGCAACATCAAGCTTTGTATAATCTGCCCTGAGCATGGAGAGTTTTGGCAAACGCCAAGTGGTCATATGCTCGGACAAGGCTGTCCAGTTTGTGCTGGTCGGTATATGGACACCAAGCTGTTTATTGAACGTTGCACAGAGGTCCATAATGGAAAATATGACTACTCTCTTGTCGACTACAAAAGCGCAATGGAGAAGGTCAAAATCATTTGTCCGCGACATGGCGTCTTTGAACAAGTTGCATCAGCCCATCTTTGGGGAAATGGCTGTCCCATTTGCAACCAGAGTCACCTTGAGAATTATGTGATGAGAGTGCTCAAATCACAAAAGATCAAGTTTGAAACGCAAAAAGCCTTTGAATGGATGACGTTCAGAGGAAAAATGCATCTTGATTTCTTCCTTCCCGAACAAGGAATCGCCATTGAGTGTCAAGGAGAACAACACTTTGTGCCCAGCGAGTTCTTTGGCGGAGAGGAAATGTTTATTGACACCCAGGCCAGAGATAAAGCCAAACGTGAACTCTGTGAGGCACATGGCATTAAGATGCTCTACTTTTCAGATCTTGGGATTGAGTATCCATACCCCGTTATAGAAAACCCGGATACCCTTCTTATGGAGATTTGGAACACTGGAGAGCCTGATCCTACCAGATGGAAAGATCCTGAATTGCCGCTATTTGTTTGATGCCCCAATAGGTAATTACAATGGATGCTGAATTATTAAGACCATACCTTGACTGGTACAAAACCAACTTCGCAAGCATATTTGCGAAGCACGAGGACTATAAGTGGGAGTCTATTCAGACCTTCCAGTCTGCATATTTACCCGATAAGGCCAACTACCCCACAATTCTGAAGGAGGGCCTCAAACGAAGCGAGAACCTCCTAAACAGCCGCAGCGTCTTCTCCCTGGGCATGATGCTGGACATTACTAAGTTCAGCCTGGCTCATCCTGAGATTCAACCCTCAGGGCTTGACATTTTCTACGACCTTTTTGAGGGGATCTCTCCAGAAGATGCTGGAGAGACACTTCATAGGAAGATTTCCACTTTCCGAAGCCAGATTAGGACCTTTGTCCGAACCCACTTACCTGATAAACATAATGACTATCAGGACCTACACGCTGTATCAGTTTACCTCAATCACCGGTATCCTGACAGATTCTATATGTACAGGACATCTGAGTTCACGGAATTCAATGCCCTGATTGATAATGAATACCCTTATGAGTGGGGCTCTGACCGCAACTATCTGGCATACTTGGATATGTGTGATGACCTCAACGCCATCCTTCGTCGTGAGCTTGAGTTGGATGAAGGATTCCGACTGGCTTTAGATACTGCTCTCCACTCCAATGAGAAATATTATCTTGATCCTGAATACCGCATTCTGACGCAGGATTTCATCTACTCCGTGACCACCTATTACAAGATGGATATGACTGGAAGGTATGCTGAGCAGATGAAGACTAAGAGCCTTACCACCAAGGTAGATGTAGTCTCTGTTGAGGATCTGAAGCCAACCGACCATACCTCACCAGCTGCTGCCGGTGCCTCAACCCCCTCAAAGACGGACTATGTCTTGCGGCAGAAGGAGAATAGTCGCTTGGGCGCTGCAGGAGAGCAATGGGTATTCGCCTATGAAAAGAAGCGCCTTTCTGCTTCGGGCCGTAAAGATTTGGCCAAGAAAGTGGAATGGGTGGCTCAAAAGGACGACTCGAAGGGATATGATATTCTCTCTTTCGATGATAATGGAAATGAACTGTTCATCGAAGTTAAAACTACAAATGGAGGTGCTAAGACGCCGTTCTACCTGTCGGCCACTGAATTGGTCGTCAGCGAAAATAATGCGTCGAAATATCGGCTCTATCGCGTCTACGACTTCCTTAAAGCGCCTAAGCTGCGCATCATCATCGGCAATATCGGCCTACTAAATCCTCAACCTACGAGCTATGTCGTCTACACGGATTAACAATCGGCCTATGGACCAGACCAAGATAACGAAGCTCCTTCGGCTGATGAAACTGCTCACCGGCAACGTCAGCCGCACCATCGACCAGCTGGCCAGTGAGATGGGCATCACGCCGCGGACGGTGTACCGGTACATCGACACCATCCGGGAAGCCGGATTCGTGGTGAACAAGCTCTACGGCAACGTGTACGCCATGGGCAAGGTAGCCCGGGGGCTGAGCGATTTCAATCGGCTTATCTACTTCACGGAAGAGGAGGCCTACATGACCGCCAAGCTGATTGAGGACATCGACAATAACAATGTGCTGAAACGGGACCTGCAGCGGAAACTGGCGTGCGTGTACGACAGCACCAGCATTGCGAATTACATTGACAATACGGTCAATGCAGCGAATGTGGAGGCGCTGGTGGATGGGATTAAGCGGAAGAAGCAGGTGGTGTTGAGGCAGTATGAATCGGCCCACAGCGATGGGGCGAAGGATCGGCTTGTTGAGCCCATAGAATTCACTGCCAACATGATTGACATCTGGGCCTACGATGTTGATAATGGAGACAACCGCGTGTTCAAAGTGGCGCGTATCCATGAGGTTGAGGTGACGGATGCCGACTGGGCGTTCAAGAGCAAACACAAGGTGCTGAAGCCGGATGTGTTCCGGATGACGGGGCCGAAGTCGGAGAAGGTTGCTCTGCAGCTGAATACGCGGGCGAAGAGTCTCCTCCTGGAGGAATTTCCCCTGGCGGAGAAGGACCTGAAGCGGGAGGATAACAAGTGGGTGCTCCGGACGGTGGTGCATGGTATGGAGGGCGTTGGCCGGTTTGTGATTGGGCTGGCGGCGGATGTGAAGATTTTGGAGGGAGAGGGGTTGAAGGAGTATGTGAGGGGGTATAGAGATAAGTGGTTGAAGAAGGTGTAGAAGATTGTATATTGAATAGCAATCACAATATGTGGCTCAAAGAATTACCACCAAATTATCTCCACAAACGTTCAGGTATGATTGACCTGAATGGCCTGTGGAATGATGGTAACATCTATGTGATGGACAATCACAGAGCCGCTGCATGGTGCTGGCTTCATTCATGTGATAAAACAGCCAAGTATAGTTTTCTACATATTGATCAACATAGTGATGTAGCCTTCCCTATAATTGTTTATATAAACATTTCGAACACAGAAACTTAACCATACACATTATGACAACTTATAGTATAATCATTCTGGTATCTATCTTGATTCTAGTTGCAGCTTGTTTTGTTTATTTTTTGATTGTATTTATCGATGAGCTCGCTTCATCTTGCACTAGGAGAAGGGCTTTTTCTAGGCTTAACAACGGATTCAACAGTAACCCACCTTATGATGAAAATGATATTAGGATTTGCTTTGAGCGTTATAGTTGGGCATTCCATTCCTATTTTTCATTTTTAGATACTTATTTGGATCGGCTAGACGAGAACGTAAATCATAAAGTAAATGACTATAAGTACGTTAAGAGTATTATCATCAAGTTAAGGGAAGAAGCTTTAGAAAAAGAGCCCTTTGCGGAACTTGAAGGGAATGAGCGTATACTTATGGATGGGATCTACGAAGCTGTTTCTACCGACCCCAATACTAAAAGAATTGCAAAGGACAAACTTGATTACCTTTCCAGGTCGATAGTGAAGACTAACAATGAACTTAAAAAGGCTCAAAAGAATAACAAATACACTATCCCTCTAGCAATTATAAGTATCATTGTTACAATTATTTCCCTCTTTTCAAGAGTAAAGCTATCTAAGACAGAGTTTGAGCAAATGAAAAACACTGTCAAGGAATCAATTGCAGAGCAGCTTAATAGTAACGATGAAGCTACTATTAATTTGGAAAACGTCAATAACGAAGAAGAACAATAATTGCTTGCTCTCCATTTACGTAGCGCAGCTGAACGATCAAGGGGTAGACAAGATGTGCCACGGATTATTTTAACTTTGTATCCTCAACAAAAGCCCTGTATTTATGCGCGCAGTTATCCAAAGAGTATCTTCGGCCTCCGTCGCAATTGACGGAGCGGTAAAGTCGGCTATCGGCCATGGTTTGCTTGTGCTTCTTGGCGTGGGCCACGAAGACGGGCAGGAGGATTTGGATTGGCTCGTCAAAAAGATTGCAGGGCTGCGCATCTTCAATGATGAGGAGGGTGTGATGAATCGCAGTGTAGTGGACGTTAACGGAGGGGTGTTGGTGGTGAGCCAGTTCACGCTAATGGCCTCAACGAAGAAAGGAAACCGGCCGTCCTACATTGGGGCGGCGGGGCATGAGAAAGCTATTCCGATGTATGAAGCGTTCTGCAAGGCACTTTCGGCGGCCATTGGGAACCCCGTTGGCACTGGTGAGTTCGGTGCAGACATGAAGGTAGCACTGGTTAACGACGGGCCAGTGACTATTTGCATTGACACGAAGAACAAGGAGTAGCCAGAACATCGAACCAATCCTCCGAACA
>JAEEGL015173782.1_pt1 | contig 11399 bp, 8 predicted proteins | sample 9134231 | NCBI WGS metagenome assembly JAEEGL01 (sample SAMN16246548, study PRJNA631951) | gut metagenome | biome: gut microbiome; feature: rumen; material: fiber-attached | host: Bos | place: Iran: Karaj | collected 2018-10
ATCCAACTTTAAATCCAACATTTCCGGGCAAAAAACTTGGACAAAATGTTGGCTTTTGGCAAAATCCAAGTCAAGTCCAACATTTCGGGGATGAAAAGTTGGACAATGAGTTGAACATCAAATGGGAGCGGACTGAATATAGACGTTCCTCATGACATTCAGCAAAACAGGCGATGTCTTTTTGAGACAACGCCTTTTTTGCGTGGAAAATGTTGACAAGTATACTTGGCAATGCTAAAATTCAAACTGCCAAGTGTACTTGGCATAAGAAAATTATATACAGGAGAAATAGGAAATGGACAAAGATGAGATTTTGATGAAGAGCCGCATGGAAAACAAGGGCCGTGATATGCCCAGGATCGAGGAAAATAAGAATTCTGCAAGATTTGCAGTAATATGCGGTTTTTTCTTTATGCTTGTTATTGGTTTTTTGAGCCTTGTTGCACACAGCAATATGATCTACGGTGTTGTGACTACAGAGTTCTGCATTGTGTTTGCAATGAACCTGTACAATGCCATCAAGAAGAAAGAACGCAAATATATCATAATGACGATCACGACTTTTATTGCATTTGTGGTACTGTCGTATTTCACGGTCTGTGAGATATTTAATATCTAACCATGAGGTAAGAGCAATGGATGATTCACTGGTATTAAAGAACAGATTAAAGGAATATCGCAAAGAGCTTGATCTGTCACAGGATGAACTGGCTAAAATGGTCGGTGTGTCAAGAAACACCATTAGTTCAATTGAGACGGGACAGTTCTGTCCTACAGCTAAACTTGCTTTAGTAATATGCATAGCACTTGATAAAAGATTCGAAGATATATTCTATTTTTGATAGAAAGATCAGTATTAAAACGGCTAGACTATTTGTATGGATAAGCTTTACATTACACACTATTATTACCCGGGAACAGATCCGTGGAAAAACATAATGCTCCTTCCGGAGGAGCAGGCTTTTCGCAAGGCGGAAGAACTTGCAAACGAACATCCGGATACTACCAGTTTCGGCCGTTTCGCTGACTTTGTGAACTATTATCCCGCACGTAAGAAAGCTGATGCGTTTGTGCGCGAGAAGTTTTTAGAGTTAGGCGGAAAACCGAAGCTTTCGAATCCTTATTCGTTTACTCTTCTGGAGTGTGAATATCTCAGAGACTGGTTTAACAGCAGTGATAAGATCATTCTTGATCTGGATGACATTCCCGACGATCAGGTCAGTTTCACGCTGGGTGACAGTTGTGCTCTGATGGTGCAGGGAAAGGAACCGGTTGTTCTGACAAAGAAACTTCTATTTGAGCGTATCGATGCTTTTGGTGGCTCAGTTGACGTTTTTCTTAAAGAATCACTCGACGGGTGTGCTTATGTGGAAGTTCAATTGTGGAATAAAGTAACGATATGATCAGATTTGCTGAAGAAAAAAGACTATGACGACATTACATATGAGACGTACGTATATAAAGACGGTACAGGATATAAGTATTCAACATTTGTGTCTCACCGGGATTCCCTGATTCATCGGAATTGGAACACAGGTCCATTTCCGAGAATACTTGCTCTTCAAAGGAAGATGTCATATTTTACCAAATTCTAACTTCTTACAAATTTAACTGTATTTTGTAAATAATTTTTATTATTAGTGATGTTATAATCAATAAGGGAATATGTATTTTTCTATGGGGTAATAATCGGTGTCACGTAAGAAGATCGGCCTTTTCATGAGTGAGATTACTCAGTTTTTCCAGCAGGCATGCGGAAGAGCTGTAATTGATCTTGCGTCTCTTCATGATATGGATGTGGTCGTTTTCGCGTCATACGGATCATACACATCGCCATACGGACGCAATCTTCTTTCCGAGATGGCCAAGAAGAACATTATCCAACTTCCGGATTACTCAACACTGGATGCCATAATCGCGCTCCCGAACACGTTCGATATCAACGGCATGGATTCGGAATTCTACGAGCTTGTGAGAGCTAACGCCAAATGCCCTGTGATATGTCTGCAGACAGGGCAGCCGGATTTTTATACAGTCTCGATCGAGAATAAGAATTCGATGTATACGGTCACGAAGCATTTCATTGAAGACCATAACTTTACTGATATCTGTTACATGTCCGGTCCTTTTGATCATAAGGATTCACCGGAACGTCTTGAGGGTTTTCTCCAGGCGCTGAGGGAAAGCGGGATCGCCGTCGGTGAGAATACCGTTTACGAGGGCAATTACTGGCTGAGCCGTGGAGCGAAAGCACTGGATTTCTTCATGAACGGCCGCATCTCATATCCGCAGGCCATTATCTGTGCGAATGACTATATGGCAATCTCCATAATTGATGAACTCAAAAAGCGTAATATCAGGGTTCCGCAGGATGTATGCGTCAGTGGTTTTGACGGCATACGAGAGGGTGAGTACGCTACGCCTTCGCTTACTACGGTAACTGTAAGCCCTGAGAGATTTGCGGAGGTTGCTTTCGGGATATTGGATGATATAGATGCCGGATTGATTCCTGATAAGAATATTACTGTCCCTAACGAAGTTGTCTACCGCGCAAGTTGCGGCTGCGGATACCAGCTGATGGATACAAATGCCGGAGATACGTTCCGGAAGCTCCTTGAGACGGAGAATCTCCTGCGTGAAGCGGGAAGGATTCCTTCCGATTACCAGAACACGCTTGATATCAAGGGTGCTCTGTCAGTTGCCAATTACTATTTTGCGCTTCTAGGCTGCAAAACAGGATATATATGTTATTGCGACGAATCAGACCCGAAGTTCTTCTCGGTCGAACGTGAATTCCCGTTTACGGATAAGATGCTTCTGTTACAGGTCATGCAATCGAATAACCGCCAAATGGCTGAAGTCAAAGGCGAGATGTTCTTAAGGAAAGACATCCTGCCGCCTGAATACTTTGAGACGGATGAACCGGGCACCTATTTTGTGTTCCCGCTGTTCTTCAAGAATAAGATCTACGGCTATCTGGTCCTTAAGCCGGATGTCGGCCAATGGCCCAATGAGCTTACTTATAACTATATAAGCACGCTTTCGTCGGCTATCGAGAATTGTTATTATCAGAAGCGTTTCAGTGACTTTGCCGAGATCAAGAAGCTCTCACAGACAGATGAGCTTACAGGTCTTAATAACCGCAGGGGTTTTGCCAATGCGCTGGAGGAGATCCTGTCGGGAGAGAGCGTGAGCCAGATAATAAGCATTATCAGCATTGATATGGATAACCTAAAGCAGATCAACGATGTCTATGGCCATGCCGAAGGCGATTTCGCGCTTAAGCAGCTGTCTCGTATCCTTAAGAAATGCCTTAATATGCACGAAGTATGCGCCAGATTCGGAGGCGATGAATTCTCTGCTGTGCTGATATCTGATGACCCGTGCAGGGGAGATGAGTTTATTGCAAAATTCAATGCGTTGATGGAGAAAACATCAGCCGGCCTGAACAAGCCATATTCTCTCCATGCAAGTATCGGAGTCTCCGAATTAACGGGAAGGGATACCAACCACATTGTCGCTTCCATGAAGGAAGCTGATGAGAAGATGTATCTTAACAAGCGCGAAAATAAGAGCGGCAGCAACGGCGACAGCCAGTCATGAGTATTACCCTTAAAACCATATGATTATGCGCTGCACTGGCTGGCAATGCTTTTGTTGACATAATCCGTGGCTGCTTTTATCATAAATACGTTTATTTTTTCTGAATGCTCTGCAAAGCGTTAAAATATAAGATGTGACGGAGGTCCGTAATGGGAAGAACAAAGAGCGGTTCTTATAATACAAAACAATCCTGTGAGATCCTTAATTACCTCAAGGATAACGCAGGTTCCCATTTTACGAGCCAGGAAATATCCGATCATTTCAGAGCCAAGGGGATCAACATTGGACAGGCTACCATTTACAGACGCCTGGACCGTCTGACCACCGAAGGACTCGTTAACAAGTATATTATCGATGAGAAGTCACCCGCATGCTATGAGTATATCGGCACTGACCACTGCAAGAGCGGCCACTGCTATCACATGAAGTGTGAAACATGCGGGAAGCTTATTCATTTAAACTGTGATGAGATAAATGCATTTTTCGCGCACCTGTCAGAAGAACACGGCTTTGAGCTTGACCCGAGGCGTACGGTGTTCTACGGAATATGCAGCGACTGCAGCAAAAAGGAATCCTGATTATCAGAGCATGTTCGCGCGCTTCGTGACCTCGTCCCTGCGGCGCTTTATTATGCGCGCACGGAAGATAAGGAGCACGATGACAAGCAGAAGAATAAGTCCCGACAATACGGCGAAAGTGACCAGAAGACTTCTTACGCTAGTAAGGTTGGTCTTTTTCTCCGGGTTGATCTCGACGACTCCGGCCTTCTTCTCGATCTCCACGACAAGTGTGCCGACAAGATATGTTTTGTCCGAATAAACTTTGCACAATGGTATCTCAAGCGTTTGCTGCTCGGCGGACGTATCTATTACAGCCTCTGACAGGTCGATCCTGTTAGTGCTTCCGAGCTGTGCTCTTGAGGAAGTAGTCGTGATGTAGTGGTTCAGAGCTACTTTCTGGTTAGATAAGTAAAGATTGGTGTCCGACAAAAGATCCTTGATCTGCATCGTTGCTTCATCGATAAGAGGAGTGAACTCGCTCTCGGTGATCTCGACGGTTGCAAATGTCGAATATCCGTATTCGAAAAGCTTGATCAGGTCGGAATATCTTATATCGGCATCTGCTGCATTAAAGATGCATCCGACAAGAGTTCTGTTGTTCTTTTTTGCAGCTGCGCAAAGGGTGTGTCCGGCAGTATTTGTAAAGCCGGTCTTGCCGCCGATGTAATATTCGTAGTTGTATTTTGTCGTACTTACGAACCTGTTTCCGTTGGTTATGTCTCTCTCGCTGCTGTACTTGTTTGTAGGGCTGATCGTATAGTTGAGAGTCCTGGAAATCTCGGAATAGTCGGTGTTGGTTACGGCCTCGTTAAGGATCAGCGCCATGTCGTAAGGTGTGGTTACGTTATCCGGTGTCGAAAGACCGAAAGCGGAAGAGAAGTGCGTGTTGGTGCAGCCGATCTCCGATGCCTTGGCATTCATCAACTCGCAGAAATCAGCCTCCGTACCTGCCATGAACATACCGAGTGCAAGACTTGCGTCATTGGCTGATTTAAGGACTGCCGCATAAACGAGATCTTTAACGGAGATCTCTTCGCCCTCCTGAAGGCCGAGCTTAACATAGTCCTTGGTGATGTTATCCATGGCAACAGCCATATCGTGATTGATAGTAACAATATCCGTGAGTTCAAGACGCTCCAGAGCCAGAAGGACAGTCATGACCTTGGTCATGGAAGCCGGTTCTTTCTGAACGTCGTAGTCTTTGCCTAAAAGGATAGCGCCGCTGTTGGCGTCATAAAGTATATATGATGCTGCTGAAATAGTGGGGCAGTCGGTCTGGGGCTCGTTAAGAAGATCAGTCTTAAGTTCTGTTGCGGTTACAATACCGTCATTAGGATCGTCCGGAGTCTCGTCAGCCAGGACCCCTGCTCCCGCAAATGTCCAAATGGACGTAACCGTAAGAAGCAGTGCAGTTAATGATGCAGATATCTTTTTCCCTAATGCTGTCATATAATCTCCATTTCAAAATTGACCTATACATTTTAAAACTTTTTGGTCAAAAAACAAAATTGGCGCTTCTCCGATATTTATTAAAAATAAGGAGCAATTTACTGTATAATTAGCGGGTAAATGAAATGAGGCATTTAAATGGCAATAATTAAGACTACAGATAATGACAAGCGCGAATTCGACAGCGCTATCAGTGAACTCTACGAATACTTCACATCTTTGGGCGCCCGCAAGGGAAGAGGGCTTACTTATAATGTCCTGACCTACGGCTGCCAGCTCAACGAATCGGATTCAGAGAAGCTCTCGGGCATGCTGGCGGAAATGGGACTTACCCCGTCCGAGGGCGGCGAACTTGACGCAGCTGACGTGATAATCTTCAACACGTGCTCCATAAGAGAGAATGCCGACAGACATCTGTTCGGTAATCTTGGTGCTTTCAAGGCACTCAAGAAGGAACACCGTGACATGATAATCGGTATTGGCGGCTGCATGATGAAGGTCCCGGAGAATGTCGCGAGAATCAAAAAGTCGTACCCATATGTCGACCTGGTATTCGATCCGCAGCAGCTCCACAGGTTCCCGGTGCTTTTAAGAGATTCGATAAGGAGCAAGAAACAACTTGTAAATATAGCTTCTGAGGACTATATAGCCGAAGACAGCTTTTTCCCGATAGACAGAAAGAGGAAGTTCAGAGCACTCGTGCCCATCATGTACGGCTGCAATAACTTCTGTACATACTGCATCGTTCCTTACGCGAGAGGCAGGGAGAGGTCAAGGAGTTTCGACGAGATCGTAAGAGAACTTTCTGAACTTGCTTCCAAAGGCTATAAGGAGGTCATGCTCTTAGGCCAGAACGTCAATTCCTATAAGGGGGAAGACGGAAAGACCTTCGCTGACATCTTAAGAGCCGCATCAGAATTCAAGGAATTCTCGAGAGTAAGATTCATGTCTTCTCACCCTAAGGACCTGTCTGATGAAGTTATCGACATAATCGCCACAAGGCCGAATGTGGAAAAGCACCTCCATCTTGCGATGCAGTCAGGTTCCGACAAGGTCCTGAAGGCCATGAACCGCCCGTACACGATAGAGAAGTTCCTGAATACTGCTGAGTCGTTCAGGTCTAAGGTCGAGGGAGGATCTCTTACGACTGACATAATCGTAGGTTTCCCGGGAGAGACAGAAGAGGATTTCCTAGAGACTCTTGATGCAGTCAATAAAGCAAAGTTTGATGCGGCATTTACATTCCAGTATTCTGCAAGACCCGGCACCAAAGCTGCCGCATTTGAAGATCAGATACCTCAGGATATAGTAACAGACAGGTTCGGAAGACTTACCGAACTTACTAACCGCTATGCTGAGGAATCCAATGCAAGACTTGTAGGCAAGACGATGGAAGTCCTCATTGAGGGCATCAGCAAGGCCGGTGACATGACCTTCTCCGGAAGGACTGTCACAAACCATCTGGTCAACTTTACGATCCCTGAAGAACTCGGTATCGATATCGGTCCGGATCATCTTGAAGGCAGACTCTGTGAAGTCAGGATCGACCGCGCAAGACCTTATTCCGTTGACGGCGTTCTCGTCAGCTTGAAGGGAGAATGATCGTGACTGATAACAGCGGTTTTGATGAGAATCACGTAAAAGCGGCCGGACAGTTCCCTATGAGTCTGTCAGACCTTAAGGCTGATGAGCTTTCCCCGATGATGCAGCACTATGCCGAGATGAAGGCAAAGTGCGAGGATTCGTTCCTGTTCTACCGTCTGGGTGACTTCTATGAGATGTTTTTCGATGACGCGGTAAGGGGCGCCAAGATACTTGAACTCGCACTTACCAGAAGAGACTGCGGTTCGGGTTACAGGGCTCCGATGTGCGGCATTCCTTTCCATGCTTATTCGACATATGCCAACAGGCTTGTTCAGGCAGGATATAAGGTCGCAATATGCGAGCAGCTTGAAGATCCTTCCGTTGCAACAGGACTTGTTAAGCGTGGGATAATAAAGATACTTACACCGGGTACCATTACTGAATCCGGCGGTCTTGAGGACCGTAAAAATAACTTTCTGATGAGCATCTGCTGTGTCGGCACTCAGTTCGGTGTTGCCTGTGCGGATATCTCTACAGGTGATTTTGAGGCTACGCAGCTGACTCTTACCGATAACGGCGAGCACTTGATCAATCTTATCGGCAAGTATTCTCCTTCGGAGATCATATACAATTCGAACTTCGAAGGAACTCCCGAGATCACGGCGATCAGGACGGGAACGGATATTGCGCTTACGAGGCGCAATGACAGGGATTTCTCCGAGAGCCTTTTCAGGAACAGCGGGGTTGCTGTTCAGGACTCGAAAATCTTCACTAACCCTGAACTCATGTACTGCGCCTGCTCAGCGCTCCTTCTCTATGCAGAGGAGACCCAGACAGACAAGGTAAAACACCTTGACGTAGTAAGGTGCTACAAGATCTCTGATACGATGGAGCTCGATATAGCTACACGCACAGGACTTGAGCTTACGTCCACTATCAGAACCAAGCAGAAGAAGGGTTCTTTGCTCTGGGCTGTCGACCGCACCAAGACATCAATGGGCGCAAGACTTCTCCGCAAATGGGTAGAAGAGCCCCTGATCTCCGTTAAGGCGATAAACAGAAGGCTTGATGCCGTTGAAGAGGCCAAAGATAAATATATGGCCCGCCAGCAGATCATCGAAGGCTTGTCCGGTCTTTACGATATCGAGCGTCTCGCGGGCAAAGTGTCTCTCGGCACATGCAATGCAAGGGATCTCTTATCGCTCAGGAATTCATTGCGTAAGATACCGTTCGTAAGAGACGGCCTTGAGGAATTCTCCAAGGGAATGTTCAAAGAGATCAAGACTTCGATGGATCCCTTGTCCGATGTCCTTGATGTGCTCGAAAAAGCTATCAGCGAAGATGCGCCCGTAACCGTAAAGGACGGCGACATCATTAAGCGCGGATATAACGCCGAGTGCGATGAATTATATGACCTTGCCAAAAATGCCAAGGAATATATCCTTCAGCTTGAGAATAACGAACGTGAGAGGACCGGCATCAAGACATTGAAGATCGGTTACAACAAAGTCTTCGGTTATTTTATCGATATCCCGAGAAGCCAGTCCGACAAGGTCCCTGAAGAATATGTAAGAAAGCAGACTCTCGTAAATAACGAGCGTTATATTACGCCTCAGATAAAGGAACTTGAAGATAAGATCGTAAGCGCTTCATCAAGGCGCATAGCTCTGGAATATGAGCTCTTTGTCGAAGTCAGAGACCTTGTTGCTTCGAGATCCCAGCAGCTCTTTGATACTGCAAGAGCAATAGCACAGACGGATGTTATTACGTCCCTTGCAGAGCTTGCCGAGAACGAGAATTACGTAAAACCCGTCATTGACGATTCGGAGATAATAGAGATCAAGGGTGGAAGGCATCCTGTTGTAGAACAGATGATGGTTTCATCGCATGATACCTTCGTGCCCAATGATATTTCGATGGATGAAGAGAAGAGGCTCATGGTCCTTACAGGTCCTAACATGGCGGGTAAATCAACGTTCATGAGACAGACGGCACTTATCGTGCTCATGGCGCAGATCGGTTCTTTCGTTCCTGCCACAAGCGCAAGAATAGGCCTTGTCGACCACATCTTTACAAGAATCGGCGCGTCCGACGATATCTCGACCGGTCAGTCCACGTTCATGGTTGAGATGAGGGAAGTCTCCTATATCCTGAAGAATGCGACAAGAAAGAGCCTTCTGCTGCTGGACGAAGTCGGAAGAGGCACGAGCACTTATGACGGCTTGTCAATTGCATGGGCCGTGATCGAATACATAGTCGATCCGAACATTCTCTATTCAAGAACGATTTTCGCGACGCATTATCACGAACTCAATCAGCTTGAACGGTTGAACCGCGGTGTCTATAACAATCACGTTGAGGTCAAGGAGGAAGGCGACAGCGTTACTTTCCTGCACAAGATCGCAGACGGAGGTTCATCTGACAGTTATGGTATTGAAGTAGCCAGGCTTGCAGGACTTCCTTCAGATGTCCTTCAGCGTTCCAAGTCGATACTTTCAGAGCTTGAGCGTATCGGAAGGTTCAAGGTCAAGGGCAACCGCGAAAGCCTTGGCAACGATGAGGAGCTTTCGAGTGAAGTAATGCCCGGACAGGAATCCTTCTTTAATCCCGATAACGTCGTTTACAGAAGGGAAGACAGGATCCGCCAGACTTTAAGAGAACTCGACCCGACGAGACTTACACCTATTGAGGCCATGAACATCCTCTACGAATTGAAGCAGAAATGCTCGGAGGAAGAGAATGGGCAGAATTAATGTTTTAGATACCAAGACCGCTAATGCGATCAAAGCCGGTGAGGTAATCGAGCGCCCGGTATCTGTCGTAAAAGAACTTTTCGATAACGCGATAGACAGCGGCGCAACAAGAGTTACCGTTGAATTTGCAGGCGGCGGAATCTCACTTATCCGTGTTACCGATGACGGCTGCGGAATGGACAGGGAAGACGCCGAAAAGGCATTCCTCATCCACGCTACGTCAAAGCTCAGCAAGATCGAGGATATCTACTCTCTTTCTACCATGGGCTTCAGGGGCGAAGCGCTTGCATCTATTGCGGCCTGTTCCGATGTAACGTTAACGACCGGAATCAAGGGCGATAAGGCAGGAACGAGAGTCGTTTATGAAGATGGTGCTTTAAAGGAAATAACTGATTATCCTGCATGCTCAGGCACTACCGTTGAAGTAAGAAATCTGTTCAAGAATCTTCCTGCCAGATATAAGTTCCTAAAGAAAGATTCGACTGAAGGTATGTACATTACAGGGCTTATCGAGAAGCTCGCGGTGATCGCTCCGGAAGTATCAATAAGGCTCATCAAGGACGGCACGACTCTGTTTACGACGCCCGGCAACGGCTCAGAGCTTGACGCGGTATATGCCGTATATGGCAAAGAAACTGCCAAAGCCCTTGTGCCGGTAAGCTTCAAGTATGAAGGCGGAAGGATAGAAGGCTTTACGGGTCTTACATCTTTTGTCAGGGGCAACAGGGGTCTTCAGGTCGTATATGTTAACGGCAGGCTTATCCATAACAAGGCGGTATCAGCTGCCATAGATGAGGCTTACAAAAATGCCGTGATGAAGAATAAATTCCCTATATGTTTCCTCATGATCTACTGCGAGCCGGGCACGGTTGACGTTAACGTCCATCCGCAGAAGAGTGAAGTCAAATTCAGTAACGACGGCGATATCTTCAGGCTCGTTTTCCACGGTATCAAAGATGCGCTCAACAAGAGCGGCGAAGCCGGCATGACCTTTAGCGGCATCGCTTCAAAGGTTGAGGAGGAAGCAAACGCGGGAACCCAGTTAAGATATGATTTCTCCGCTGCCGGTGCCAGGGAGAGCTCGAAAACTGCTCCTTCTGCATCGCATAAACTCGGTCAGCAAGGTGATCCTTCTGCTGCAAATAAACTCCTTAAGATACTTTCGGGATTCAAACCGGATATCAATGCACTTACAGAGACTCCCGGTGACGGGGACGCTGTTCCTTCTGTAGCTTCCGGTCCTGAGATACCTGTATCGGAAGCTTTTGCTGATATTCCTGCAGGCGTTCCTGCAGATGTTCTGGCTGTCCCTTCAGTTCCTGCAGATCTTCTTGCAGCCCCTGCATCCCCGGCTGATGCTTTTGCATCGCCTGCAGTTCCTTCTGAAGCTTTTGCGGTTCCTTCAGTTTCTGCTGCTCCTGCCATCATTGAAGATGTTGATTCCAACAGG
>JAEEGL015738757.1_pt1 | contig 11399 bp, 10 predicted proteins | sample 9134231 | NCBI WGS metagenome assembly JAEEGL01 (sample SAMN16246548, study PRJNA631951) | gut metagenome | biome: gut microbiome; feature: rumen; material: fiber-attached | host: Bos | place: Iran: Karaj | collected 2018-10
CAACGAACGTATTCAAAAGAAACTTGGATATTTATCACCTGTTCAGTATCGTCTTAAATATTCAAATTAATAAATCTTTTTATTTAGTGAGTACTTGACAGGTACTAGTATCAAGTCTCTTTATTTATTATTAATATTATCTACATATGCTTTGTATTTTTTGTTTAGTGATGTATCTTCTATTTTAATGTTGTGTTTTTTTCTTAATTCTATTAAGGCTTTAGCTTGAATATTTGAATCTTTTTCTTGTTTTTCTTTAGCAAGTGTTTCAATAATTTTATCTTTTACATCTTTTAGTGCTGGTTTTTCTTTTTGATCAGTTTTTAATATAACGTGGTAACCATATTCTGTTTTAACTGGAGTAGTTGTATATTTTCCTTTTTCTAACTTGATAGCAGCTTCTTCAAATTCTGATACCATATCACCACGATTGAACCAATCAAGATCTCCACCGTTTTCACTAGAACCATCATCTGAATATTTTTTAGCTAGATCAGCAAATTTTTCTCCTTTTTTTAATTTAGAAATAACTTCTTCAGCTTTCTTTTTTGCCTCTTCATTAGCTTTTTCTTTTTCTTCGTCTGTTGCATCGTCTTTATATTTAGGTTTAATTAAAATATGACTTGCTTTAATATCACCAATTGTTTTATCTTTGTAATATTTATCAATTTCTTTATCTTTAACTAAGCTTTTAGCATATTCTTCAATAGCTTTTGTTCTTTTGTAATTTAAAGCTATTTTCTTTTCAAATTCAGCTTTATCTTTAATTCCATAAGCATTATTTAAAAATTCTTCAAATGATGAATAGCTGGTAGTATATGTTGTTTTATATGTGTTTTCTGCTTGTTCAACTTGACTTTTTACATAAGCTTTTTCTTCGTTGTCGCTTTTGTATATTTCATTTAATATTTTTGAATCAATCATATCAATTAAAACATTTAATGCATATGATTCTTTCATTTCATTATATAAATCATCAACTGCGATATTTCCTTCTTTAAGACTTACAACAGCATCTTGCCCATTTTCATGCTTTGGCACTTTTCCACATGCGGTTACTAATAGAGATACACCTATTAATACTAAAATTAATTTTTTCTTCAATTTTTTTCACCTCTTTTAAAAAAATACATATTTATAATAACAAATATGCTATTAAATTACAATTAATTTGTATTAAAAACTTTTAAAGCCTGAACTTTTTTAAAAAAAATCCATAAAATAAGGTGAGTAGTCAAAAAGGAGGAATAATTTATGTGCAATAATATATCATCTGCTGCTATTGTATTGGTGTTATTTATTTTATTAATTATTATTCTTGGTGCTTGGATATAAAAGGAGGTGTATTATGTCACAAGAAAAACAAACATTAGATAATTGTTGTCATAATAATCAAGGTTCAGGATTTGTTTTTATAATAGTAGTCTATATATTATTAGTAATAATACTTTCTAATTTTTCAAATAATAGATTTTAAGAAGGGGGAGCCTTCTTTTTATTTGTAGTGGTCTTATTTTATGAAGATGATATAATAATATTGTATAGTAGTGTAGGAGAGGATAGGTATGAACATATTTAAAAATAGTGTTGGAAGACCTTCTAATGATTTAAAGAGAAAGAGAAAAATATTTTATATTGGTGTTGTTCTGATTGTGACTATTATTGTGGTATTTGGTGGATTTTTTGTTTGCACTAAGCTTATTAATGGTGGTATGTTTCAGTCAAACTCTTATAATGCAGAGACTAATCCCGTTAAAGTAACTATTAAACCTAGTATATCTGCAGTTAAGGTTAATAAAGATTCTAAGGTCAATTTTGAAATTTTATTCAAAAAAAATAATGCTAAAGATAAAAAAAGTTATTATTATAAGTGGACGACATATAAAGGTGATAATAAGAAGCATCATGAGGATGGGTGTAGTTCAATATCTGATGGTATGAAAGTAAAAAAATCTTTAACTATTTTTGATAAGAGAAAGGGTACTATAACTATTTATAGCGACAAAAATTGTAAAAAGAAAATTGGTTCTTCTGTTTCAACTAAGGAATATGATTATTTGAGAATATATACTATTAAATATAATGCTAATGGTGCAACTAGTGGATCTATGAATGAACAAACTAAAGTTATTTACGGTACTTCTACTAATCTTAGTAAAAATAAGTTTACTAAAAAAGGTTATAAATTTTTAGGATGGAAAGCTTATAATTCATCTACTAATAAATGGTATTGTTATAATAGTAAGGATTTAAAAACGCAAAAGTGGCTTGATAATAAAGATTGTAATGAATATTATATATATTCTGATCAAGCATCGGTTTCAAAAACTGCTAAACATGGTGAAACGGTAATAATGTATGCATTTTGGATTCCTAATCAAGAAAAAAAGCTTGATTCCGTTAGTTTAACTGAATCTAATAAGATTTTTCAAGATGTATCTATAGATAATAACGGTTCGATTTATTTGTCTCAGGTTAGTAATAAACAGGTAGAAACAATTGATGGACAAAAATTTGAATATGTTAATTTATTGGTTCATAAATATTCTAATTCAAGTAAAGCAACTTTGTATAGTAGTGGATATAGATGTGGGCATGGATTTTTTTCAGTAAATGATGGATGGGTATATACGACTTGTGATTTTGATAAAAAAGATTATAAAAATGATGATCATGGTATGAGTATTACTAAGGTTAATTTCAGGAACGAAAGAAAAGTTTTATTGACACCATTTAGTCATAGGAGTCAAATTAAAGTTGATTCAAAATCTGGTTTGGCATTGGCTAGATCGTCATATGATGGAAAGCAGCATTTTAAAGTGTTTAATTTTAATCGTAATGATAATACTATATCCTATATACACAATTATTCATTTAATTTAGATGTTACGAAATATGATATTCAAGGATATGATATTGATGATAATAAATTATATATTTATTATGGTGAAGGAAGTACTTGTGGTAGTTCTAAGCCAAGTAAATCAATTGCATATATTGATGTATATAGTATGTTTTCTGGGAAAATATCTTTGATAAAGCATAATCTTATTTATTTAAAAAAAGCTTATGCTGAGCCTGAGGGTATTGATATTTTTGGAAATAAAGCTTATATAGGTGTTGCTGAAAGTAGTGGGAATGGTTGCCATAGTGGTAATTTTATGGCTAATGTTTATTCTATTGATAAATCTTTATTATATAATTAATGAAAGTAAAAAATCATCGCATAAAATCATGTGGTGATTTTTTTACCATAATTTCCCACAATTGTTTTATATTTCTACAACATTTCTTTTATATACTGGAAGTACCTTGGAGGTGATAGATGAAAATAGAAAAAAATGACATAAATGTTACAAATATTTATTGAAATATTTATATATAATTTAGGAGGTAGATAATAGAAAAAGATTGATTTAAATGATATACTTATGAATAGGTGATAAGAATGTATAATATTTGTTTAGTTGAAGATGAGGTTGATTTAAATAATTTGATTAAAACATATCTAGAAAAAGCTGGATATAATGTTGTTCAGTTTACTAAAGGTGAAGAAGCTATTAGTTATGTTAAAGAACCTGTTGACCTTTGGATTTTAGATATAATGTTAGGAGATGATGTAAATGGCTATGATATAATCAAAGCTATTAGGGAAAATGATTATACTGTTCCAGTAATTTTTACATCAGCAAGAGATCAAGATTTAGATAAAATTATTGGACTTGAACTTGGTAGTGATGATTATATTACTAAACCTTATTCTCCTAAGGAATTAGTTCTTAGGGTTAATAATATAATAAAGAGAGTTTATAAAAGTAAAAACGAGCAAGTTACTATTTATTCTGATTATAAAATTGATAAAAACAAAAGACTTGTTTTCCTAAATGATAAAGAAATAAAATTAACAACTTTAGAATTTGATTTACTACTCATTTTATTAAACAATATTGATAAAAGTTTTTCTAGGGAAGAATTATTAAATTTAGTATGGGGGCAAGATTACTTTGGTAGTGATAGAGCTGTTGATGATTTGGTTCGTAGACTTAGAGGCAAGATGCCAAAATTAAATATAAGTACAATATATGGGTATGGATACCGTTTATCATGAAGTATTTTACATCTACCTTAAGTAGACAGTTATTAAGTTTAATAGTTATTATATTCGCCATTATTTTGGTTTCGATTGGCGTGTTATTGCCCGGCAGCTTAAAACCTATTTATGAAAAAAATTTATACAACTATTTGGAACAACCACTTGATTTTGTAAATGAAAATATTTCCAGTATGGATGAAAGTGAAATTGCTTATGTATACAAATACAATGATAAAGTAGCAGTTAGTGATAATTTTTATGATGTCATTAATGTTGATAAATTAGAAGATTTAAGTAAATATTTAAACAATCCATATGGTAAGTTTTATTATAAAGGGAAAATATATTATTATTATAAAAATGTTAATAGTACAAATGGTACTAGAATTGCACTTACAGATGACTCTTATATACAAGAAGCAAAAAAAGATACTTTATATAGGGTCTTTCCTATAATTATTTTGACACTTTCTCTTACTCTTATGATAATAATAATATGGAGTACCATGGTTGTTAAGAGAATAGAAAAATTAAAAAGCAAGATTGATAATATTGAAAATGATAATTACGATCATAATGTAGATACACCTATGAGTGATGAACTTAAATCTTTGGAATTGGCTATAGAGGATATGAGAATATCTTTAAAGACACAAGAAGAATATAGAAATACGATGTATCAGAATATTTCACATGATTTTAAAACGCCTCTCACTGTTATAAAATCATATATAGAAGCTGTGGAAGATGATGTTGAAGATGCAGAGATTGCATTTCCTATTATTAAAGAACAGACTGAAAAATTAGAACAAAAAGTTCACTCCTTACTTTACCTTAATAAATTAGAATACATTAAAAATCTAAATGATATAGAATTAAAAACGATTAATATAAGTGATATTCTTGATAAATCTGTAAAAAAATTTAAGTTCCAAAGAAGTGATTTAAAATTCACAGTTATTGTTGATAAAAATTCTAAAGTAATTGGAAGTATTGAAGCTTGGGAAACTATTGTGGATAATATATTTAGTAATTTTATGAGATATGCTGAAAAGGAAATCAAAGTAACTGTTAAGAAAAATCAATTAATATTTTATAATGATGGTCCTAATATAGATGATGAATTAAAAGATGTTATTTTTGTACCTTTTAGAAAGGGTATGAAGGGACAATTTGGTTTAGGATTATCAATTATAAAGAAAACATTAGAGGTAATGGGGTATGATATTGAAATAAAAAATCATTCTAAAAAAGGTGTATCGTTTATTATTTCAAAGAAAATAGTTAAAGAGAAAAAATAAATTTTCTCTTTTTTAATGTAACTATTTAAATTACAAAAATTCATGATATAATTATGGTAGTTTGTTAGTGAGGTATTTTTAATGGAGTTGTTGGACATTTATGATAATAGTGGTAATTTGGTTGGAAAAACTGTTGTTAGAGGGGATAAAACAGTATCTTTAAGTGGAGATGAACATATTGCTTTATCAGTAATTTTTATTGAAAATGACAGGGGTGAATTTTTGATTCAAAGGACTTCCAAAGAAAAAGGTAATGAATTTTCTTCTACTGGAGGTCATGTATTGTCTGGTGAGACACCGTTAGATGCGATAAAGAGGGAAGTTAAAGAAGAATTAGGTGTTGATATATCTAAAGATAAAATAAAAGATTATGGTTTTTTATTGTATGATATGCCAATTAGATATATTTATTATTTAAAGAAAAATATTGATATTGATAAAGTTATATTGCAAAGTGAAGAAGTTCAATATGTGAAATATATGAGTGTTTCTGATATACGAAAATTAATAGAGACTAATCAAATGTTAAAGTCTCATGGTATAATGTTTAATGAATTGATGACTAAATTAAATAGATAATTATTAGTGAAGGGAATTAATATTATGAAAAAAATCAAAGCTAAAAGTAATACAGAATTTAATACTAATCTTTCTTTTGTTAGGTTTATTTTGTGTATTGCGGTATTGTTATATCATTTGCAAATTTTAAAAGGAGGATATTTAGCTGTTTGTTCCTTCTTTGTGTTAGCGGGATATTTTGGTAGTAAATCGTTGGATAGAAATCCATCTATTTTGCGCTATTATGGAAAAAGATTATTAAAAGTTTATTTACCGTTGTTAGTAGTAGTACTTGCTACTATAGCTGGTATTACTGTATTAAAAATTGATATATTTAATATGAAGCCAGAAATTAATTCCATATTATTTGGTTATAATAACTATTGGCAATTAAGTACTAATGCGGATTATTTTGCAAAGCATATTAATTCTCCTTTTATACATTTATGGTATATTGCTATTTTATTACAAATAGAACTTGTATTTCCGTGGGTTTTTGTAGGATTGAAGAAACTTGGTAAAAAGCTTAGTAAATTTATTCCTGTATTTATATTTTTTGTTTTGGCTGTAGCTAGTACTCTTTATTTTTATTATATTGCTAGGCATGATAGCTTAATGAATACTTATTATGATACTTTTAGTAGATGTTTTTCATTTATATTAGGTGCTTTTGTATATAGTATTCATGGTAATTATGATAAAGAATTAACATTGTTTAAAAAGTCATTTATGTCAGTAATTTGTTTTGTTATTTATACTATATTGTTATGTGCGATGTTTGTTTTAATCAGTTCATCTTCTAAATATTTTGCTGTAGCAATGATATTATCATCTATAGTTACATGTAGATTGATTGATTATGGGGTTACATTATATAAAAACAATAGGGTATTAAAAAATAAAATTGTGGACTTTATATCAGACATTAGTTATGAAATTTATTTGGTTCAGTATCCGGTTATATTCTTTTTTACAAACGTGAAAATCAATAATTTTGTTAAAGTGCCAATTATTATATTAGTTACTATTTTTGTTTCAACTTTGATTCATATTGCCTTAAAGAAAACTAAAATTAATAAATTACTTGTTTTTAAAGTTTTATTACAATTATGTTTATTAGTAATAGTGGGTTATGGTGCATATAATTATATAATAATGAAAGATTATACAAAAGAAATGAATAGTTTAAAGGAATCGCTTAATAATAATGAAAAACTGATGGAACAAAAACAGAAAGAATATTTAGAAAAAAGTAAACAAGATGAAAAACAATTAGAAGAATATATGAAATCGTTAGAAATAGATGAGGATAAGTTGCGTGAATATGCGGGTAATCTTAAAGTGGTTGGTGTAGGCGATTCAATTTTATTAGATGCGATTGATCAATTATACAAAGTTTTTCCAAACGGATATTTTGATGGTAAAATAAGTAGAAGTACATGTGCGGCAGTTAGTGTTTTAAGTGATATTAAGAAAAAAGGAATTAAATGGGATGTATTGGTATTTAATTTAGGTACTAATGATTATCCTTCTGATACTTGTAAAGATCAAATTATGGAAGTTGCAGGTGATGATAGTACAGTCTTTTGGTTAAATACTACTCATCCAGATTATCCTAATTGTAATGAAAAGTTATATGATTATGCTAAAAGGCATAAAAATATACATATTTTTGATTGGGAATCTGAAGTAAAGAAACATCCGGATTATTTATATGTGGATTATACTCATTTAAGACCACATGCTTATAAGTTATATGCTGAGTTTATAAAAGAAGAAATTTTTAAGTATTATTTAGATCTTCATAAAAAGGAAAGAGATAAAAGTATTAATGATTATAAAGATAAACATGAATCTAAAATAACTTTTTATGGAAATGAATTACTTATAAATGTTTATGATAAATTAGATGAACAATTTGAAAAAGTTAAATTTGAAGCTAAAAAGGATATGAAGTTTAGTGATTTAGAAAGTGCTTTAAATAATGATAAAAAATTAAGTAAAAAGTTAGTATTTATGTTTGATAGTCAAAGTAATATAAAGTTAGATGATTATATAAAATTAGCTAATACTTATAAAGATAATGAAATATATATTATTTCGCTTAAAGATATTAAGATAGATAATAAAAATGTAACTGTGGTTAAGTTAGATTTAAATGAAGAGGATTATTTAAATGATGGTATTCATTTAAGTAAAAGTGGTAGTGATAAGTTACTTGATACAATTAAGAAAACATTAAAGTAACGATTTAAATATTTAGTATAAGAAGTTATAAGGAGTATTTTATGAATAAAAATTTAATTTTGGTTGGTTTATGTATAAGTGTGTTATGTATTATTTTTGCTTTTGTGTTATTTGTTAATAAAGGTCCAGCTAGTGTTTATTTGGATATTGATTGTAATGGAATAAGTGCATCTGGTGTGTATGAAAAGGGTGATTCTTTTAAATGTATTTTACTTACTAATGAATATGAAATTACGGTAGATAAAATTACAAAAGATATAGTATATTTGAAAGCGTCTGATTATGGTTTGTGTGCACAAACTGATAGAGGTACTATAAGTTTAATGGCTAAAGAAAAAGATTTTGAATTGAAAAAGGGTAAGCAATTAATTTTACGTGCTCAAGCAACTGATGTTGTTTCTAAAATGATGATTAATTGGAAATAATAATTGTTAAATGGATATAATATAAATGATAGTAAATAATTGACATTTTATTAAAAATTTGTTAGAATTTCAGATGAATTAACGACTTTGACCAAGAGAAGTAGTAGTAATCTATTTTTTAGAGAGCTTGTGGGTGGTGTGAACAAGTAAATAATTATTATGAATAACACTTGGTATGTTGCTTAAAGAATGATAGTAGACTAAGCCGGTGTGCATCCGTTATATGCTAGAGTGATTATAGAAATATAATAAATTGGGTGGTACCGCGGATACAGTTATTCGTCCCTTGTTAGGGATGGTAGCTGTTTTTTTCTTTAATTAAAGGAGGATATTATGGAAAAGAAAGTAACTAAAGAAGATTTAAAGAAATATGCATCTAAATTAATGTTTGATATGAAAGATGAAGAATATGAAACACTAGAAAAAGAATTTGAAATTATTTTAAAACAGATGGATTTAATTGGTGAGATTCCAAATATTAGTGAAGTCAAACCTATGACATTCCCTTTTATTACTTATGAAGCAAAACTTCGTGAAGATAAAGAAGAAGAAGCTTTATCTGTAAATGAGGTATTAGCTAATGCAAAACATACTTTAAATGATCAAGTTAAAGTACCTAAGGTGGTGGAATAATGGAATATAGAAAAGAAAATATTTTATCTTTAAGAGAAAAATTAGATAAAAAAGAAGTTAGTAGTGATGAATTGTTTAGTGAAGCTAATAAATTGGCTCATAAATATCAAGATGAATACAATTCATTTGTTACTATAGTGGATGAAAAAAAATGTAATAAATCAGATTCATTAATTTCAGGTATACCATATGCATTAAAAGATAATTTTTCTACTACTGGTATTCTTACAACTGCATCATCTAATATTTTAAAAGATTATGTACCAGTGTATGATGCAACAGTTTATAGAAAGCTAAAAGAAGCTGGGGCTGTATTAGTTGGAAAAACAGTATTGGATGAACTTGCGATGGGTGGTACTGGAACTACTGGACACACTGGGGTAGTTAAAAATCCTTGGAATAAAGAAAGATTAATTGGTGGTTCGAGTGCAGGGAGTGCGGCTAGTGTTGCACTTGGAATTGTACCTTTTGCTATTGGTAGTGATACAGGCGACTCTGTTAGAAAACCAGCTGCATTTGGAGGAATAGTTGGGTTTAAACCTACTTATGGTAGAATATCTAGATATGGATTATTTGCTTTTGCTTCTAGTTTAGATCATGTGGCTGTGTTTTCTAGAAATGTTAGTGACGTAGCTATTGTTACTGACATATTAAAAGGAGAGGATCCTCTTGATATGACTTCTCTTAAAGACGATAATAAAAATTATTTCGATACTATTAATGATAGTGTAAAAGGGAAAAAATTATTTTATTTTAAAGATATTTGTAATGTTGATAATTATCCTGATGCTGATGATATTTTAAAACAAACATTAACTAGTTTTCATGAAAATATTAAGAAGGCTAAAGAATTAGGATTTATAATTGATGAAGTTGATTTTGATAAAAAATTATTAAATGCTATTTATCCAACTTATATGACAATATCTTGTGCTGAAGCTACAAGTAATAATTCTAATTTGACGGGAATTCAATTTGGACCTCGTGGGGAAGGAAAAAATATTAATGATATAATGTTTGATGCTAGAACTAAAGGTTTTTCTGAACTTATAAAAAGACGTTTTGTCTTAGGTAGTTTCATTTTACAAAAAGAAAATCAAGAAAGATTATTTTTAAATGCTGGTCGTGTTAGAAGATTAATTGTTGACAAGATGACAGAATTATTTAAAGATTATGATGGTTTGATTATGCCTACTAGTGGTGGTATTGCTCCTAAGTTTGGTGAAACTTCTGATCAATTGTCAGATAGATATTTAATTCTTGAAAATCATTTAGCTATAGGTAATTTTGGAGGTTTTCCTAGTATTTCTATTCCAAGTGGTTTTGTTGATAGTATGCCAATAAGTATTAATATTACTGGTAGAATAATGGATGATGCTAATGTATTAAATATGGCTAAAAAATTAGAAGATGTATTGAATTGTAAAGATATGGTGGCAGGTGAAGAAAATGTATAAAGCAGTAATAGGTTTGGAAGTTCATTGTGAAGTTGAAACTAATTCTAAAAATTTTTCAAGTGCAAAAAATACATATACTAATATTCCAAATATAAATGTTGCACCAGTTGATTTAGGTCTTCCTGGAATATTACCAGTTCCTAATAAAGAAGCTGTTCGAAGAGCTTTAAAAACAGCAATGGCTTTAAATTGTACTAATCCTGATGAGGTAATATTTGATAGAAAAAATTATTATTATCCAGATCTTCCAAAAGGATATCAAATTACTCAAGTTACTAAACCGATGGGTATAAATGGATATTTGACCATAAAAATGCCAGATTATGAAAAAAATATTGATATTCATCAATTACATTTAGAAGAAGATACGGCATCACTTGATCATTATAATAATTTTTCTTTAATAGATTATAATCGTTCTGGTATTCCTTTAATGGAAATAGTAACTGAGCCTTGTATTTCATCATCTGATGAAGCAGTAACATTTTTGGAAACACTTCGTAATGTGTTTTTATACTTAGGAGTAAGTGAAGCTGATTCTAAAAAGGGTCAAATGAGATGTGATGTTAATGTATCTATTATGAAAGATACTGATAAGGAATTTGGAACTAAAGTTGAAATGAAGAATATTAATTCGTTTTCGAATGTAAAAGCGGCTATAGAATATGAAATTAAACGTCAAACG
>JAEEGL017160581.1_pt1 | contig 11399 bp, 9 predicted proteins | sample 9134231 | NCBI WGS metagenome assembly JAEEGL01 (sample SAMN16246548, study PRJNA631951) | gut metagenome | biome: gut microbiome; feature: rumen; material: fiber-attached | host: Bos | place: Iran: Karaj | collected 2018-10
CTTCGGAAAAAACCGATGTGTACGTTATCTCCTATGACCTGCTGAGCAAGGATATCCCCCTCATCAGAGAAATCACCTTTAACAATATGATTATCGACGAAGCGCAGTACATTAAAAACCCTAAATCCGGCTATGCCCGCTCCGTCAAGGCGGTTCCCGCCAGAAACCGCTTCGCCCTCACCGGCACTCCCATTGAGAACCGGCTCTCCGAACTCTGGAGCATCTTCGACTTCGTAATGCCGGGGTTCCTGTACACCTACGCCAAGTTCTCGGGACAGTTTGAAGTCCCCATTACCAAATGCCAGGATCCGGAGGCGATGGAAAAGCTCAAGGCCATGACCTCGCCCTTCATTCTGCGCCGCAAAAAGACCGATGTCCTTAAGAACCTCCCCGGCAAAATGGAGGAGGTCTTCTATACCAGGATCAGCGGCGAGCAGCAGAAGGTGTACGACGCTCAGGTTATGAAGATGAAGAAGGTTATCAGCATTTCCTCCGGCAGCACCAAGGGCGAGGACAAGATCCGCATTATCGCCGAGCTCATGCGGCTCCGGCAGATCTGCTGCGACCCCTCTCTGGTGTTCAGCAACTATGCCGGGGAAAGCGCCAAGCGGGAAGCCTGTCTGGATCTTATTGAAAGCGCCGTGGATGGCGGCCACCGCATTCTGTTATTCTCCCAGTTCACCTCCATGCTGGAGATCCTGAAGAGAGATCTGGACGCCAGAGGCATTGAATACTACGAGATCACCGGCTCCACCACCAAGGAAAAGAGGCTGGATCTGGTGCATGATTTCAATGCCGGAGAAACTCCCGTCTTCCTGATTTCACTGAAAGCCGGCGGCACGGGACTCAACCTTACCGGAGCGGATACGGTTATTCACTACGACCCGTGGTGGAACCTTGCGGCCATGAATCAGGCCACGGATCGGGCGCACCGCATCGGCCAGTCCAAGATAGTTACGGTATACAAGCTGATTATGAAGGACACCATTGAAGAAAAGATCCTTAAGCTTCAGGAAACCAAAAAGGATCTGGCGGAATCCATTCTGGAAGGAAATACCAGTTCCCTGATGAGCCTGTCTGCGGAAGAGCTGATGGATCTTCTGTCATAGGTGCCGCAGGAAGGCTTACAGGGAAAAGCTTAAGAGGCTTAAAAAGGACGGATTTTCAAAAAAAAATCACAATTTGTAAAACAAAAAAGGAAAAACCCTGTCAAAATATACACTGTCTTGCGATGAAATGCTCAAAAGACAGCGAGTATTCGTAAGACGGGGCTCACAACAATCGGGAAAGTAAAAATGACATTTGATTTAATAAAGAAGCTGGCTCTGGGATTCATGGTTGCAACCGCAGCCGTTATTGCGGTTCCGGCTGCTCCGGCATACGCCGCCGAGGCCCAGCAGGTGGACACCACCAATCCCTACACCATGATGAAGGTACTGGCGGACAATGTATTCCAGGATCTCCGGAATACAACTCCTCCCATGACCACTGAAAAGGCCCGGGCCATTATTACCAAGGATCTGCTGCCCTATATCGACAACAAGTATTCTTCCTTCAAGGTAATCGGCACCAACCTCAAGCATACCACCAAGGAAGAGCGAGAAGCCTTTACTGTTTCCTTTACCAATTACATTATCGCCACCTATGCCGATGCTCTGAAGAAGTACACCAATCAGACCATTAAGGTGCAGGATCCGGAGCCCGTCACCGACAAGATTACCTCCGTCAAGGTTACTATTTCCGCTCCCGGAGCTGAGGATGTGGAGGTTATTTTCAAGATGCGCCTGAATCCCAAAACCGGCACCTGGAAGGCCTATGACATGGTGGCTGAGGGCATCTCCCTCCTGAGCGCCAAGCAGTCCGAGCTTTCGGGTATGATCCGGGATAAGGGAATCACCGAGGTTTGCAGGATCCTGGACAAGCACGTTGCCGATACCATGAAAAACTAGGAAGATCGCTATGGAAAAGCTTTCCGGAAAACTGGATCAAAGAAGTGTGGAAAAGCTCTGGGAACGCAAGGATGTCATTTTCAGTTCAGACGGAGCTGACCTCACTGAGGTCACGAGCGTCGATTCCGCCGGAGTGGCCTTTCTGACGCTGTGGGCTAAAAATAGCCCTTCCAAAAAGCTCCATGTCAGGAATATGCCGGAGGATGCGGTAAAGCTGGTACACCTTTTTCGTACTGAACCGCTGTTCGAGTTTTCGGATGAGCATGAAACGGCCGAGAGCAAAGAAGAAGCCTCAGCAGAAGAACAGGTTTAGCATTCTGCCAAAATTCTGAAAAGCCATGCCACTTAAGGTATGGCTTTTTTGAATTGTGAATTGAGGAAAGATACGGACGGCTCAAAGTTCAGTCATATCTCAATAATCGTAGGATTCCACTTCATGATGCTTCCAGATATATTCGGCATGGTCAAAAAATTCTGATTTTTTCAGATTTTCGTCAGCAGTGTGCGCTCCATCGTCCGGAGACATTGCTTCTGCTGCCTCTATTGGCAGTTTCATGCTTCCGCGCATAGCATACTTGTTTTTACCTTCATACATGATGATCTTCATCTTGGCAGGAGACACATCTCCGCGGCATGCCATTTTGTAAACAAGCCATACCTCTTTAAGTCCGTTTTCATCAAAGTCGGTTAGGTTTATCGGCCTGACAAGCTGCAGAGTAGTGTCTAAAGGACATTCATTGACAAAATCCTGCACCTTCCAGATCTCCTTTCCTGTACTGTCACGGCGGGCGATTTTCAGTTTTTTGCTGATCTCGTATTCTTCCTTGGTATGATCAACTGTGGTTATGATTTCACCGTAGATCTCCCCCCTTCCCAGCTTGTCATTGATGGTTATGGAAAATGTTTCCTTCTGATTTTCAACAGCCAAAACAGCAGATGATACAGCAGCAGTGACAGAGGCCGCCAGCAGCATAAATTTTACAATTTTCATGGGAACTCCTTTATTTCAGGGCCACAACACCATTACCCGGACAGGGGTAATCTTAGAACATTGTACTTATTTTTGAAACGGTTTTCAGGTAATGAGATCGTTTGGTCTGATATCTCCGCCTTTCAAAGTAACATATCACCCCTGCGAATTACGTTAAAAAGCCAATGCTAGGCCTTTTATAAGCTGCCTATGCGGCAGAAACCGTCAGAAAGGCCACTCCGGCGAAGTCGACACTTTTCTAAGCTGCCTACGCGGCAGAAAACGTCTGTACTACCTCAACACAATGCGGCGAATCTTTCTAAGCTGCCTACACGGCAGAAACCTACTATGACGTATCATATAAAGACAGATTCGATTTCTAAGCTGCCTACACGGCAGAAACCGCTTTTGCACTATCAAAAAATCAGCGTAAAATTTTCTAAGCTGCCTACACGGCAGAAACCGATACATGAAGATTATACACCTGAGGAACTCATTTCTAAGCTGCCTACACGGCAGAAACCACGTCTTTCATGCAGTCAAGCATCAGATCTTCTTTCTAAGCTGCCTACACGGCAGAAACCCAGAAAAAAACGGCAGGCCGCAGAAGCATGAATTTCTAAGCTGCCTACACGGCAGAAACCTTCCTTCTCCAGACGCTCAATTCGTGCTTTCTTTTCTAAGCTGCCTACACGGCAGAAACCATGTTAAGACTGGACAAGGTACAACTCAAACCTTTCTAAGCTGTCTACACGGCAGAAACCATCGGGCGGTTCCGGGGAACGGAGACCCTGTCTTTCTAAGCTGCCTACACGGCAGAAACCATTTTCGGCCTGCGAATTGGCCAGCGTATCCCTTTCTAAGCTGCCTACACGGCAGAAACCTCTATGAGCTTTTTGCCTCCGGATGCCGTCTTTTTCTAAGTTGCCTACACGGCAGAAACCTCAGTCACCTTTTGGATGCGATTTAGGTAATTTTTCTAAGCTGCCTACACGGCAGAAACCTCCTAATCCCTCCGCCCTGTCTGCCAGAATACTTTCTAAGCTGCCTACACGGCAGAAACCCTCCTGACCGATGCCCCGTATAAAAACTATATTTTCTAAGCTGCCTACACGGCAGAAACCTACATGAAAGAACAGGCAGAGCTTTTCGTAAATTTCTAAGCTGCCTACACGGCAGAAACCTAACGCTCCGATAAATAGAAAATGTGTCCCAATTTCTAAGCTGCCTACACGGCAGAAACCGGCATCTGGAACGAGTTTCAACAGGAATTCAATTTCTAAGCTGCCTACACGGCAGAAACTTTGCTTACCAGCGGCATCAGATTCAATATATATTTCTAAGCTGCCTACACGGCAGAAACCGCGAATAAGGCCGCCATCGGCCACACTTTAGTTTTCTAAGCTGCCTACACGGCAGAAACCCATAAGCGTTGAACTCATGACACGGGGCTACTTTTCTAAGCTGCCTACACGGCAGAAACCGAAAACGGGGATAAAAGCATCACACTATACCCTTTCTAAGCTGCCTACACGGCAGAAACCGTTCATGCTTGCCGTGGGCGCTTCAATTGACTTTTCTAAGCTGCCTACACGGCAGAAACCTGTAACGCTGATACTGTCTTTGATAACAATGTTTTCTAAGCTGCCTACACGGCAGAAACCGGAAATCCTCATCACCCGGGACGGCCGCAGCTTTTCTAAGCTGCCTACACGGCAGAAACCGGAAATCCTCATCACCCGGGACGGCCGCAGCTTTTCTAAGCTGCCTACACGGCAGAAACCGCCCGGTATGGCCCGACGTACTGTCCGGCGGTTTTCTAAGCTGCCTACACGGCAGAAACCGTAATCCTCATTCAGGATCCGGCAGTCAAGATTTTCTAAGCTGCCTACACGGCAGAAACCTAATGTTTCTTGAGTTTTCCAGTTTTCTGAGCTTTCTAAGCTGCCTACACGGCAGAAACCATGAGCAGACAATCTGATATATTCATTCAGATTTTCTAAGCTGCCTACACGGCAGAAACCTGAGTGCTGATTCAACGTTAAACAGCTTACTCTTTCTAAGCTGCCTACACGGCAGAAACCCCGAAGTGCCGTGATAGCTTCCTGTCGCCGTTTTTCTAAGCTGCCTACACGGCAGAAACCTTTCACATTATCGGCTATCTTTTCGATCACATTTTCTAAGCTGCCTACACGGCAGAAACCTCATGAGTGAATCATGACAGACAGCAGGACAATTTCTAAGCTGCCTACACGGCAGAAACCAATCAGGAAATTGACAAACAATCAGCCAGACTTTTCTAAGCTGCCTACACGGCAGAAACCGAAACCCCGATCCGGGCGGCAAATTCTGCGATTTTCTAAGCTGCCTACACGGCAGAAACCGGTAATCAAGAAAGAAGCTGTAATGATGTGCATTTCTAAGCTGCCTACACGGCAGAAACCTCGTTGGTATGCGCCGTAAATTCCCGGGTAATTTTCTAAGCTGCCTACACGGCAGAAACCAATACCTGCAGCAGGGTGCCGTCGCTGTCGATTTTCTAAGCTGCCTACACGGCAGAAACCATCATGAACCCTTATGCCGTAAGGGTTTGTGATTTCTAAGCTGCCTACACGGCAGAAACCGAACGGTATTACAAAACAAGAGCAAAAGAGATTTTCTAAGCTGCCTACACGGCAGAAACCTGCAAATAGCCGAGGCCGGATATGGGAACCGGATTTTCTAAGCTGCCTACACGGCAGAAACCTTCGGTGTTGCTCATGTTTGCTATCCTCTGATTTTCTAAGCTGCCTACACGGCAGAAACCCCCCTTCCGACAGCCCGCCCGAACCTGCGGTCTTTCTAAGCTGCCTACACGGCAGAAACCGAAGCACTCGCAGAAGCAAGTTTTTGTCGTCATTTCTAAGCTGCCTACACGGCAGAAACCTTTTTCAATCTTAGAATAACTGAACAATGGCCTTTCTAAGCTGCCTACACGGCAGAAACCAGATATACAGCAGAAGTTTTTGATAAAATACTTTTCTAAGCTGCCTACACGGCAGAAACCATGTCGCATGATGACAAAATCGCATATTTGCATTTCTAAGCTGCCTACACGGCAGAAACCTATCTGAGGGCGGTTCAGGTGTGTATGATTCCTTTTCTAAGCTGCCTACACGGCAGAAACCGGGACGGTGGACGAGCTCGTGCTGGAGCGGATTTTCTAAGCTGCCTACACGGCAGAAACCAATTAAATTTGTCCTTAAATTTTATCATTTATTTTCTAAGCTGCCTACACGGCAGAAACCTATTACAATCACTCATGATATGGCCGCCAGTTTTTCTAAGCTGCCTACACGGCAGAAACCTTTTTTCGTATTGCACAGGAGGTGAAATACATTTTCTAAGCTGCCTACACGGCAGAAACCATAAAGACAAAACAACATTAAAAGGTGTGTCATTTCTAAGCTGCCTACACGGCAGAAACCTTATTTCACGTCTATGAGAGTTATCACATCGATTTCTAAGCTGCCTACACGGCAGAAACCGTAAGCTGGTATGAACACCTGAATATGATGCGTTTCTAAGCTGCCTACACGGCAGAAACCACGGATAAATGTAGATAATACATTCATAAACATTTCTAAGCTGCCTACACGGCAGAAACCTTATTTCTGGTGTTTTGTTTGTTCGGAAGGAATTTCTAAGCTGCCTACACGGCAGAAACCCGGGAATCAGCCCCTTGCTGATGAACTAGACCTTTCTAAGCTGCCTACACGGCAGAAACCCACAACCCACAAAAAGCACGACAGCAGCGACATTTCTAAGCTGCCTACACGGCAGAAACCGAAATCCGTTGCATTTTCAAGGCTTTAATGCATTTCTAAGCTGCCTACACGGCAGAAACCATCGATGTCTTGGTTGCTGTAATGATCTGAACTTTCTAAGCTGCCTACACGGCAGAAACCAAGCAGAATTGACCTGAGTCAAATCATAGAGCTTTCTAAGCTGCCTACACGGCAGAAACCGCCATCCAGCAGAAAATGAAATCTCTGGAGCTTTTCTAAGCTGCCTACACGGCAGAAACCCTGATTTTTCGTACAATAGAAACATGAAGCAATTTCTAAGCTGCCTACACGGCAGAAACCCATGAGTCAGACACGACTCTGCGACTTCAAAATTTCTAAGCTGCCTACACGGCAGAAACCTTGGAGTAAATCAATTCCCGGACTCCGTCAGTTTTCTAAGCTGCCTACACGGCAGAAACCACGGCGGCGGCGGTCTGCTTCTTGCTCAATACTTTCTAAGCTGCCTACACGGCAGAAACCAGAGAAGAATTAGAAGGACAACCGCCACGAATTTTCTAAGCTGCCTACACGGCAGAAACCAAAGGAATAAAACGTGAGGATCAAAAGCAATTTTTCTAAGCTGCCTACACGGCAGAAACCATCCTCTGATTGGTGCCGGGGCATCCCCCGGCTTTCTAAGCTGCCTACACGGCAGAAACCATTACATATTTATTTTGAAAAAATTTTCATGCTTTCTAAGCTGCCTACACGGCAGAAACCGCTCTTCTTTCTGCCGTTTCAGATCTCCCTCCTTTCTAAGCTGCCTACACGGCAGAAACCGCTATACTACGGGGAGAGGAGGGTAGAACCATTTTCTAAGCTGCCTACACGGCAGAAACCCCGGACGCGGATTTCATGCGGCACTGCCGGGATTTCTAAGCTGCCTACACGGCAGAAACCTGTTCAATTTCAGCTGGATCAGTGTAGCTGTTTTTCTAAGCTGCCTACACGGCAGAAACCTTGCTACATTTTCGATTATGACGCTAATGAGTTTTCTAAGCTGCCTACACGGCAGAAACCAAGAAATTCACATTCTGGTTATTGACCGGGACTTTCTAAGCTGCCTACACGGCAGAAACTGCGAACCCAGTCTGCGGGGCAGGGCTCCGGCTTTTCTAAGCTGCCTACACGGCAGAAACCGCGAGATTTGTCGCAGAATACCAGAAGCTACCTTTCTAAGCTGCCTACACGGCAGAAACCACGTTTGCACAAATCACGGCCTTATTAAGCACTTTCTAAGCTGCCTACACGGCAGAAACCCATTACAGGATGTTACATCCATGTTGTGAAAATTTCTAAGCTGCCTACACGGCAGAAACCTTCTGCACGATCATGAACGCCTTAACATTACATTTCTAAGCTGCCTACACGGCAGAAACCCGGATGGCCTTATTCGCCAGGGCTCAACGTCAGTTTCTAAGCTGCCTACACGGCAGAAACCGGCAGATTGCAATATATGAGACTTGTTTCTATTTTCTAAGCTGCCTACACGGCAGAAACCCTTCAGTTGTCCACCAAGCAGCACTGACAGAATTTCTAAGCTGCCTACACGGCAGAAACCCAACATACACTGAGAGATAAGCCACAATATCATTTCTAAGCTGCCTACACGGCAGAAACCCATACAATCTTCCGCATCTCAATGTTGGTCAGTTTCTAAGCTGCCTACACGGCAGAAACCTTAACGCATCCGCATAAAGAGTTAACACCAGATTTCTAAGCTGCCTACACGGCAGAAACCAAATTTCTCACAATCTCTTTCTCTTGTCCACTTTTCTAAGCTGCCTACACGGCAGAAACCATCATCCGTATCGATATTGAGGATTATCTCAATTTCTAAGCTGCCTACACGGCAGAAACCGATTACGCCGTATTGTGGTTGGTTAATTTAGTTTGTCCAACAAAAGTTCATTTTAGTTTGTCCAAGCATGGTTTAATTTAATTTGTCCATAATGTTGAATAACGCTGTATCAAATGAGGAGTTTCAACGCCACAATGGAGTAAACATGGACAAAGTAAATTAAACCAAGGATACTATTTTGGACAAATTAAATTAAACTTACCGTGCATTTTTGGACAAACTAAATTAACCAACCACACGTATTCAATATCATACGGGACGATTTCTAAGCTGCCTACACGGCAGAAACCCATGAGTCAGGCAGCTTTCAGCGACTTCAAACTTTCTAAGCTGCCTACACGGCAGAAACCAGTGCCAGCTTCCCGCTCCTCAGAAGGAGAAATTTCTAAGCTGCCTACACGGCAGAAACCACTCTCGGAGGTGTAAGGGATTCGCTTCTGAATTTCTAAGCTGCCTACACGGCAGAAACCATAGACTTGTTTGCTGATGCAGAGAATAAGGTTTTCTAAGCTGCCTACACGGCAGAAACCATACTATGGATTCGTTTAACCGTGAAATGAATTTTCTAAGCTGCCTACACGGCAGAAACCACCAAGTTAACAATCATACCAACCAAGACAGCTTTCTAAGCTGCCTACACGGCAGAAACCGCTCATATTTGTTACTCCTGTTACATTCTTGCCTTTCTAAGCTGCCTACACGGCAGAAACCTAACACTTTGATAAATAAATTATTTAACACTTTTTTCTAAGCTGCCTACACGGCAGAAACCCATAGACGTACACTTGAACAGATGAAGGATTGTTTCTAAGCTGCCTACACGGCAGAAACCAAGAATACGTTAAGAGGGCTATGGAATTCTATTTTCTAAGCTGCCTACACGGCAGAAACCACTTAGTGGGTTATTTATCAAAACGTTAAATATTTCTAAGCTGCCTACACGGCAGAAACCACAAACTAACAATGTTCAATATTGAAATAATTTTTCTAAGCTGCCTACACGGCAGAAACCTATTTGAGTCCATTAAACAACTTGAATCTGACTTTCTAAGCTGCCTACACGGCAGAAACCTAATGTTCGCCAGATTAGGATACTGATACAATTTCTAAGCTGCCTACACGGCAGAAACCTTTGCGGATAAGATAGCCGCCGTTCTTTTTACTTTCTAAGCTGCCTACACGGCAGAAACCTTTTCACATGGGCAATACAAGTACACTACCACTTTCTAAGCTGCCTACACGGCAGAAACCCAGTATGACCAAGCGGTCTGTAACGCGTATGCTTTCTAAGCTGCCTACACGGCAGAAACCTAAATATTCAAGATTTTAATTCCACAATAACCTTTCTAAGCTGCCTACACGGCAGAAACCTACTTTGCTGAGACTCGTGAGAAAGATATGCATTTCTAAGCTGCCTACACGGCAGAAACCTCTCAGCAGAGTTTTCAGCAGTTTTGATTTGATTTCTAAGCTGCCTACACGGCAGAAACCGACTTCTCAGAGCATATCTACTGCCCGGAGCATTTCTAAGCTGCCTACACGGCAGAAACCGCGATTATTACCGAGGGCGTTGTTTGCTGGGCTTTCTAAGCTGCCTACACGGCAGAAACCGATATCCCCGGTCTCCGGTGTTTTAACTTCCCTTTCTAAGCTGCCTACACGGCAGAAACCAAACAACTCTATTAGCTTCAGCGTTATTTACTTTTCTAAGCTGCCTACACGGCAGAAACCCATCATCACCAACGCGGAAACCGGGACGCTGCTTTCTAAGCTGCCTACACGGCAGAAACCCAGAAGGCAATGGCCTCACTCTCATTCTCACTTTTCTAAGCTGCCTACACGGCAGAAACCCACGTCCGCGGGGGATTCCGGATGCCGGTGCTTTTCTAAGCTGCCTACACGGCAGAAACCTATCCATCCCCAAAAAATACTTAATATTTGGAGCATGGCCTAATGGGCAATCTACAACACCAAAAACAGAGATGTTTACAAAAAGTAGTCGGGAACGTGGTCTTGTTATGAAAAAAAACAAGATTCCCCCAAACCGTTGAACTGACGCCTCTTGCAAAACTCTCGAAAAATTTTGGTCTTTTCAAAGCCATCGGAATAAAAAATATACAAATTTAGAGTTAACTCCCTCCTTTTGTCGGCGACACCTACCTCTGTGTTCTGAAGTCATAGGTTAAGAAAAATAAGGTAAGGCTCCTGATTTAGTAAGTCCGTAACTGCTGAACACAAGATTATTGTCATTCTTTGTTTCCAGCCTTACTTCATCAATGTATAGCCTGAAACGCTGCTGACTGCTTAGACTGTTCAGCGTTACATAGGGTAAATCATTCGCAGGAATCTTGTAGTCTGTGTACTGTTTTGCTGCTTGATTTATATCCAAATCGTGCCTTTTGGCATGACGCCTGATGAGCCGTGCCTTATTCTCCTTGAACTGCATTCGACGATATTGCACATATCCCTGTACTGCAGACGGAACAGGGGTAATCTCCCCTTTTCTTATGTAATCATCAAGACGACGTATTCTGATGTCTGAAGACGAATTACGCAGAGTATCGGGGTTTTGAGCATAAAGACGAACAAGATTCCCTAAACTGCGTTTCTCCTTGCTATACCGAGGGAATGCCAGTCCAATATTCACGGCTCCGATTGCATGCTCGCTTTCAATACAGATTAGATGAAGAGCAGAGATCACTTTACCCATCAGGAATGAAACTGAGATTTCCTGATCAGGCAAAAGAATTAGATCTTCGTAATACAGTGTTGTTCCCATTATTCCTTATCGC
>JAEEGL011153976.1_pt1 | contig 11398 bp, 11 predicted proteins | sample 9134231 | NCBI WGS metagenome assembly JAEEGL01 (sample SAMN16246548, study PRJNA631951) | gut metagenome | biome: gut microbiome; feature: rumen; material: fiber-attached | host: Bos | place: Iran: Karaj | collected 2018-10
AGAAGACTTAATTCCTCACCCACTTGACCCTTATGCAATATCAAAATATGCTTGCGAGCTTGATATTCAATCAGCAGGATTGCAACATGGTCTTGACTGGTGTATAATCAGACCTCACAATGTTTACGGAATTGGCCAGAATATTTTTGACAGATACAGAAATGTTTTGGGTATTTGGATGTATCAACATCTTAATAGTGAACCACTTACAGTGTATGGTTCTGGTGAACAGACAAGAGCATTCAGTTATATTGATGATACAACACCTTGCTTATGGGCTGCTGCAACATATAAAGAAGCAAGTAAACAGATTATAAATGTTGGAGGTACAAAGGCTTGCACAATCAATGAAGCAAAGGAAGCGATGCTTGAAGTGTTTGGTTGGGATGCTGAAGTTGTTTACAAGGAGGCAAGATATGAAGTCAAACATGCAGTTCCTTCATATCAGAAGTCAATTGATTTGCTTGATTACGCAGATAATCATAGTCTTGAAGTTGGATTGAGAAAAATGTGGAATTGGGCAAAGACTCTTAAGATGAGAGACAGGTTCAAATGGCCTGAATATGAAATTAATAAAGGACTTTATTCTTATTGGAAGTAGTTATGAGTGTTATTGAAGACAAAAAGAGATTAGTATATTACATATATGTTCCTAAAGCCGGACTTCCTGAGATATACAAATATCATTTTGCGTGTCTTGAATATTTTTCTAATGTATTTGATGAATATTCTATTACTATTGCTGCAGATGATGTCAATGACCAAAATATATTAGCAGTTGAATCATTATTTTTGAAATTCGGATATAAGAATATTTCTTTTAATGTAATAGAAAATAATAATAATTACAGAGAAGTATGTGCATTTAAGACAGACATCTTAGATAAATTGAAAACAGACACTTCTCTTACATTTTTTGCACATGCAAAGGGAGCATCAAATGTGTTCAATGATTCTCTTATTATTTGGATATGTTCAATGTATTATTTTTGTTTAAATTTTATGGACAATATGATACATAAGATGATAAATCAATCTCCTAGAATATTTTATGGTCCTGTTGCATATTATACACCAATAATGGCAGGAATAAGATATAATTGGATATATCCTGGAACATTTTATTGGATAAACATGAATACTCTATATAACTATTCATTAATGCATGATTTGCCAAGATTGGAAGGAAGAGCATATGTTGAGAATTTTCCAGGAAACATAACTCCTCTTAAAGGATATAGTTTGCATGAACAAATGGGATTAGCAGAAAGCAATTTTTATTTTGATGATACGAATAGTGGAAGAGTATATGATTTCTATAATGAGATGCCAGAACTGCTAAAGACATGTTTTGACAAAGACAGATATGATAAATTCATAGAATTTGTAAATACAATAAAATTAAAAGTAAATAATCAGTGACAGCACAATTATGAATTCTCTTGATATGAAACTTAAGTTGGTATATCATTTGTATGTCCCAGAAGGACCTCTTCCTGAAATATACAAATACCATTTTACGTGTTTAAAATATTTTGCAAATGTATTTGATGAATGTGTATTTGTTCTTTCAATGGATAATATAGATGATATTGATACTATAAAAGCAATAGAACTAAAATTATTGAATATTGTTAATTATAAGAATGTAACATTCAATGTTATACAAAATGATAGCAATATGAGAGAAGTACAAACATTTAAGACAGAGGTTCTTGACAAATTATCAGGAAATGATGATTTAATCTTTTTTGCACATTCAAAGGGAATGACAAACAACTATAATGATTCATTGATAACATGGATTTGTGCTATGTATTATTTTTCACTTGGTGATTTGGCTACTATGAAATACAGATTAGTTGGAAGTGTCGTTAGATTATTTTATGGTCCAGTTTCATATTATGGATGTAAGTCAGTAGGAACACCAATATATAAGTGGATGTATCCTGGAACTTTTTATTGGATAAATATGAGAAGTTTGTATAATTATTCAAAGACTCATGAATTTCCTAGAATTGAAAGCAGATGCTATGCAGAAAATTTTCCTGGAAATTTAACTCCTTTAAAAGATGCTCCATTACATCAACAGCTTGGAATATCTTCATCTGATTATTTTTATGATGATGCTGGAGCAGAAGCTGTTTATGACTGCTACAATGATTTTTATCATATTTTAGGTTCATGCTTTTCATTAGAAAGAGTAGAGAAGTTGCAGGAATTTAAGAAATACATAGAAGAGAATTTGGAAAATTTTATTTGAATTAGAAACTTAACAGAAATACAGAGATACAATATTAAATCAATAAAGTTTAGATAATATGGCTAAAAAAACATCAATCAATATTGGAGAAGGTGCTTCTATATTTGATTTAGTTAATGCAGTTGACAACTCTGCTGAAATTCTTTCTCAGTCAAAGACTGCAGTAATTAAAGATTACATCAATTCTGGATGTTATATTTTGAATGCTTGTATGACAGGCTCTTTGTTCAAAGGTGTTCCAAGCGGTAGAGTATTGACTCTTGCTGGTGACCCTGGTGCAGGAAAGTCTTTTCTTGCAGTTTCAATCTGTCGTGAAGCACAAAAGAAAGGTTATACTCCAATTTATATGGATTCTGAAGGAGCAATTGACAGAGAGTTTGTAGAAAGACTTGGATGTGATGCTTCAAAATTCATTATCAAACAAGTTACGACTATTACAGAGGTAAGTACATTCATGGCAAACCTCCTCCAAAAGGTAAATGAACAACCTGAGGATTCTAGGCCGAAGATGATATTTGTCCTTGACTCTTTGGGAAACCTCACCTCGTCAAAAGAATTGACAGATACTCTTGAAGCGAATCAGAAGAGGGATATGACAAAACAGCAAGAAGTCAAAGCATTGTTTAGAACGAATGCGACTGCACTTGCAAGAGCTCAGGCTCCTATGATTGTCTGTTCACATACTTATGATACGATGGACTTGTTCTCCAAAAAGGTTGTTTCTGGTGGTTCTGGTATCAAATACAATTCTTCTCTTACGTTGATGCTTTCAACTGCAAAGCTTGATGACAAGGAGTCTGATAAGATTGCAGAAAAGAAAGTTGGTGAATTTACTAAGACGGGTGTCATTGTTACTGCAAAGCCTGAAAAATCAAGATTCACTATTCCTCAGAAGGTTAAATTCCAAATTCCGTTCTTCAAAGCTCCAAACCCTTATGTTGGTCTTGAAGCATATTTGACATGGGAAAATTCAGGTATAATGGAAGGAATTTTGTTGACTCAGAAAGAGTATGACAAACTTTCTGATAAAGACAAGGAGACAGTGAAGACATTTACATTCAACGGTGAGACAAAATATGCATTTCCTAAGATTGGTGCGACACAGAAATCAAGAAAAATTGTTGTTGAACACTTAGGTGAAGAACTTCCTATTACAGACCTTTGGACAAGTAAAGTATTGACTGATGAAGTTCTGCATAAATTGGATGATGCTGTCATCAAGCCTTTGTTTGAACTTCCTTCTCAGGATTCATTTAATGATATTGATGAACTTCTTGAAAGTTAATTTATATTATGGAGAATAATCAAGCAACATTAGAAGATTATATTACTGAACATCAGGCGCAATGGTCTAATATAATCAATGAAATGAATTCTAAAATGAAAAATTTTGCAGATCTTCCAGACCTGCAAAATGTTGTATATTCTAGAAGACAAGATGCACTTGATTATTATTTTGCATTGTTAGCTAAAGTGTCAGGATTGTCAAGAGTATACAAAGAAGAATATGCAAAGCGTTACAATTATTATAAAACGAATGCTAATATACGATATTCTTCTGACACTGCAATAAATGCTCAAATTGCTTCTGACCTTAAAGATAGCATGTATCAGATTGAATTGTTAGAGAATCATGCGAAGTATATGTTAGAAACTCTTAAAACAATTGATTCTATTATTTATGCAATCAACAATCGTATAAGGATAGAAGAGCTTATAAATCAAGTAAAACATTAATATGGAGGAACAAGTATATCATTTTCAAACAGATGTAATAGATAGATATTATCATAAAGACCCAGAAGATGCTGAAAGGTATCTTGTATTTACATGTGCAAGGGGTGAAAACGATTATCTTATTGAATTTGTCAATCATTATCTTAATTTAGGATTTGACAAAGTAATTATATGTGACAACAATTCAGATAATTCAGTTGAAGAACTATTGAAAAATTATATAGCAAACAATACAGTTGAAATATTTGATTGCAGAGGATTTGACTCTTTTCAAGTTCAGATATATTCTATGTTTGCGCATGAAGGAAATTACAAATGGTGTGGATATTTTGATGCTGATGAATTTCTTGAACTTGGAATTTATACAAATGTGAAAGAGTTTTTAGAGACAATTCAGGAAGATGCAGTTTCGTTCAATTGGATTTGTTACGGAAGTAATGGCAAATATCATAAAACAGAAGGAACTATACAAGAAAGATTTCCGGAGCCCGTCCGTCCTATCACAATGTTCAAAGAGAATGTGTTCATCAAATCAATTTTGAGAGGAGGATTTGACAGATTCCAAAATTGTTGGTTTAATGGTTCACATATTCCGATGTGTTCAAATCCAGTCAAATACAATATTGGTGGTCTTCATGTAGTTGAGTATCAATCACATACACATTTTCCTCTTAGATATAAATGCGGTTATCTTAAACATTATTATACTAAGTCATTTGATGAATGGATAAAGAAAGCAAGTAGAGGTTGGCCAGATGGAACTCCTACTCTTTCTGCATCAAATTATTTTTTGTGTGAAAATAATTCTCATTATCCAATTGATAATTATATAAATGCATTCTTTATCAATTCACAAGATATGCATAACATTTATGATAGGTGGAAGGATATATTTGACAATTACAATGTGATACAAATAACAAATTCTACTAAGCAAGTTTATGCATTAATTGTTCAAGTTATGGCAGCGATGAAAGCAGTCAAGGGGCATACGTTTGTTTTCACTGATGAACATATTGATGATACAATGTTTGCAATCTTGCTTGAATACGGAATGGAGACAGGAAACCATGTAGTATTTGCAAGAAATCATGATGAAGTTTGGAGAGCATATTTAAGATACAACAATGGTGTAGGTGAAACATATTTTATTTTAGATTTGAGATGAAGATAAGTATAGCAATGGCAGTATATAATGTTGAAGATTATATAATTTCAACATTGCGTGCAATACAGTATCAAACATATCAAGATTTTGAGTGTATTATTGTAGATGACCATTCTACTGATGCAACAGTTGATATAATATACAATATGTTTTGCAAAAAAGATTGTCGGTTTAAGCTATATGTAAATTGCACAAATACTAAATATATTGATGCTCATAATTTATCATATTCATTATGTACAGGAGAATATGTTGTAAGACTTGATGGAGATGACATTCCTGATAGACAGATGCTTGAAAAATATATTGAATTTATGGATGAACACCATGAATATGATGCATGCTGCAGCAGTATTCTTCCGTTGTGGTCAAACAGCTTAACAGGAATGTTAGAAAAACCAGATGAAAGTGATGATATAACAGAAGAAATAAGAACAAAATGGTTTGGAATATTTCCTAATGATACAGATACTGATAATTTTAATAAAGCTCCTGCAATGACTCATACATTTAAGAATCCATTGTGCTGGTGTAATCAGTGTTCTTGTATAAGAAGAGAATTTTTGCTTAGACATAAATTGAAGTTTAAATATTGTAATTCAGGTGATTACTTGTTCTGGGTTGAATTTTTTGCAGAAGGAGGAAATGCATATAAACTTAAAGATGTTTTGTTGAAGTATAGAATACACAGAGGTTCTATATCTCGGGACGGACAATGGATGAAAGTTTCTAATCAATTTCAAGTTGATTTTGCTACTGCAAAGATTAAAATTATCAATGCTGCAAAGGAACCCAATTATGAAAAAGCAACAAGAGTATTTGAAAATACAATAAAATATTTTAATGATTTGATTAAAAAAGAAAAAGAAGAGCAATGAACAATACAGATTTATACAAAAGAACACATCGCCCTAAAGTAGTAAATGAGGAATCTAGTGGAAAACCTCATCAAGGAGTGTATGTTCCGAAAAATCCCAGCAAAGTAGTTGGTGGTGAAATAATATATCGTTCTGCTTGGGAAGCAGCATTTGCAAGATGGTGTGATGACAATCCTGCTGTTATTGAGTGGGGTTGTGAAACTGCTGCTATACAATATAGGAATCCTGCTGCTGTTGATTTGGATGCTTGTAGAAAGTATAATTCATCTCCGCTTGACCCAAACAACTGGCCAATTCAGAATTATTATCCTGATTTTTATATTGAACTCCGTTCAGATGAAGATGAAGATGGTACAGATACTAAAAAGATGTTCATTGAAATAAAACCTAAGTATCAGACAGAGCGTCCAACTCCTCCACCGGTAGGAGCTAAATTGCAGGAGCAAAAAAGATTTAATGATGCAGCAAGGACTTATTTGCAGAATGATGCTAAATGGAAAGCTGCAATCAAATGGTGTGAAGAAAGAGGAATTGAATTTAGAGTATTTACTGAAGTTACATTACAAAAAATGGGAATAATCTGATATGAGTCACTTTTATGATAATTACAGAAACTTGTCAGACAAAAGAGCACTTGAGAAGTTAGCATTTGAATATCTTGTTACAGATACACTTGACAAAAATCTGACAGGTCCTTACAAATCAAAGCAAGTAACAGGTTTGGATATGGAGTCTTATGCAAAAACTATATATCCTACACTTGTTTATACATTCAAATATAATTCTGAACATATTGATAAACAGGGAAAATATGAATTTAGAGATTATGTTCCTGTAATATTTTGTATGTATGTTGACAATGATTATGTTTATGGAATAAACTTCAATCTTCTTCCAAATGATGTAAGAGCAAGACTTCTTGATGTTATATGTAAATCAAATCCAGAATTTTATTCTTATGGGATTTATAATGAAGGCTTGCAACTTAGTAATTCTTTGTTATCTAATTTGATGAATGAAGACTCAAGAAATAAACTTCTTCACGTTTTTGATGGATTGGTTGGAGTGAAAGTATCAAATGCATATAGGAGATATAAAAAGTCTGCAATTGAAAATATCCGTTTGATTGAGTATGATGTTTGGGAGTATATTCCTAGTTTAGTGTTTACAGATTCAATTAGAGGTGCTAATTTAGCTGCAGTGCAAAAATCTATCATTGAATCTAGCAAATAAATATAAAAATGAAATTGACTTATAATGCCTAAATATGTTTTAAAATCATTAGACAATAAGGCTGGGTACGAGAATGCTAGACGAAAGTTGGAATCAAACCTTCTTAATTTGTCTGCAATTGGCATTAAATGGAATAGTTCTCTCATTCATCAGATGAGAGGTATCGGTGCTGATGAGACTGCAATGAATGACAATCTCAGCGGCCAGATGATATATGACAATGAAGAATTCAGAAAACACTCTAACATTGCTGGTCAGAATGACTATATTGCTTATTATGACCAATCCTATCAGATGCGTAGAGATTTTCTTAGAAAGTTTGCACTTCAAGGTGAAATAGATTATGTTCTTGAAACGATTGCTGATGAAACGATTGTTAATGACGAGATGCATTTCTTTGCATATCCTAATATGAAAAGAATGAAATCAATCTTGAAGAAAGAAGAAGGAAAAGAAATCGTTGATGAATTGAATCTTGCATATAAGAGAGTATATCATTTATTCCATTTTAATGAAGGAAATGATGCATGGTCTTATGTCAAGAAATTTTTGATTGATGGATTTTTAGCATTTGAAATAATTTATGCTACATCGAAAGATGGAAAGAAAGCTACTGATATAGTTGGTTTCCAAGAACTTGACCCTATTACATTGCAACCCGAGATTAGAACAAATCTAGATGGTAATGAATACAAAGTATGGATTCAGAATAAGGGTGATTCTCAGAATGAAAGAGTTTTGCCTGACACAAATGTAATTTATATTTCATGGGCAAAGAACAGTTTTGTATCACACTTGTCATATTGTGAAAGACTTATTCACTCTTTCAATATGTTGCGTACACTTGAAAATTCCAGAATTATTTGGAATATTCAGAATGCACAAAAGAGAGTAAAGATTGTTGTTCCAATGGGAACTCAATCTGAACAAAAAATCAAGACAAGACTTCGTGAACTTGAAGCCAGATATAAAGAAGATATCAATATTGATAATATGTCTGGTGAAATCACTGTCAATGGACAACCAAAATTCCCATTTGCAAAGACATTCATTTTCCCAAGCAAAGATGGAGCACAAACTGAAATATCAGAATTAGGGGTTGAAGGTCATGACCTTAATTCAACTGAAGCATTGAAATGGTTCTGGCAAAGATTTATGATTGAAACTAGACTTCCTAAGGATAGATTCAATATGATATTTGACGGCCAAGAAGTTTCAGTTGTTCCTGATGCTGGTACAATGACAAGAGAAGAATACAAATTCAGTTTGTTCATCAGCAGAATTCGTGATATTATCAAAGAGCTTCTTTTGAAACCTATGTGGAATCAGTTCTGCTTGAAACATCCAGAATTTGCAAAGAGCAACATCCTCAAGAATTCATTAGGATTGACTTTTGTTGAAGAGAATGTATTCGCTTTAGCAAAAGAAAAAGCTATCCTAGAACAAGGAGCAGGTATAGTCCAAACATTGGCAGGTCTTCAAAATGCAGACCAAACACCAGTATTTAGTATGAAATTCTTGTTGCAGAGATATTTGAGCTTTACTGATGATGACTGGGCTCTTAATCAGAAGATGCTTGATGATGAGAAAAAGAAAGCAGAAGAAGCACAGAAGCAACAAGGCGGAGGTCCTGGCGGTCCTGGCGGAGGAGATATGGGAGGTGATATGGACTTCGGCGGTGGTGACCTCGGCGGAGGCATGGATATGGGCGGAGGTCCTGATATGGGAGGCGGCCCTGACATGGGTGGCGGTCCAGATATGGGCGGAGGCGAAGGAGTTGATATGGGAGCAGGTCCTGGAGAACTTCCACAAGCACCACCACCAGATCTTGGAATGTAAATCAATAAGGAATCCGAAAGGATTCCTTTTTTGTTTAATATTTTATTCATATATTTTATACAATTTGAAAGAATAGTATACTTATATATGAAGGTAACAAGTTTGGAAATTCCTGAAGTCAAGTTGATTTGTCCTGATATTTTTGAGGATGAGCGTGGTTATTTTTTTGAATCTTTTAATGACAAGAGATTTAGAGAACAAGTTTGTGACACTACATTTGTTCAAGATAATGAATCTAAATCTTGTTTTGGAACATTGAGAGGATTGCATTGGCAGTGTCCTCCTTATGCACAGTCAAAACTTGTCCGTGTAGTAAAAGGAAAAGTTTATGATGTTGCAGTAGATATCAGAAAAGGTTCTCCAACATTTGGAAAGCATGCTGGTGTAATTCTATCAGCAGACAATCATTATCAACTTTTTATTCCTCGTGGATTCGCACACGGTTTTATTGCATTGTCACCTGAAGTAGTGTTTCAATACAAATGTGATAACTTGTATAACAAAGAAAGTGAGGGGGCAATCGCATACAATTCTGTCGGTATTGATTGGTCTCTTAGAAATATGGTAAGAGAAGATGAAATCTTATTGTCAGAGAAAGATAAGAAGCATCCTACTCTTAAAACAATCGATGAAAGTAAATTATTTGATTATAATATAGATTATTATGCAAAAGATTAAAATTCTTATTACTGGTGCCAACGGTCAGCTTGGCAAATGCATCATTGATTCTATTAAGAATTATGGGGATTCTTTTGAATATGATGCAGTAGACCTTCCAGAAATGAATATTTCTGATGCTACACATGTAAAGAAATATGTTGAAGACGGTGATTATGATTATGTAATCAATTGTGCTGCATACACTAATGTCGGTGGTTGTACTGATAATGAAGATGCAGCTATTCTCGCAAACGGATATGGTCCAAAGCTTCTCGCTGAAGCTTGTGAGAAATCAAAAACCCGTCTTATCCATATTTCAACTGATTATGTATTTGACGGAAGTCCTGATTTGAAGACTGAAGATTCTCCTACCGGTCCTCTTAACACTTATGGAAGAACAAAGCTTCTTGGTGAGACAGAGATTCAAAATGTTGCAAAGCGAGGAGACCTCGAGTATATGATTATCAGAACATCTTGGTTGTATTCTGAATATGGAAAGAATTTCGTATTGACAACTCTTCAGAATATGAAAGATGGAAAGGATATGAATGTTGTTGACGACCAATTTGGTACTCCTACCTATGCTGGTGATTTGGCAAAATTCATTATTGCTGATGTCATTGTTGGTGATTCATCTAACACTGTACCATTTACATCAGGAATTTATCATTTTTCAAATTTAGGTTATACGACTTGGTATGATTTTGCTTGTGAGGTTCTCGCTGCATACAGGAGAGAAGCTGTTAAGAGGTCAATGCTCTTTGGAGGAGTAATCAAACCTTGTAAGACGTCAGATTATCCTACTAATGTCGAGAGACCTAAGTTTGGATTATTGTCAAAAGATAAAGTTATTAACACATTTAACGCTTTTATTCCTCAGTGGGCAACCTCTGTCGATAGAGTAGTAGAAAAAGTATTCAGATTTTATGTTTGATAGAGTTATAATGATTACCGGTGGAGCAGGCTTCATCGGTAGTCACGTTGTTAGGAGATTCGTTAAAAACTATCCTAATTATTTGATTGTTAATTTTGATAAGCTTACCTATGCAGGAAACCTTGAAAACTTGAAAGATATTGAAAACAACAATAATTACAAGTTTTATTGGGGAGATATTGCACTTCAGATGGATGTCGAAACGGCATTTGAAATGTACAATGTAACAGATATAATCAATCTTGCAGCAGAAAGTCACGTTGACAGAAGCATTCTTGCTCCGAGTGATTTCATAGATACGAATATCTTTGGAACATTTAAACTTTTGGAAGTTGCTCGTAAAATGTGGAAAGATGATTATTCAAAGCATAGATTTCATCATGTATCAACTGATGAAGTCTACGGCGCTCTTGATATGAATCCCGAGCACAAGTTTACTGAGACTACTGCATACAATCCTCATTCTCCGTATTCTGCAAGTAAAGCAAGCTCAGACCATTTAGTAAAAGCGTACCATGATACTTATGGGTTGAATGTTACAATTAGTAATTGCAGTAACAATTATGGTCCAAACCAGTTCCCAGAAAAACTTATTCCACTTGTAATCAATAAGTTACAGAATGATGACTTGATTCCTGTATATGGAACTGGTGAGAATATAAGAGATTGGTTGTATGTTGAAGACC
>JAEEGL011460238.1_pt1 | contig 11398 bp, 12 predicted proteins | sample 9134231 | NCBI WGS metagenome assembly JAEEGL01 (sample SAMN16246548, study PRJNA631951) | gut metagenome | biome: gut microbiome; feature: rumen; material: fiber-attached | host: Bos | place: Iran: Karaj | collected 2018-10
ATTCGTGACAGTCCGGAGTGCGATCAATAAGGAAGTTGTCATACAATTCTCGACGCAAAAGAGAATGATCTCCAAAGGAATGCCAGCGTTTTAGAATCATATTTACTTCAAGTTCAGAATATCGTTTTCCCTTTTCAAACTTGGTAATAAGATATTCCAGCACTGCCCGCTTCTCTTCTTTCTTCTTAGGCCAGCGGATAATAATCCCATCTGCATTTTTGATTGATTTTAAAATCTCTTCACTTTCTGTAATAGTCATATTTGAATTGTAATGGTCTTGAAACTAGTTTTCAACATATGTAACAGTTTGGTTATCTTAATAATCTTTAATTAAAGAAATAAAGAATTTAAGATATGTAACAGTTCTGTTATCCAATTCCAATACATATTTCTTAATATGTAACAGTTTTGTTATCCGGAATAATACGACCATGAATTTTGATTCTGTCAGTGACAAAATCAAACGTTTTAGACGCCTTTTTTCTTGTTTTTTTAAGAAATTTGAGAATTTTACTCCAAAAATAGCCTTTTTTTATGGAATTTCACAGTTATTCAGAAACTTGTAACAGTTTTGTTATCCACAGGCAATACACTTTGCGTAATACGTAACACTTCTGTTATCTTAGAAAATCTTTGATCTTCCTTTCTTTATTTCCGATCTTATCTTCTTTTGTTTCAATTTTCGCTCTTTACTGGCTCTTGTTGGCTTTGTTGCTTTTCTTTTTTTAGGAATTATCAGTGCCTGGAGAATTCTATTCTCCAGTCTTTCGAGGGCAATCTTTCTGTTCATTTCCTGAAAGCGTTCGTCATCTACATTCAAATATAGACAATCTTCTGCATTTATAATTGCTGCAAGTTTAGTTCTTAGCCGGATTCTTTCCGCTTCAGTAAGGCCTCCAATAAACGAAACCGGAAGCTGCAAGCATACTTTCGTATTAACTTTATTTACATTCTGGCCGCCGTTTCCACCACTTCTTGCAAAGGTCATTTGAGAATTATTTATGATGGATTCATGCAATTTCTGTCTATTCATTTCAGTTAAATTATAGCATAAAAAAGCCTCATATAAACCACGCAAATAACGGGCCGTAGAGCGACTTTACCCCCTAATCGATATATTACACGTTTTTCTTAAAAAAGCCTCTCAGAATCAATCCTAGAGCGTGTTTCAAAAGATTAGATAAAATCTAATCTTTCTAATCTATTATGTTAGATTTATTAGATTATTTCTAATCCGTTTTATTAGATATGTGATTAGATTTTGTATTAGATTTCTAATCTTTATTTATAGAAATCTAATTTAACTTAGAAAAAAGTGTTGCAATTTTCTAAAAAATATGATTAGATTTAAAATATAAGAAAAAACATAGATTTTTGAGGTGGGAAATGAAAAAAATCGCTGTTGCCATTCAAAAAGGTGGCGTTGGCAAAACTACAATCAGTTTGTCGCTTGGAGCTGAACTTGCAAGCAATGGTAAAAAAGTTCTTTTGATAGATGCAGATCCACAGGGTAACTCAACAGGTACTCTTCTTGAATCCTTTGAACATGAACTTGCCGAAGCACTTTACGGAGACGTAACAGTAGACCAGGCAATCACTCCGACAGAAATAAAAAATCTTTACATAATGCCAACCAATTCTCTCGAACGAAAAGGCAGCCGTTCCCTTAAAACCTACAGATCAAGCGAAGCTGCAAAAGAGCCTTTTATCTTTGTAGACCTCTGCGAAGAAGTAGAAAAGCTCGGCTTTGACTATTGTATTTTCGATACCTCCCCTGCTTTTGACGCTTTTGAAGAAGACATCATGGCCGCTTCTGATGAAGTAATCGTTGTAATCAAAGCAGACGCATATTCTCAGGACGGACTTCAGATTTTCAAAAACAACCTCGACAGCTTTAAGAAAAGAAAGCGCGTAGCAAATCCGAAGTTCGAAACAATTGTTCTGAACGAAATCAACCGCTCAATCAAGCTTACAGACATCATTACAGAAGGTCTTAATGCCGGTGATTTCAAGGTAGTTTATGTTCCTGTAGATCAGGATTTCAAATACGCTACTATTGCACGTCAGACAATTCAGCAGAGAGGCGGAAAGAAAGAAACCCTCGATGCACTTAAAAAACTGAGAGATTTAGTAAAATAAGCGGAGGGTACTATGCCAATTGCAAAGAAAAAGGATATACCACAGGAATTCCTGAATCAGATGAAATCAAATCTTTCTAAGACTGTTACTGCAGTTGAAGAAGAAGCTCCGGAGCCAGAAGTAAAACCGGTAGTACAGCAGAAAGAAACTCCAATACTTGTTACAGAAACAAAGCCTGCACCAGCACCTGCAAAGGACAAATACGCTGATGTTATGAACGTACGCCTCTCTAAGGGCCGCAGAAACGAAATTAAGGCCTTCTGTACAAATTGCGGAGTAACTGTAACACAATACATTGAATCTTCTTTTGAGTATCTTGCAAAGGAAGTAGCTGCCGGTAATGTTGTAATTTCTAAGGGTGGAATTACAAAGCTTTCTAATTAATAAAGTGCTCACGGGGTGGAGACATGGGAAAACGTATTAAGCAGGAAAACGAGCTGTTTCCTATAGATGATTCAGCTAATGAAATGTTTGGAGCTCTCGAAAAAGATGACGGAAAAAGACAATTAAAACTGAGCTTTATTCCGAGCTTTTTTACAACCGCGTCCTTGCCTTTCAAAAATATCAATAAAAAAGAATTTGTCAGAAGAGCGAGCAATGGTATTTCGCTTTATTTGAACTCGCCTTTTAATGTTCCCTTTGGAAAATATGGACGTCTCTTGCTGAGTGTATTTACAACTCATGCCGTTCTTTCAAAAGAAAAAGATGCCCCTGTTATGATTGAGTTCAATTCCATGTCTGAACTTTTAAAAGAAATGCAGCTTCCACGCCAGAGAGGAAAAGACATTCAGGAACAGCTTGAATGCTTTAAACGTGCAACCTTTTCTTTTGAGCAGAGAAAAGAAGAACAGGTTCAGGGCCACTTATTTAAAGATCTTTACGAACCTGGAGAAAAGCTTCCTAAAGGTGATGTAACTGTAAAAACAACCAGAACTGCAACAATTCTTTTTACAGAAGGCGTTCAGTTCCAGGAAATCATAGACGGCAATTCTAAAAATCCGCGTATCGGAAATTTCAAGGTAATTCTGTCTGCAAACTTTGCATCGTTCTGTCAGCAGCACGCAGTTCCAATTAACTATACTGTTTACAAAGATATTTCGAGCCCGGTTGGAAAAGACATCTATGCATGGCTTGTATACAGAAACAACGGACTTTCAGAAGGTAAGCCGGTGTTTGTTCCAAGAGACAGACTCGTTGAACAGTTTATGCCTGTAGCTGAAGATTCTGACCCGAAAATTGCAAACGTAAATTACAGCCGAATCATTGATCAGATAAAAGAAATCAAGGAAAAATATTATCCGGAACTGAAGGTTAATTTTGATAATGGCGGAACTGGAATTACTTTATATAAGAGTCCTGTTCCAGTTTTAAAAGACGATGTAAGATACGCTCTTATTTCATCTTCTTTATCTTAATTAATGAATGTAACAGTTTGGTTATCTAAATAATGATGGTATGTAACAGTTCTGTTATCCATTTTAGAGTTATCCACAGTTTCAACATTACTATTACTAGTTTTAAATAATATTATTAGTTAATTATTAGATATAATAGTAGAAATAACTAAACTGTGACATGTAGATAACAACATTGTTACATGCCGAAAATCACATCAACTTTTCTTCTATATATAACATAAAAAGTCAGTTTCTGGCAGATAACATAACTGTTACATCTAAAAGCGGTTATCCACTGCAAATTGTGGATAAATATAACCAGACTGTTACATATCTGGATAACAAGACTGTTACATAGATTTCCACAAATTTTTCGCAGAATATCAACTGATTTTACAGCGTTTTCACCTTGTTTTAACATAAAATCCGACCTTTATACAATGCAGATAACAAAACTGTTACATATATAGGGTAGGGCGGTACTTGCAGGGTGTTAAATACACTATATTTGGATAACAAAACTGTTACATATGAAAATCAGCTATACTTTTTTTAATATACCGGTATTTTTTAAATATGGTAGAACTTAAGGATTGGGAATACGAATTTATTTCGATGCCAACTGTAATCAAGCAGGAAAAAAGATGGCTTCTGGAACGCACTCAGAAAAATCTGTGGAAATGCGATTTCTGGAAATCAGTTTTTTATAAGGTGCTTGAGCGTCATAGTTTTCAGAAGGAATTCTACCTGCTTGGTAATGAACCGACTCCTCAATCCGTTGAAATATATCTGCACAATTTTTTGAAATCTCTTCAGGAAAAATACGAGGTTGCCTGCCGCAGGAATACGGCTAAGGGCTTTGTTGAACTTGGGCTTGGTGTAAGCTACCTGGGGTCTCATTCAAGAAAACGGCAGATGGCGAGCGCCAGCGAACTGGCTGTGTATATAGACGATTCGCAGATTACTTTGGCTCTTCTTCCTTACAGCGGCATGGTGGGTAAGTATTATCTTGATGATTATCTTATTGTTGAAAAGGTAATCAAAGATTTTTGTGAAGAACTTTTTGGAGAGCCTGCTGAGCAGCTGGCTGATTTTCAGGACCTCCGCAGAAGCTTAGATGATCATGATATGGCTTTGAATTTCAGGTCCATAGAAATTGCCCGTTCCTCTATTAACTGCCTTTACGAAAAAGCGGGTGGGGAAGAGGACAATAAATTCCAGGGATATCTTTTTACTCTCTTTGATATTGATGGCCGCGAAGAATGCATCCTTCATAAAGAGTTTCTGGATGATCCGCAGGTGCTTATTTCGAAGCTTAAAAAAAAGTAAGAAAAAATCCAGAATATCATTAAATGATAGTGTAATAGGCTTTATTATAAGTATGAACGAGAACGACGAACCATGCATGGAATTAAATGAAATTATCTACCACATTTCCGGAGAGTTCTGGAAGCAGTCTTTCGACGGACTTTTGCTTAAGCAGAAGTCTTATGAACAGGAACAGCCGGGCCGGGACATTCCTGCAAAGCAGGCGATTTCTGAGCTTAGAAAAAGTATAAAAGCTTTGGCGAAAGAAAATCAGCTTAAGTGCAATGCATTCTGCCACAACGAACATTTGTATATGTCGCTGATTCCGTTTCCGATTTATGTCGGCATTGAACGGGAGACTGGTGATTTTTCTGTTTCGGCTCCTCACATAAGCACGAAGCATTTTTCTCATTCTGAATATAAGGCTGGAGAAAAATGGATTCAGGATTATATTGATATTGATTTAAAACCGCTGGCTGATAAAACGGCCGCCGTTCGCGAGAAATTTTATTTGAACACAAAATCTGCGGAGATTGTGAAGACTTCGATAAGGGCGTTGTGTGAGACGACCTTTGGAAAGAAGTCGCTGCTTTATAAGCTTAACCAGACCCGCCTCGTAACTAACATTACGGTTGTGGAAAACGACAGGACTGTTTACGAGGTGGAGGTTTATCATAAGCCGTTTTCAAAAGATGCGTCTGTCTTAATCAGCCTTTTGAATAATCTTCATGAAATGAAAATTGAAGATTCGGTGAGCTGTAAAATTACTGAAAGCATTAGCGAAGAAATTCAGGAAATGATTGACGGCGTAAATAGAGCCGGCGCAAATGCATAACAAGGAGGACTAGATATGTCAGTAAGAATTGACGGAAATTTACTTTTGGAGATTTTGGAAGAAACTCCTTCTACTCAAAACATTATGCTTATGGGTAAGCATGGAATTGGTAAGTCGCAGATATTGGAAAAGTTTTATACTGAAAAGGGATATAAGGTTGTATCGCTGTTCTTGGGCCAGATGAGTGACCCGGGCGACCTGATTGGTATTCCTCATAAAAACGAAGAGACCGGCCACACTGAGTTTATGCCTCCGTACTGGTTCCCGACTGACGACACTCCTGTTGTTTTGTTTCTGGATGAATTGAACCGTGCCCGCCCGGAAGTGCTTCAGACTATTATGGACCTTGCACTGAACCGTAAGCTTGCGGGCCGCTCACTACCGAAAGGTAGCCGCATTATTTCTGCGGTAAACAATGGTGAAGAATATCAGCTTACCGACCTGGACCCGGCACTCGTGAGCCGCTTTAACATATACGAGTTTGAGCCTAGCGTTCAGGACTGGTTATTGTGGGCTAACAAGAATGGAATTGATGAACGCATTACAACTTACATTGCGGCGAACCCAAAGGCCCTCGACAATCAGATGGCCATTGAAGATATGGAAAATTTAGAGAAGACTCCTGACCGCCGTGCCTGGGTGCGCGTTTCTGAAATTATTGCAGGCAAGGAAGTTTTAAAGCAGAGCCACAAAAGCATGATTGCAGGAATTGTCGGCGGTGTGGCTGCTAACCGTTTCTTTGAATTCCTTGACCATAACCATCTTCTTACTGCAAAGGAACTTCTGCTTGGAAACTTTGAAATGAACAGGCTGAAGCTCGAGTCTTACAAGACTCCTCAGCTTGCGACAATTAACGACGCTGTGTTTGTTTTTCTTGAAAGCAATAAATACGACGACAGCGAGAAGGCAATGATGGCTAAAAACCTTGCGGCATATTTTTACTTCCTCGAAGAGAAGAAGCTGCGCGAGGCTATGGCTCACTTTGCAAACATGTTCAGCGGAACTATGTATCCGAATGCGCTGGTGTTCATTATCGGCGAGTGCCCGGAGCTTTACTCGAAGATGACAAGGTTTGTTGCGGAGATTAAATAATGTCGGTGAAGGAAAAAATCAGCCAGGTCGTTGACAAATGGTTTTTGTACGAGCCGCTTCTTTTTAACGTGTACTGTACACACAAGCTTGAAGAAAACAGTGACATGAAGTGCCCGTTCAGAACCGGAAAACGCCGCATTGAGTACAATCCGGATCTTCTCAAAAACAGCTCTGCCGAAGAGATTGCGCAGGGCCTCAAAAATGAGGTCACCCGTATTCTGTTGAAGCATCCGTATCAGCGTGTGCCGCAGAACCCGAACCGCTCGGCTTTGAAGACTGCCAGCGACGTTACTATCAGCGAGCACTGTTACCGTGACCGTAGTCTGCATGACGCAGAGCACTACAATCTGGATACGGGCCTGAGTTATGAGGAGTACTACAAAAAGCTTTATTATATCTGCCCGGATATGGATAGCATACCAGAAGAGGGAAAAATGCATTTGTCACCTGCAATGGACGGAGACGAGACCTGGGAGTACGAAGTCGCAGCTGAGTCCTCGGAGCTCTGGGATGAAGACGAAGAAATTTCGGACTCTGTAAATCAGCAGATTCTCAAAGCGCAGAAGACAAATCAGTGGGGTAGTGTTAGTGGAGAATTCCAGGAGACCATTACGGCCTCTTTGAAAATTCCTATGGACTACCGTCGCATTCTTTCTCAGTTCCGTGCCAGCATAATCAGCCAGCGTCGTCTGCTGACCCGCATGAAACCGAACCGTCGCTATGGTTTTGAATTTATGGGCAGCAAGTTCGAACCGAAAACTCATCTGCTTGTTGCAGTGGATGTGAGCGGCTCGATTGAATCTGAGGACCTCATAAACTTTTTCTCAATCATCAACCGCTTCTTTACCTACGGCGTTGAAGCAATTCAGGTAATTGCGTTTGACACAGAAATTAAGCAGGTGTTCGAGCTCAAAAAGGCTACAAAGAACATTAAGATTACCGGCCGCGGTGGCACCGACTTTCAGTGCGCCATCGACTACTACGAAAACCATCCCGAGTTCCAGGGCATGATAATTTTTACAGATGGGTACGCAGACATCCCGAAAATTATAAAGCCAAAACAGCTGCTCTGGATTCTAACAGGCAAGGGCGAGTATGACAATGCTATCAGGTGGATAAGGGATTTGAGGTTTAGCAAGGCGACTTGGATCCCAAGTTTGAAATCTAAATAAACTTGGGAAACGGTTGAGGCAAGGTAGAATTAATTCTTGTAATTTAACAACTCGCTGATTTCGCACTTCAACGGCACCTTAGAATACTTCTCCAGTTTTTCAATGTACTGTTTGCGCTTAATTTCGCGGGCGCCGTAGCGGGCCATGTTTTCGGTGTAGGTCTGGCAGTCGATTAGTTTGCCGCCGGCTTTCTGGAAGGCTCGGGCAAATAGAACGAAGGCACTCTTTGAGCTGTTTGGTTCAATTGTGAACATGGATTCGCCGCAGAAGACGCTGCCTAGTAAGATGCCGTAAAAGCCGCCTACGAGCTTTCCGTCCTTCCAGACTTCTATGCTGTGAGCGTATCCTGCTTTGTGAAATTTCTTGTAGGCTTTAATCATCTTTGGGCCAATCCAGGTGCCGGCCTGGTCCGGGCGTTCTTGTCTGGCGCAATTTTTTATAACATCACCAAACGCCTTGTCTATTGTGTAAGTGTAAGGAGTATGCTTCAAAAACTTTTCAATTGATTTTGAAACATGCAGTTTTCTAGGGGTAATTACAAAACGCTTATTTGGAGACTGCCATAATACCGGGTCGCCCTGGTCTTCATTGAACCACGGAAACACTCCCTGATTATACGCAGAATAAAGCAGACGTAAAGGAATGTTTTCTGTAATCAGGGAAATTTCCTCGTAACCATAAATCAGCCCGGGCTCCGGGAAGGTAAAGATATCTGTGGTATCAATTTTTGCAGACCGTGATTTTTCATTTTCGATGCGCAGATAGTTTTCGATAACCTGAGGACACTGTTCGAGGCCAGGGCTTTCAGTCCATATTCCATTAAGCAAAAGCTGATAAGGCTTATAGTTTGCCTTGTAATTCATTTTGCGGCAGAGAGGCAGATAAAGTCCAAGATAGTAATAAGGCAAATGATTTTCAACGCAAAAGCTGATTTCAAACAAAACACTGAAAACGCCAATGCTTCGTTTGAGTACTTCCTGGCTGATATCATAATAAAAATAATTTGATGAAATACCGGTGATAGTTCCGTCGTCATCAAAAACGTAATCAATGATGCTTACTCCAATCAGCTGGCCCTGAACCTTATAATCAAGATTAAAAACTCCACTGTAGCCGCCGTTCATTTTTCTAAGATCGTCGGCAGCTTCTTTAAGTGTTAAGCGGTTGAAGTCCGGCTTGCCCTCATTGTGGTGATTGTAGTAATTACGGTACATAAGGACTTTTTCATCGGTGCAGAAATCATCCGGATTTGAAGTCAGCGAAACTTCTACATCTTCATTTTTATGAAGTACATGTCTCTGACTTTTTGAAGGAGAGAAATCTCTTGCGCGGATTCTGATAGGAATACATTCGTGGCAGTTTTTGCATTTGGTCTGATAAATCAGCGAATGATAACGGCGGAAGCCCTGGCGGATAAGGCGTTCATAAAGAATGCAGTCCAGCCTCTCAACAGGGACGCTCGAATCCATCCATCTGAAATTAGACAGGACATTCGTAGCCTCCCGGTCCGAAAAATACCCGCACTCCACCGTATCTTCCACAAAAGGAATCTTTCTGAAAATCTTTGCAATGTTGATTTCTGCTTCAGCCATAGTAATTATAAATATATTGAAAAAGTATATCACTAAATGATAGAGGCGTCTTCTATTATTATTTTTATCTTTCAAAATTGCCGGATTTATTCCAACTTGCCGGGGCGTTGTACTGGCTAAAAGGAGATGCGTATGAACGCAGAAAACAATAATGGTTTTACTATAATTCACGGAAGGGAGTTTGGTTTACCATGTAACTTGAAGTGCGGACCTGAGGTAAAGCCTTGTGGAACTATTTATTTTGAAAACCGCAGGAATCAGGCTGATGAATATGACAGCTCGAATGAGCTCGGTATAACTCTAAAAAGAAAACCAAAACTTCTTGCATCCAGAAATGATTGTTTCTTTACTAATCAGGAAATAGAAGAGCTTTATCATTTTGTATGGCTGCATCTTGATATTATTAAAACTTATGTAAACGGATTTACAACAAGCAAAGGTTTTTTGCGGGATTTACATAGAGCCAAAGAAAATCCGGTGCGGGATGAAGTTATAAGCTGGAAAAGACTTGTTTTTGTGCAATATGGAATTGTGCTGTATGTAAGATACTGGCCAAAAGAATTTGTTATTGAATACAAGTCGAAGTTTGGTGTTCTGCGATATCACAGTTCTCATATTCCAGTTTCAATTCCAAAAATATATACAGAAGAAAGCATAATAGAAAACTGTATGAAGATGTGGCCGGATTTCTTAAAAGCCGAAAACTATATTGCAGAACACAAAGAACTTCTTGATTATGAAACTGCGAATCTGCAGAACAAATTAGTGTTTTATAAAAATCAGCCACAAACTGATTTTAGCAAAGCCTCCGCGTACAAATAAAAACTTGAATAACATTATTCAAGAATATTCTTGACAACAGGGATTTCTTGCAGTATATTATAATCAGGTTGCTTGAATAGGGTAATAAATCCAATTGATATTCAGGCCTTCCTGGAGGACTTTTATGTCTTATGCAAAACATTTTTACACAGAACGTGCGCTTCAGAAGTTCAATTTTCCGGCTTTTGGCGAGGGTGCAGAAATCGGCCAGATTGCAAATCTTGTAATTCCGTTTGCTGCCTTTGTCGCTAAGAAAAACGGGTTCGACGCTTCTGTCACTGTTGGTGAGGCACTTGCCTGTGAAGATGTTCCTGCAGCTGTAAAAGAGTTCATTGCAGGTGATGGTGCAAAATGGGCTAAGAGCAACCTTGAAACATTTGAGAAGGTTTCTGCTGAAGATATTAAGACTTATATAACTGATAAAATTGATGAAGGAAATGCAAGGGTTGGTATTAGAGATAAGGTTATTACTCTGCCTTCTTCTCTCAACGATTTGTGTGCATGTACCATGAATATTCAGAAGAATGATTCTGTAATTGATCTTGGTGCCGGTCTTGCGTCTTTTTTGATTCATGCTGCGAAAAACTTTCAGTGTAAAAAAGTTGAAGGAATTGAAATTAATAAAACTGTCCGCATCTTTGGAAGTATGCTTGCCTATCTTGAAGGGGCATCAGTTGAGATTACTCTTGGTGATGTTTTAAAGCTCGATGAAACTGTGAAGTACGACAAGATTCTTGCTTTCCCTGAACTGGGCTCGGACATGGTAATTACCTTTATCGAAAAGGTTATAAAACTTCTTTCGGATAAGGGGCGTGCAATTGTTTATCTTGGTCAGGGCTTTCTGTTCAATGAGGGCAGGGGCCAGAAGGAACTTCGCAAAAAGCTGATTGATGGAGGCCTCGTAGAAGCGGTTATAGAACTTCCGGCCGGGGTTCTGCAGCCGTTCTACATGGTGAATACAGCGCTGCTCGTGTTGTCTAAAAACAACAAGGCTGTACGCATTGTGGATGCCAGCGGCTTTTAAGAGAACACCAGACGCGG
>JAEEGL013166423.1_pt1 | contig 11398 bp, 8 predicted proteins | sample 9134231 | NCBI WGS metagenome assembly JAEEGL01 (sample SAMN16246548, study PRJNA631951) | gut metagenome | biome: gut microbiome; feature: rumen; material: fiber-attached | host: Bos | place: Iran: Karaj | collected 2018-10
AGAAATTACGTAATCTGTTTTTTTCTTTGCCTGATCTTTTTCAAAGGTTTTTATAATCTGATCCTTATCGCCAAAAGGATATTTTTTAATATTTACTTTTAAAAGCTTATAATTCTTTTGAGTAATCTTTGATAAAACCTCTTTTATATTAAAAGATAAATCTAAAACAAAAACTATATTTTCAGCATCGCAAACCTTAGCAAGAACTTCACTTCCCTTTATAACTTCATCAAAATAAAATTTTGAAATTAAGGAATCTGTAAGACGTTCAGGTTCATCATCAAAAAGTCGTACAATAATTGAAGTACATTTTTTGTTATTCAGCTGCCCGAAGAGATTTTTTGGATTATCAGTTCTGAAAGTATTTATAATTCCTTTTTCAGCAATTGAAGAAACAATGGCTGCCGGAGAAAGATATTCCAGCTGTGTTTCCTTTGCTTTATGTCCAAGGAAAGAAAAAGAACCTTTTGTCTTTATATCAATGCATTTTCCCTGTTTGCCGTTTGGAAGAAATGAAGGCTCGATTTTTTCTACAATACCAGGAACCGAAGAATGAATGCAGGAAGAAGCAAAATCTCCGGAACCGTTTGCAATTACCTGACCTTCCTTTACGACATCGCCAGGTTTTACACAAGGCAGAAAATCTACATCATTTTCCTGTTCAAGAGGAATATGAACTACAGAAGGCAAAAAAGCATTTTGAGTATCAATATAATTTTTTATGTTAGAAACAATGTTCGTGTTATTTACAGTCATGCACGAATCCTTTTATTACGGGTATCTATAATAATGAAAATATAAATAAAAAGTAATACAAAAATGCAAATAATCATAAGAATTATGCTAAATAATGAAGTTTGATGCGTATCTGAAGATTTGTATCCGCCGGAAAAATCTTTTCCTTCAGACTTCAATACTTTCTCTATTGCATTGAAAGGGAGCGTATCAATCTGCTCATAAACAGAATCCTTAAAGCTCTGGTTATAAACCATAATCTGTTTAGATTCATATATTTTTCCGTTGTCTTCTGAATAAGTCGGGAATTCAATAATGTCATTCCTTTCATTCTGAGAATTAAGCGAGCGGTACGGATAAGATTTTACATTCCAGATCCAGTTATAATAATCTTCCAGCTGAACTAATTTTTCATCTGCAGAAGAATTTGACGGAAGCAGAACCTTAGAAAAATTAGAAGTTACAGACGAAGCCGAAGAAAGGAAAAATACGGCAACGACAAAAACTGCACAGACAGCCAGAGATAAAAATGAATTTTTAATTTTGTTGTCTTTAAGCGAAATTAATCTAGCTGGCTTTATAAATACCGGAACAAAAATCCGCTTGTTTCTTAAAAAGCTTTCGACGCTGTAAAAAGTATAGAAATAAGAAACTTCGCTTACTATAAGCAAAAGGCTCAAAATTCCAACTTTAAATCCGCACGAAAAAGCTGTTACAAAAGCAAGCACAAGCATTGTAAAAAGATGATACTGATGAGTAAGCGTTATAAACCAGCCTTCCCTGTTCCATAATTTTGCAATATAAAAACAGATTAAGAGAAATAAAACCGAAGAAAGTGCAACCGGAAAAAACGGATTATATACAAAAAACAGAAATGGCGCGGCAGCTGATAATGCAAATAATAATTTTCGTTTAGCAAATAAAATCAAGCATAAAACAGCAATGCAAAGAATAATTAAAACAATATACGGATAAGAAGTCTGAGAATCTGTTCCATAGCTTATATTGTTTTTTTCCAAAAGATTTGTACATTGAGGAATTTTTTCCATCTGAGTTTTTGGAATATAATAAAGCCTGAAATTCTTTGATTTATCAAAAAAATAAGATTCACGGTTTTTATAATATGAATAAGCAGAATCATCTTTATTCAGATTGAACATTGAAATTTCCAAAGAATAAGGATTTAAAGAAACCGGCAGATATTGATTGGAAAGCGAAACGTAATTTTTAATTCCACATTCATTAAATATCTGAATTACAAGAGAATCAGAAGTTTTTGCAGGAACATATATAACCGAATACTCTTCCCACAATTTGCCCTGTGGCATTGTCCTTGCTGAAAAAATGAGTAAAATCGAAAGCAAAAAAATAACTGGCGCGGCAACTTTAAATAATAATTTCATAAAAAAATCACAACTACAGGATAGAAAAAGAAAGGCCAACAAAAAAGCCCATTATGCAACCGCATAAAACTTCTATCGGTGTATGTCCATTAACTTCTTTTAACGGTTTGTATTCTCCTATTATTTTCTTTTCTGCCAATTCCTTTCCTAAGGAATTTAAATTCTGAACCTGTTTGCCGCTTGAAAACCTAACTCCAAAAGCGTCTCTAATAACAACCCCGCAAAAGCAGAGTGCCAGAACAAAAATATCAGAATTAAAACCGTTTTTAAAACCTATTGTTGTACACATGGAAGTAACCAGAGCTGAATGGCTGGAAGGCATTCCTCCGGTTTTCCAGAGCATATTAGCAATTAAATCATAAAAAGAATGAATTTTACCATAAATAAGATTTATAGCAGTTTTTATAAATTGCGCACCGAACCAGCTGAATATTACTGAAAGAAAAATTGGATTTCTTAATAGTCCTATTATCTGCTCTTTAAGTGTAGGCAACATATTTTTAAAACCTTAATACACAATTTTACCACCTATCAGTGAATTTTACAATATTAGACATAGTTTAAAAATTTTATTATCATTAATGTATGAATTTCTGTGATTTTTACGCAGGTCAGGATGATGAAAACAGAAGACTTGACCGCGTAATAAGAATTTTTGCAAAAAATCTTACTCTCCCCCAGATTTACAGCGGAATAAGAAAAAATCTTATAAGGGTAAACGACAAAAAAACAGATGCCGCATACCATCTTAAGAAAAATGATAAAATTTCAATTGCAGAATTTCTTATTAAAAATACAGAAAATCAGCAGGAAACTACAGCTTTAGAAGAAAAATCAAATGAATCGCAGTTTAATGCACAAAATGAACTTAAGAATATTATAGTTTTTGAAAATGAACATATTTTAATTCTGAACAAACCTTATAACATAAGTGTTCATGACGGCAAAAACAATCTTACACAAATGGTAAACGAATACCTTAAGAACGAAATCCGCGATTCACTTTCCTTTACACCAGGACCGCTTCACAGGCTTGATAAACAGACTACAGGCCTAATTGCATTTTCTAAATCCATAGAAGGCGCAAGATGGTTTACCAAAGAAATTCAAACCCATGCTATTAAAAAGAAATATCTTGGAATTACGGAAGGAAAATTAGCAGAAGAGCAAAACTGGGAAGATGAAATTCCTCAAAAAGCAAAAACAACTGCAACACCGCTTTCCTACGGCAAAATCAATAATTCAGGCGGTAAAAACAAACTTAAGGATGTAACCTTAGTCAGGTTTTCGATTTTTACTGGTAGAAAGCACCAGATCAGGATTCAGTCACAGCTGCATGATATTCCGCTTTTGGGTGATGAACGATATGGCGCTAAAAAAATGAATTCTTTGAAAAGGAATTTTTATCTTCACGCAGAAAAGCTTGAAATTCCGGAAAATCCATTGAATCTTCCGCAGGAAATAGTATGTAAACCCGCGCCGGATTTTATAAGCTTTCTTAATGAATGTAATTTTCCTTTAAAAAGTTTAAATCTTGAATTATAATAAAATTATGGATTCCAGAGTCGAAAAAATTCTCCAGCTTTTTCAACATAATCAGGTTTACGCGCTTGTAGGAGAAAGCGGAACAGGCAAATCGTTCCGTTCAAAGCTTCTCGCCGAAGAATATGGAATCCACGCAATTATTGACGATGGCCTTTTAATTCAGGATGACAAAATTGTAGCCGGCCGTTCAGCAAAAAGGGAAAAAACTTATATGGGCGCGGTTCGCGTTGCGTTATTTGACGATAAGGAACACCGCGATTCCGTAGCAAAAATACTCCGAAGAACCCACATTAAAAAGATTCTTATTCTCGGAACTTCAGAAAAAATGGTTATGAAGATTGCAATGCGTCTTCAGCTGCCGCAGCCTCAAAAAATAATTCACATAGAAGACATTGCAACTCAGGAAGAAATAGAAAAAGCAGTAAAATCGCGCCAGATTGAAGGAAAACATGTTATTCCTGTGCCTTCAATCGAAGTTAAAAAGAATTATCCGCAGATTTTCAGCGATTCAATGCGCGATTTCTTCAGTAAAAATAAGCTCTTTAACAAAAAGAAAAATCCGGACGGAAAAATGATGGAAAAATCAATCGTGCAGCCGGAATTTTCTAAAAAAGGCCGCATAGAAATTTCGGAGGCGGCCCTTACCCAAATGGTAATGCACTGTGTAAACGAATGTGATCCGGATGTAAAAATTAAAAAAATTACAATTAAAACAGACACACGCGGTTACCGCCTTATCGTAACAATTGACGTACCATTCGGAACTCAGCTTACAGGAAAGGTTCATAAGCTTCAGCAATACATAATAGACAAAATTGAATCCTTTACAGGCATTTTAATTGAGGAAGTTAGTATTGTAATTGATAAGATTTCCAAGCCTAACAAAAAAATGTAGTAAACTACATTTTTTTGTTTTCGCATTTTCAGTGTCGTAGACGACATTTTTTAATCACGCATTTTTGCTTATTTTCGTATTTTTTGCTTTGCGGTGTTATTTGCCGGGTTTTGTATAATTGATTTTTTCTTCTGACTTTTCTGTGTTCTTACGCCAAAATCAAATAAAATCTGTCGGACAGCAAATTCCAGTTCACGGCGCATTGGATTCATAGGTAAAACAAAATTCCTGCATTCTGTCCAGGTTTTTGAATAAAGCTCGGTATATGAAGTTTTCTGAAGAACTTCTTCCGGCCAGTTTGTAAGAGTCTGCGCAAAATCGCGGATAAAATAAACAAGCTTTTTTCCAAGCCTTTCATCCGGTTTAGATTTATTCAAATCACCCAAAAGCTTCATGCTCTCAAGGTATTTCTTTTCAAAATCACGGTTATCGTAAATCATAGAAGTTGCAGAAGGCTGCAGATAAATATACAAATCAGTATCAATAGCTTCGTTTACAATTTCCATTGCAAAAGGACTGTTCAAAATTTTTAAAAGCTCTTCTGTAAGGCGCGAAGGCGAAACCTGAGATAAAAGCGAAGCCGAAGCCCGTATTTTATGCCTTAAAACATGAGACATTTTAGCGTGAGTTGTTGCCGAATATTTTATTGCGCGCAACATTCGCACTGGATCTTCTTCAAATATTCTGTCAATCGAAATTACAGGTCGTAAAATGCGTTTTTTAATGTCCCGGAAGCCGCCGACATAATCAATTACCAGGTTCTGATTCGGATCATAATAAAGTGCGTTCATTGTAAAATCGCGGCGCAAAACATCTTCTTCAATGCTGCCAAAATCGTTGCCTACAGAACCGTCTGCATTTGAGCGGAATGTACTTACTTCAAAAATTTTAGAACCGAAAACTACATGAACAAGTTTGAATCTTCTTCCAATTATTCTTGAATTTCTGAATATTTTTTTAATTCTTGAAGGAGTTGCTTCTGTAACAATATCAAAATCTTTAGGTTTGTTGCCTACAATTAAGTCCCTGACTGCTCCGCCTACAATATATGCTGTAAATCCAAAATCATTGAGGCGTGTTATAATCTGTAATGCATCGGGATCTATATCATTATTAGATATCAGATGTTCATTCTTTGTATATACGACAGCCTTTTTTACAAGTTTTCCGGCATCGTCTGTACCATATCTAATCAGCATTTGATAAATATAATTAAAAAAAACAATTCAAGTCAAGATATATCAATAAGAACTAAACAGCACGCTCACGTGCAGCACTCGTTTCTTATTATTTTGTTTTATTATCTAACCATGTAAGTATGTCATTCTCGACTGTTTCTTTGTCGTCTTCATTCAGAATTTCGTGTCTGTCATCCTTGTAAGCTTTTACCTGAATATCCTTTAAGCCGTTCTTTTTGTAAATATCCATCAGTTTTTTTATAGTTTTGCCGTAGCCGCTTACAGGATCTTCTTCTCCATAAATGCATAAAAGCGGAAGTTCCTGAGGAATTTTCTTCATATTTGAACTTCTGTGGATTTTTTTTAGACCGCTTGTCATATCAACATAGAACGAGGTTGTAAGAGGAATTCCACACCAGTCATCACTTTCGTACATGGAAATATTTGTCTGATTTTTCGAAAGCCATGCAAAATCAGAAATAGGATGTTCTATACGTTTATTATAGCCGCCGAAAGAAAGATTATATAAAAGCTTAAGAACTGAATCCGGGCCGCAGAAACAGCAGAGAATATGCGCAAAAATGTTTCCAAAGCCTACAAGTGCCTTTTGCGGGCCTGCAGTTCCGCTCAAAATTACGCCGTCAATTCTTTTTCCGTATTTTTCAATATAACTCTGGGAAATAAATGAACCAAAAGAATGACCGAATAAGATTATCTTTTTTCCCGGAAAATCTTTTTTAAGGTTTTCTATCATTTCATCAAGATCTTCTACTGTACGATCAAAACCTTTTTTTTCTGCAAGACGTCCCATTCTTCCTTTATTGTTTTTCTGGGCATTTGCACCAGTCTGTCCGTGTCCCCTCATATCATGTGCATTTAAAACATAACCGTGCTCTGCAAGTATGCTTCCAAGTCTGTCATAACGCAAAGAGTGTTCTGCAAGTCCATGATTCAGCTGAATCACGCCTTTTATTTCCGTGTCAGAATCTGGAAGCCATCTGTTAATCCATAATTCATTACCGTCAGTCATCTTCATAAAAAAGCTTTTTAACTGCATAGAAACTCCAAATAAAATATGATAGTATTTTCTCCATGACTATTATAACAGATAAAATCGTTTTTGGGGGAAAATCCTTTACAAAAATTAACGGAAAATCGATTTTTATTCCTTATGCAATTCCCGGAGAAGAATTAGATATAGAAATAGTCAAATCCAAAAATGGCTGGGATGAAGCTAAAATCATTAAGGTTTTAAAGCCTTCTCCTTCGCGTATTACCCCGCCCTGCAAATATTACGAAGAATGCGGCGGCTGTAATATGATGCATATAGAAAGTTCCATGCAGAAAAAACTCCGTCTGGAAATGCTTAAAGAAGTTTTTTTGCAGAATAAAATTGAACTTGACGGCGAAAATATTGAAATTGCCGAAGGAAATGATTTTAACTACCGCTGCCGCTTCCAGCTAAATAACGGCGGACTTTGCAAAAGAGAATCCAACGAAACCGTTCAGATAGAAGAATGCCTGTGCGCAGAAAAAGCGGTAAACGAATATTTAAAATCTACAGCTTTTTCGGACCGTCCTAAGGGAAGAATTCATATTTTCGGCTCAGAAAGAATAGTTTCCGACAAAAAAATCATAATTGAAGAACAGAAAGATGATTTTTCCAATAAGGCTTCTCAGCGCATAATAGGAAACAAAAAAAAGAAACTGAATTTAAAATCCAATAATTATTTTGCAGGAACCGTTCAAAACGAAACAAACTGCGTTACATTAAGGCTTGGCGATAAAGCTCTTTCGTTTGACGCAAGAGGATTTTTTCAGTCAAACCTCGAAGTTTTTGAAAAAGTCATAAATCTTATTATTGAAAACCTCCGCCCGGGCGAAACTGTTTTAGATATGTACAGCGGCTGCGGTTCAATTTCTGTATTTCTTGCAAAAAAATTCAATAAAGTCCTTCTTGTTGAACATAACCGCGATGCATTGGTATACGCAGAAAAAAATATGAGCGGAATTAATCATGTAAGCTATGGTTTAAGCGGCAAAAACTGGGTAGAAAACTGCGCAAATTCCGAAGGAAAAATAGACGCCTGCGTAGTTGATCCGCCCCGTTTGGGAATGGAAAAAGAAGTTTTGAATTATCTGTGTAAAACAAAAATCAGACAGATTGCCTATCTTTCCTGTAATCCTGCAACACAGGCAAGAGACTGTAAAAAGCTTTTAGAAAACGGATACATTATTAAAAAAACATATCTCTGCGACTTTTATCCTAATACTTCGCATATAGAAAGTCTTTTAATTCTGGAGCAGAAATCACAAACCGGGGAATAAAAAGTGAAAAAATCTGTAAAACACCTGTTAAAAGTTTACTTTTTTATACAACTTTATATTTTTTCTAACTTTTTTATGTGTTCCCAGGAGCAATTATCCTCTCAGAACACCTCCTGGACTTCGGTGCTTTCAGGAAACGTCAATTCTGTTGAATGCCTTACTTCTTACGGCTTTTGCCTTCAGACAGATGCAAGGACAATCTGCGCCTTTTCCAGTACAGGAAAACTTCTGTGGGAAAAAAAGACAGGACGTTCAAAAAATACGGATATTTTCCCTCTCGAAAAAGATTTTATTCTGCTTTCCGATAATCAGGCTTCTAAAATCAAAATGATAAATCCAAGCGGAAACATTATCTGGGAAAAATCAGTAAACTCACCTGTCATTCAAAAACCGCTTAATGGCCGCGACGGAAGGTTTTTTATTTTTCTTTCCGATTCTGTTTTATGCTATACAAAAAACGGGAATTTAAGATGGACCTATAATTCTACTGTTCAGCAGAATTTATTATCACAGGAGCTGCCGGACGGTACAATTCTTATTTTCTGCGGACAAAAAGACAATAAAACCTATGGAATAAGGTTATCGCCTTTTGGAGAAGCTCTGGAAGAAATCACTTTTTCCGGAATTATTACGGATGCAGAAAGCTGTTCCAATGGAATTGTCCTGTATTTTTCCGATGGAAGTCTTGGACTTTTAGGCCTTGATGACGATTCTAAAGCGGTAAATAAATGGGTTTTTACGACAAAATCAACAGGCAGAAAAATCTGTGTTTCAAATAATAAAAAGGAGCTGATACTTTTTGAACCTTCCGGGGGTATAACTAAAGCCTGTAAAATAGATCTTGAATCGGGAAATATCATTTCTTCTTTTGAACTTCCTCTTTCAAATATTTTTCAGGCAAATTATTCCGAGTCGGGAATTGTTGTCTTTAACGACAAAAAGGCATTTTTATTTTCAAAAGACGGAAACATAAAATGGGAAGCAAAAATGCCCGAAAATTTTAATTCAAATTATACGAACGCCTTTTTAATTCCCGAAGGTTATCTGATTTTCTGCGAAAAAAACTGGAGCATAAAGGCCTACAAAATATTTTATACGAATGAAATTCCTGCTGAAAAAACTGATTATTCAGCATTTTATACGGATTCTTCTTCGGAATACGAAATGGTTTATACGGCAGGTTTTGATTCAGCAGTTGCAGGCGAAAAAATCATAAAGGAACTTAAAGATTCAGATAAAAACGGATTAAAAAATGGCCGCGAAATAGAAATAACTTCGAATGTATATTCTGCAGTTCATGCCTATTACAAAAGCCTTACGACAACTGATTTTGGAACAAGAAAAGAAAAATCAATTTTTGAAACTGACACAAAAGGTTTTGCTTCAATTCTTCGGCAATTAACGCTGCTTAACACAGATGACTCTGCAGAATATATTGCAAGCCTGCTTGAAAAATCAACAAACAGCACATACCTTTCCATTCTTCTGGAAGGAATAAAAGAAGCCGGATATGATCCGGAAAGAAAAATCCTTAATTCCCTTGAAATTCTTGCTTCCAGAACAGATTACAAAGCCACTGCCCTAATTAACCAGATCTGCGATGCAGTCTATTCAATCTGCAGCTTTATGGGAAAGCCTGCATATAATTCAAAAGGAAAAGACATCCTTAAAAAATTTTTATACCCTTCTTACAGTTCTCAGACAAGAACCTATGCAAGAAAAATATTCCAGCAAATTTCCGATTTAGACCTTTAAATATAATTTGTTTATAAAAGGAACCTGTGTTATAATTTTTTATCTGGAGTTATTATGAAAAAAACGATATTTTTTGCATTTGCATTGGCTGCGTGCACTTCACTTTTTGCACTGGAAGTAAATAAATCAGAACTTGAAGGCGTTAAAAACGAAACTATTGAATTTATAAATTACACAGGCCCTCATAAAGTAATAGATTCTGCAGATGCAATCCGCGGAATTGGTAAGGATTTGGGAAGCGTAATTTCTAAATCACCTTCAGCTTCTTCAAAAGCCGGTACAGCAACAAAATACTTCGTAATTCACGCTGTAGATCCAAATCAAAAAGACAAGCTTGATGCCGATATTCTTTTTATTGGTGCAGATGCAACTGTAGACCATATTAAAAACCTTCGCAGAATTATTTCTTCTTATCTAAGTTCTGCATACGGCTATTCAACTTCAGATGCAGATACACTTGCAGTATTTATTACAGTTTATAATGCCGTTTACCGCGGTAAACTTTCTGATTTTGAAGCAAAATATAAATCTGTGGTTGTAAAAAATCTTACTTCAGAAAACTGCGGACTTTCAATCAGTTATAAAGACTGGCCTGGAAAATCTCAGATTGTAATTCCTCTTTATGACGTTCAGAACGGCGGACTTTCTACTGTAGATACTTCAGTCATAAGCGACAAAAAAGTTGTTGAATCTATGAAGGAAGATGATGATAAAAACATAGAAAGCCGCAAGGAAATGGTTGATATAAAAGAACGAGAAGCAGATGAAGTTCAGCAAAAGGCAGATAAAGCTCAGAAAACTGCAGATGAAGAAAAAAAGAAATTAGAAGACGAAAAAGCTAAAACTCAGGATGCACAAAAGAAAGCTGATGATGCTCAGAAGAAAGCAGACGATTCTAAAAAAGAAGCTGAAGAAAAGCAGAAAGCAGCAGAACAGAATCCTCAGGATAAAGAGGCACAGAAGGAAGCCGAAGAAGCAGCTCAGCAGGCTGAAAAGGATCAGAAAGAAGCTGAACAGGCTAAACAGGATGCAGATGATCAGCAGAAAAAGCAGGATGAACAGCAGCAGAAAGCAGACGAAGCTCAGAGCAAGGCAGATGAATCTCAGAGCCGCGCTGATCAGAAATCTGAAGAAGCTCAAAACGAAAGAAAAGAAATTGCAAAAGATCAGGATTCTGTTCAGAAAAAAGAAGCTGAACAGGCAAAAATGCCTGCAGAATTCGGTATTGTTCTTACAGATGAAAAAGCAATGCTTTCGCGCCTTGTAAAATTCAATACTAAAAATGGTGAAATTATTAAGAATTCTCCGGTAACAGTTATCCGAGACAGAACTATCTTTAAAGAAGGAGAAAATTACCTTGCTATTGCAGGCGAAAATTCCGGCAACGGAAGCATTAATCTTGTCTTAATAGACAGTGATAAAATGGAAATTGTTTCTCAGAGCGAGCAGAATATTGCCGCAGATTCTGTTTTAGTGCAGGACGGCAGCGATTATTACTGCGTAATTGAAGAAAACGGAAAATACAAGCTCGGTAAATTCGGAAGCGATCTTTCCCTTAA